>Ga0315913_1005249_pt1 | contig 15729 bp, 6 predicted proteins | sample MpolsnodulesMG_FD_207736 | JGI IMG/M metagenome (GOLD analysis project Ga0315913, IMG submission 207736) | Medicago polymorpha root nodule microbial communities from Los Angeles, California, United States - small nodules | ecosystem: Host-associated > Plants > Roots > Nodule | place: USA... | reverse complement strand
GTTAAAGATTTGAACAATAGAGAAACCATAATAATAATACTCGAATCAATCTTAGAAGATCAAATGTAAAATGAAAGGAAATAGAATCTCAAAAATCAATACAAAAAGAGAAGAAGTTGTGAACAAAGAATGCAACGAAAAAATCATAGATAATAAATATGGTTTCTGGGTTTGAATATGAAGGTGATGAATTAAACTTAATGTAATTTTAATTTTTTTCTTATAATTGCTGGGTTTAAAATCTAAAAACGAATAGCAATTATTTTTTTATCCCTCAGCTGAAAAATGTCGGTTAATTTCATAATTTTCCAAGTTACATTGCTTAGGGCCCAATTAGAAGGCATCGAAGAAACAAAGCCCAGCCGAGCCCACTAAGAATAGTCAATCGAGGGGTGCTGGAAACTTCCTTCTTTCCTTTCTTTCTTTCTTCCTTCCACAAAATTCGTTCTCTCATTCATTCATTTTCGATCTACGTTTCTCACTCAGGTTAACCTATTTTTCATTCACCGATTTTTCTTCTAATCTTATAAATTTTAATTATTGATGTTGTTTTGAAACGGAATCCTTTGATTTATTCGATTAATAATGTTGTTGATCAAATTATTATTTGTTAATTTAGGTTTGAAATTGAGCGTAAGTAATCAATCATGTTTGGTGTTGTTAGACGAAGGGTTGCTTCATCTTCGGTGAGTGACAATTCACTTTCACTCTTCTTTTTAAGATCATTTTTTTTTTTTGTTGATTTATTGATTTTGGACTTGTTAAGTTTAAGTGAAAGCTGATACTTTTCTTGTATATACTTCAGTTGTTGAAAATCCGGTCCGGCGCAACTAGAGTCTCTTCCATTTTGGAAAAAGAGGTATTTTTCTTTACTTTTGTTGTATATATTTATTTTTTATATTACGTTTGCCTTCCGAAGATGCGCTGTATGTTTGATATCACAGTGGGTGGATTTGTCAGGATCACAGTGACGTGACTCACCGTGATTCCAAACATGCGAGCAGATGATTACTAGAGTATTATTTTTGGGATGTGTGTTTAAACTTGCAATCTATGAAGCACAGATACGAGACACGTGACACTGACACACAGACTTGACACCCGTGTGAAAGTATTAAAAAATGAATTAATTCAACGTAATCACATGTGTTGGACTTGGATACTAGACACGTATTCCATCAGAAGTATAGGTGCTAAAGAGGTTGCAACTCACTAATCTTGTAAAACTTTTATGGTTGTGACCCTGTTTGGATAAACAACTTATTTTGTAGCTTATAGTATTAGCGCTTATCTTGTAAGCGGTTATGAATAAGCTATTTCTAGAACACAAGATAAAACATAGTCAAAATGGTTTTGTATAATCTATAAGTTGTTTTAATAAGCTATCCTGGAGAGCTTATGGAACTAAGCTGAAAACAGCTGACGAACATTTCATAAGTTGTTTTCGAATGTTCTTCTAAACAGTGTCACAAGTGTATACGCGATAAACTCAAATAGGTCAATCTAAATAAGTCCTGTATTTGATAGATAAGAATCTCAGCTTTATGTCATGGTAGACTCCTGTCCCGTAATCATGTGATTTTAATTTTATACTCCCTCATCTCTCTGTCCTAAATTATGCTGTTTTGACCATTCGCACACAAATTAAGAAACGGAATTAATTTTGTACAGGAAAGAAAAATTATGAATTGTTTTACAAAATTATCATTTATTTATGGTATGAGAAAGATACATTAAAGAATTGAAAGGAAAGATACTAATAAATAGGCAGAGTTATTATGGAAAAAATAACATTAATGCTTCATTGGTATTTTAAAGCAACTTATAATTTGGGACTTAGGTAGTAACTTCTTTTGGAAATAACGTCTTGGTCTATGATTCTGGTTCTTTCTTTTGTTTGTGACTGGTTCACTCCGGTGTTTGACTTCCATTTGAGTTCTCCTGTATGAAATGTTTGTGTATGCGATCGTGCAATTTTAACATGGTTGGGTGAAGATTTCCTTACGTAATTGTCAATTGAAGTTGTTAAAGCATGCTATTTGCTAATTGATGTAAAGATTTTTATATGAACTGCCTACATTTGCTCATACAGTCTACACAACACAACTTTACTGCAATAATCTTGTTCTGTGTGGAGAATGTCCTATTGCTGTTATTTTTCTGTTACCTAAAGTTTTATATTTTTTTCTTCGTAAGATGCAGTGTATATGTTTTATATCACGGTGGGTTTGTCAGAATCACAGTGGCGTGAGTCTGAGAAACCCACTGTGTTACCGAACTTACATTCAAATGATTACGAGAGTATTATTCTTGGGATGTGTGTTTTCTGATCATCCTGCATGAAATTGCAACTTACCAATCTTGCTAAACTTTTATGATTTGATACAAAAGAATCCTAACTTTAAGTAATTGGAAGACCGCCTTCATGTGTTCATCTAGTTATTTTCATTTTATAACTTCTATTGAAAATAAGAATGTTAAATTGATACATACAATTGATAAAAATATGGCGTCCATATGGACACATATAATTGACAAAGGTATGGCGTCCCTTTGTGTATTTTAGTAATCCATGTAAGCAGTATAGGATGAAAAAGTTAGAGATAGAGATAGAGCTATACGGTGTCATCTACAGTGTCCGAAATTGTGTTAAAATAACATAACTCTTTGAAAATAATGTCTTTGCTTGTGATTCTAGATTTTTCTATGGTTTGGAAAAAAATTTGGTGAAAATTTATCATGTTTGTGACTGGTTTGCTCAGGTGTTTGTCTTTTATTTGGGTTCTCTTATGTGAAATATTTGTTTATGTGATTGTGCAATTTCAACGTGGTAGGGTAAGGATTTCCCTCGTACTTAATTGAAGTTATTAAAGCATGCTATTTGCTAATTGATGTAAACCTTTTTTTTATGAACTGCCCACATTTGCTCATCAGACACGGTGTAGAGTACAGACTACACAATACAAATTTATTGGGATAATCTTGTTATTTTTTCACACTTGCTTCTCTTCTCTATATTGAATTCTTCTTGATAGAACACTATGCTAATCTGTTTTATCTCTGGTTTTTACCTCTAGGGAGTATGTCCTCATATTTTCATTGGCACAGAGTACTTCCTTTGTTTTACAGATTTAGGATTTACTTATTAGTCATTTCCTTGGTGGGTTCTTTACAACTTTTTTCTATTATGTTTAACAGATTGCATTAAGCTCAGGAGGATGTGGGAATATCCGGAATTTCTGTCATATAACACCTGGTAATTATTTTTATTTTTTTTAAAACAAAATTCGTTAGCTGGTACAAATTAAATGGTTCATGCAATTGTGCAATTCATATGACCAGCCTTTTTCTATTGCAGGGCGCTGGATTAGTTCAAAGCCTATAAGGTTAGTAGTTCCTTTATTAGTCATAGACTTTAAGTTTTGCTTTATGATATTTAATTTATAAACATGTTGGCTTGTAACTAGCAAAGTGAGTCAGTTATAGTAATATTTAAGTTGGCGGAAGCCGGGACAAATAAGATTAAGCACTCCAATAAGTTTTGAGTGTTAAAATCACATTTGGACTTTGGAGACTTCAATAACATGCATATATGGTTTAAATAAATTTCTAGAATAAAAATAAAATCATTTGCGAATATTTCCCGTTTCCTAACCTAACAGGCTATTCAGGGGAAGAAAATGAAAAAATGGTAATAAAATTAATTGTTAGAAAATGAAATAATGAAATTGTTCTCTAAAACTGAGCAAACTCTTGATTTTTCACTATTATAGATCACATGTGTTTGCAATATTTCTTTGCCTTCTATGTTTTTTGCTGCCAGTTCTACACTTTTTCTTGTATGTTGTTAGTTTTTTCTTGTGCACATAAGCATCATATTATGCATTCAAATGAGTTGATAGAAAAGCTTTTAAATTTAGTGGTTTTACAGTGTTAGTAAGGGCAACATATTTTGTTAAAACAGCAATAGGTCAACTCATTTGTATTTTGTTAAAACAACATATTAGTAAGGAAAAATTCAAAAAATGTATTTTCTGTAATATACTTTCATTTATGTTCAAACATATTTTGTTGGTAACTTCTCACATATAATTTGGGGAGCAACAGCAATAGGTCAACTTTGCTACTTCAACCTGCCTCTGCGTTTTTGTGTGTCTATTAACGTAATAATTTGAAAATATATGGTTACGAATTTTTCCTTACTCTGTGATTGCCACCAATTAATTAGTTGGTGAACAGAATGGACAGAGTTTTTACTATTTCTTATTGTCAGTGGTACTGCTCTGATAACCTTATTGCTATGCAGGGACATTTTGCATCAAGAGGCTTCCATTCAAACATGGAAGCGTTCCTTTTCTTCGGATAATGGTGAGATATTAACGAGACTGTCAGTTTTCTGTCATTCAAGTTACCTATATAGTCAAGTTTATTTTGTGTTTAGGGCTGTTCAAAAGAACTGGAAAACCACACTGAACCATGCTTAACTAAACCAAACCATTTCATTCGGTTCAAGAACCAAAACCATGATTTGCAAGTAGTTTTCTACCTAAACCAAACATTAGATAACCAAACCTGAACTGAAATAACCGAACTGTACAAACACATTTTAATTTCAATTACACAAGTTCATTTTCTGGTGTTATGGTTATTGTAAGAATTTTAACTTTTATTAAAGAGGAATATTTCACAATATCCATGGTTATGATGATAGAGTATATAAGTGTATTTCTGACATTTAACTACTGTATAACTGATTTAATGTAATAGAATTCAGAATGAATTGTTTGCTAGAAAAGATAGTGTATTTCTATCCAGCGTTGTATAGAAGAATGACAATCCTTGGGAGTTGGGTAATTGACCTGATCAATGAATTTTTAGAATTATTAACAATCTGCTTAGCTACATATTACATTTGTGAAGTTATGCTCTATTTTTTTGTGCATTTTGTTGTTTTTCTTAATGTTATAAATTGCAGTTTATTTTATTAGTAAGAGTTTAGAGTCTTGGGATTGGACCGAATTTTCCTGTGATTGCTAATATTTGTTTCGTATAACTTTTTTCTGGTATTTATGTTGTTCAATGGACGTTTTTGATTGGTGATCTTTTTTAATATTATTTTTTATGTGATAAAGGAGACAATGTTGATGTTGTTGTCCCTCCATTGGCTGAATCCATCGAGGATGGGACTCTAGCAAAATTTCTGAAGAGTATGTTAACACAACTCTATACATTTTATTTACAGTTACTCTTTATTTTTAGTGGTTATTGTGATTGACTGTTATATTTTTTTGTTTTGATGTATGGGAGCAGGGCCTGGTGACAGGGTTAATGTTGATGAACCAATTGCTCAAATTGAAACAGATAAGGTGTTATATTGAAATAACATGCGATTGTTTCTGTGAAGGATTTGGATGGTTATAAGTGAGTCCAGTTTTCTTTGTTCCTAAATTATGATTAACACTGTTTTCCTTACTGCTGTATTAGGTGACTATTGATGTTCCAAGTCCCGAGTCGGGTGTGATTCTGAAGGTACTGTTTAGTATGTTCAGAACATTTTTACTCCCACAAGCCATCCCATTAATACTAATTATTGCTCTCTTATTTAATTAAATTTTGTTCATATGCTATATTTAATGTTGCGCAGCTTCTAGCCAATGAAGGGGATACTGTCGCACCAGGTAACAAGATTGCAATCATTTCAAGGTCTGCTGATGCTACAACCCACGTTGCGCCATCTGAGAATGCACCGGAGAAACCTGCTCCTAAGCCAACCCCAAAGGCTAGTGAGCCAGAGGAGAAGAAAACTCCTAAAGTTGAAACTACTACAACAGAGAAGCCTAAAGCACCTACTCCACAAAGCTCTCCAACTGAGCCACAGCTTCCTCCTAAGGAAAGAGAAAGACGAGTGAGTCATTGTGATTTTTTATTGTTATAGCTTCCTGAATTATGTTTACCAATTTTTTTATTTAATGTCTTCCTTCATTTTCAAGGTTCCTATGACAAGGCTTCGGAAACGGGTTGCTCAACGGTTGAAGGATTCCCAAAACACATTTGCTATGCTGACAACCTTCAATGAAGTTGATATGTAAGTTCCATTGATTGTCTAATTAAAGCCAGAAGCTTTGAATATTGCCTCTAGATTTAGGGATTTTTGTGTGTACATATTTCCTGTTATGCATTGTTTGGTGATGCTTACTTTGAATTAGAATATCGGAAACTGTGGGAATATTCCTTGTGGTACATACTACATAGTATTCTAAATTTAACAGTTCTAAACCCATATGGTGTGTTTGCTAAACCAATGGTGCATTACTATCGTCTGGAATCCGTCTATTTTCTTGGTATTTACGTTACATCAGCAGAATCTGTTACATGTTCTCCCGTATCCTACACGTCGTAGTAGGTGTGCATTCCTTATTTTTTGTTGATCAGAAAAGTGGGGATGGCATCTGCATACATATATATGCACTTGGGATGAAACTTTATCTTAACAGATTATTTTACTCAATTTTTTAGCTGCTTTTTTACATTATGCCGCTGTGCTCGTTTCTATGCCAACCAGTATCATAGGACATGCCATTGATTGGAATGTGAATGTGGAAATGGGCTTTGGAGAGTCTACACTAGGAAAAGGGAAGAAATGATGAGGTGTCAGTTTTGGTGCATGGGATGCATGAGTTTTAGTAACTATATAAGTAATAGTAAGTCAGAGAATAAGGTAGCTAAGTAGTCTGTTATTCTGTGGGGTCACTTTGTTAGTGATTTGGGAGCACTGCGTGCTATGAGAGATTGATAGTATCTCACTACCAGTTTGTTACTCTTTTGTCCTTATTTCTCTTGTAATTGTTCATCACCATTGATACAATTACAAGCTTTCACCAATTTTCCATTAACATTGTTACTGTTTTATTCACATTTTCGTATACATCTCCATCAGCCATTGATTTTGTTTTTTTGTCGGGGTGAGGGAGAGAGAAAACCCAGTTATGTAGATTAACATGATAGACAAGGGGTGTCTCCATTTGTTTATTATTATTTATTGGTGCTATATTTGTTGTAATGGCCTTGTATATTGAATTTCAATTATCATTCTCTCCCTGATTGCTCTGCAATTTATAATAGGACTAATTTGATGAAGCTCCGTGCTGATTATAAGGATGCTTTCGTTGAAAAGCATGGAGTCAAATTGGGACTTATGTCTGGGTTTATCAAAGTATGCTCTCAAATTATGGACATATAGATTAAATGATCTATTTATTTTTCTATGTACTTACTTTGGTCTCTTTGGTAGGCTGCTGTCAATGCACTTCAATATCAACCGATTGTGAATGCAGTCATTGATGGGGATGATATTATATACAGAGATTATATTGATATCAGCATAGCTGTTGGAACCCCGAAGGTTTTCATCAATCACTTCAACCTTCACTTATTTACTATGTTTTTATTATCTAGAGAAAATCCTTGGTGTTGGGTTTATTATACTAATGATGAAACCTAACCATATGTCATTGATCTACGTCGATTGACGTTGTCATGACTAGTTTGAAAATTTTTAATGGTTGGATTGAAAGAGCTAATCAAGTATAACTTTGCTTTTTTTGCTTGCCTTACCAGGGACTTGTTGTGCCTGTTATCCGTGATGCTGATAAAATGAACTTTGCGGATATAGAAAAACAGATCAATGTTTTTGCAAAGAAGGCTAACGCTGGAACTTTATCAATTGATGAGATGGCTGGAGGCACTCTTACAATATCAAATGGTGGTGTTTATGGCAGCCTTTTGAGTACCCCTATTATCAACCCACCTCAGGTTTGTATGTTCTGCTAAGAAGGAACTTATTATGTTTTTTTATTGTATAGAACATTCTTTGATTTATGGTAAGATTTAATTATTGGCTGATCTCTTCAAAAGAGCCCCATGAAATATGTTCGATGACAGGAAGTAGGAACTAACCCATTTCATGCATTGTGTCATCATGTGACCAGATGCATACCACTAGTAACTTGTCAAAATGAATTTTGTTTTCACATTACAATCAGTAAAATTCAAAATGCCTAACCAAATATTCTGCCCTTATAGTTGCCAGTCGTAAGATTTGGATAATTGTATTGCTTTTCTTTTCTTTTTAAATGATGCCAAGTAATTGTTGGGAAATTCTACACAATTTTTTTTGAAAGGAATCTCATGCAGCTATTGTTTTTGGCAGTCGGCAATCTTGGGTATGCATTCGATTGTGAGCCGTCCAGCGGTTGTTGGAGGAAATGTTGTTCCAAGGCCATTGATGTACATTGCTCTAACATATGACCATAGAATCATTGATGGAAGAGAGGCAGTGTTCTTTTTGAGACGTATCAAAGATACCGTGGAGGACCCTCGCAGGCTTTTGCTCGACATATAAAGTGAATCTGAAAGTCAACGAAGTAAATTAAACCTCTTAGAATTCCAAGTATCATAATGGGCACCCTTTTGTTTGGCCCTTGAATTTGCAGCGTGATTTACAGTATTTATTGAGCAAGCTCTTAGGATCAAATCTCAATTTATTTGACATAAACTTGGCATGTGTGTACTTCCCTTTCACCTATTCCTCTAAAACTAGAGGGCACAGTTTTTGCCTCATAAATTGTATGAAACGTCTACAATGCATATTATGGGATTCTCCCTGAAGTAATAATGGGATTAAACTTCATTGTACTTTTCACTAAAATATTTTTTCACACAACAAAAATTTCCCAACATGTTTAAACAACACCTTGAATCAGATATGACTCATGTAGTCATGTAAGGGGGGGGTTAATGCAACGAAACCATGGCATGTAACCCAATTTTTTTGCCCTCTTCTGCAATTAAATTTATTTAAATTCCATGTGCTTATGCTTGGGACTTGGAGAACGTAAACTACTCAAGTGGTACAAAATTCTAATAAAAATAATAGTGGTACAAATTTAATGTAGGAATTTTATATTTCAATGAGTTTCTACTAATGTACGACCATCTAAATGGTAAAATCATAACTATTTAGCAGATATAGGCATAAAAGTTACTAAATTAATAGAGCTACTTTTTCTCAACAAAGTGGTAAAATCACAACAGCGTGGTAAAATCACAAAAACCAAGTGTAGATAACTTATCATAATAATACGATCCAATTTATTGAGGCTGCTAATCTGCTGCAATACTCTTTAGAATTCGGGATTATATGGTAAGCTGCTTTAATGAGTTTTTGTTTTACTAGCTTATCACGTTTTTAGACAAGCTGATTTACGAAGACTATATTAGCACAAATTATAACTTGTCAGTTTTTCTTTTAATTTTACTCTTATTTTCTTCGTAGAATAATAATAATAATAATAATAATCAACAAAATCTTTTCATGTCATTTCATATTTATTAATTAATGCAACATTAGTTTTATCAAACCTTGCAAACTCAATTCACTAGCTTATCCAACGTCAGCTATCTTATTCACTTTGGTAAAAAAAAAAAAAAAAATCTTATTCACCATCCACTAGAAATTCATGTACTATCTATTAACTTATCAACTGTCCACTATTTTTTATCAAAAAAGTCCTAAGATTGAATTGTATGAATCTAATTGCTTTTTGTTTGTCGAAATCTAATGGTCGTCTATATTAGCCTTATCAATTGCTCACTAGGACCTTGAATTTTTGGAAATACTCTCAACGATAGTTTTTTTTTAATATTATCCTCAACGGTAATTAATTAACGTCTGTTGTTAAACTAGAGTTATAAATTGTTCAATACAAGAATCATGATTGACCATTGACTTGCAACATTTAAAGAAACTTACCAACAAAGATTATTCCCACTGAACGGTAGTTAACTATCATCCAGCAGCGAACTCAATTAACTACGGATAAAGGTAATTTTGAAAATTTGAGGTGTTTGTGATTAATTGCTTAAAGAGCAATATTGAAAGATGAATTGTTGATTGAGCCTTTTGTACCACGTGTGGAATACAAAGGGACGTATTTGAAGAAGCTTCTTTGGTACACTTTTCATCCTCATTCTCCCGCCTAACACACACGTTCTGTGTGTACTTGCCTGACCGTTTCTGTTCCTTCGTTCATCCCGAAAAAAAATGTCAACAAAAGAACCAAACAACTTCTGCATATACGATTCTCGTATGGCAACATTGGTTTCTCCAAACACACAAGAACTAGTTTCCACACAAAGAACACTAGCAAAGTTCCTTAAACCATGTTCCGAAAACACTCCAACATTGCATCATTCTGAAACAGTGTCTCAAATGAACATTCTTCATCCCAAGAAACTTAACTTCAAAGGTTGGAAAAATCCTCAAGCAAAATGGGGTGATTGGTTTGAAACATTAACAGGAAAACACGGTTTCATATGGAACCAAACAGGTCTTTGTGATGCCCTTTTGTCTTCTCTATACAATTTTCCACGCAACCCATCTTTGATTCTTGCTTTAGTACAATATTGGTCTTCGAAAACCAATACTTTTGTTTTTCCTTGGGGTGAAGCAACTATCACACTTGAAGATGTTATGATTCTTGGTGGATTTTCAGTTCTTGGTGAACCGGTAACACTTCCTCTTTCTTCTGATTTGCTTTCAATAGAAGCTAACTTGATCGAGATTCGAAGAAGAATCTCGAAAGAAAAGTCCAAAAGAGTTGATCATAATGCTTGGTTAAAGTTTTTCAAAGAGGGGTTAGAAGCAGAAAGTGACAAACTTTTTGAAATTGAGCATGTGGGGTTTCTTTGTTTATGGTTATCAAGGTTTGTTTTTCCTTCTTGTTCTAATTCTATTATCGACCCGCGTGTTTTTCCGATTGCTATTCATTTATCTCAAGGTACAAGAATGGCTCTTGCACCTTCTGTTCTTGCTAGTATTTATCATAATTTGAGTTTGCTTAAAGAAAAACTAGTTTCTTCATCTGTGAAGGATTTGAATTTGAATGTTAATGGTCTATTTCAACTTGTGCAACAATGGTTATTTGAAAGGTTTCCAATTCTTGGACCAAATTGTCCTAATGAACTAAAGAAGGGTGAACCTAGAGCTGCAAGGTGGCACAAATTAAACTCTAATCATCAACATGCTAGTTTTGAATCCATTTTGTCTGTTTTGGAATCAAGAGAGAATTTTCGGTGGCGTCCTTATGTTGTTGATTTGAAAAATTGGTGCTTTGTGTCACATTACAAAGAAAATGAACAATATGTTGGTGGTTCAAATTCTGATTTAGCAGAAGAGTTGAAGTGTTTTGGACTGTGTTTGTGTGCTGATGAGCTTGTTGGTTTGGATTGTGTTGAGAAGTATATGCCATATAGGGTAGCAATGCAATTTGGAATGGATCAAGATGTTCCTCCTAGTGAGTTCACTGTTCTGAGTCCAAGTTACAAGGGAAATTTTAGCTTTTATGTTCCTGCAAGATGTTACAAGCCTTGTGTGTCATTGGAATATCACAATTGGTGGAAGAAATCAAAGGTGGATGATTCTGATTTGTTGATTGATAAAAATTGTATGTTAGATGTAGTGATGATTGCTAAGCAATATTGTGAAGAAGAAGAAGAAGAAGAAGAAAATCATGTATCAACTGACTCTGTTGAAAGTAGTTTAAAAAGGAAATCATCAACCAATGAAGAAAGCAAGGACAAGGAAGTGGATAGCAATAGTAGTATTGTATTTGAAGGTGAAGATTTAGTTGTTGAAGAGGGTGAGAGTGAGACCAAGAGATTGAAGAAGAATGAACAATCTTTCAATTGTGAATTCAACAATGATGCCGAACATTTTGAAGTATTGTTCATGAGTGGAAAAGGGAAAAAACATGTAGGAACTTGTGACAATCCATTGGATGTTGACGATTATGCATGCACCATTTTGGGGACTTCTTCTCATCCTATAAGGCTATAAATATTGATTATTACCTGAAATAGCTTTTCGTTTTGGTGCTTTTTGGACAAAAGATAAAAACTGAAGGCATGATTGGAAAAGGATTGGAACATGGGTTAGTATTGTTACTCTTTAAGGAATTTATTTGTATGTAAACTTGGTGCACCCACTGGACTCGTATGTACACAAAAATATCTCCTATTTTGATAACTCAAAGGAGTTTAGCTTGGTTTAAATTAGTTTCCTAAAAGATAATGTTTTCCTTTATATTATATAGATGCTTTATCCAAGAGCATTTGAATGAGATTTTAAAAGATGTCTTCAGTTTAATCAGAGGTCTTGGGTTTGAATTTAGCTCGAGAATGCAGTAGTCTTAAATTTTCTTAAGGGAGAGCTTTTACCACCCATAGAGGTCCTACTCGGCTCGATGGATTTGTCATCCCTAGAGGTCCTACTTGGCCAGAGGTCCTACGGTAGTGTTAAACTTTCTTGAGGGAGAGCTTTTGCCACCTATAGAGATCCTACTTGGTTTGAGAGATTTGTCTTTACAATTACGATACCCAGTCCGCAAAAATAAAATATAGCAACATCTCTACTATACAATTTTTTTAGGTGAATTAGACAAATATATCATAGTGAAATAAATTTAACAATGTATATAATTTAAATAACACAATGAACACTCACAATTATGAATCTTGAATTATGGCTGGTCGCGATTCATAATAATTTGTAATGAGCAAATTATTTATTCCAAGCTGATTCTGATTTAAGTACACAAATCTGTATAAAAATAAAAAAAAATAAAAACTGTTCCCTCTTTATACCTCTCATTTAGGACAATGTTGATGCATGATTCAGAACGTAAACGTGATTTTCCTACAATCAAATTCCAATTTTGTTAGATTTGGTTTACTTTGTATCAGAATTCTTTTTTTTTTTTTTAGGTTAGATTGAAAATGGTACACACAATTTTAAGTATAGCTTGCTTCTAGAGTACATACATTAAAAAACAAATCATCTTCATTTTAATCATATAAACTTTGTTAAAAATCAATTTTGGTAAAAGCTTGAAATTGAATCATACACTTTTTTGGGAAAGGTTGCTATTGATTAAAGTTATTCTATGCCTCATTGGGTGTTAGAAAGGAAAGCATAACATAATTCTTTACCCAATCATAAGCAGCCTTTAAGAACCAACATAAGAGTTTAAAGTAAGAGTTTGATTTGGAGGATTGAAACTTATTACATTTTCACCATAGAAACCAATATTCAAGTAGTTCTCCAAAAATGTTACAACTTTTATTTGCACTTTTGTCAATAGAATTAACAGTAATTCTAATACTATCTTTTGCAAATCCAATACGAAAATTAATGGTGAAGGTGTTAAACCTTTTGAAGCGTGGAAGGGGTCCATTAATCATAAAAACTATAGCAACCACTGTATTTGTTGTATTTGGCTCCACTATATATACTATACTCAAAATCCATAAACGTTCAATGGATGCTGGCATGGTTAATCCAACAGAGGAGGTTTTAATGGCACATCATCTCTTAGAAGCATCTCTCATGGGTAAATTACTCTAAAATATTTCCTTATTTTTCTTTCAATACTTGCATTTATAAAAATCACTTTTTAAAAAGAAAGAAATAGATAAAAAAAAAAAATCTTCAATAGAAGCTACTCAAAACAACTTCTTATTTGATACAATTTTTAAATTATTTTTTTCAGATTCTTATAATTTTTTTATTTTTTTTTACAACAAATAGATGAAAACTCCTAAAAATGACATATTCATGTTTGGACAATTCATTTCACTCATTCAAACTAGGACATCAAATGAATTGACTTGATGATTAATAGATATTTTCTTAACCTTTCTCCTAATGTATTATTTGAAGAATATAATGATTTTCAATTTCCATATCCTATAAAATATGGGAATATTGCACAGGTTTCTCGCTATTCTTTGGATTGATGATCGATAGGCAACACTACTATATTAAAGAGATCACTTCATTGAGGAAGAATGTGGAAAAATCAAAGAAACAAATCCACAATCATGAACCTCCAAAGAGAAGAGAGATAGAGGAAACTGAGAAGAAAAAGGATAATTAAGTGGAATGAACGATATATGTGTGTGCTTCTCCTAAACATGTCTTTATGTGTAGTTCATTTAAATTATTTATTCTACTTTTAAGTTAACAAATTAAAGAATGAAGCCAAGAAACTCCCAAATCGAGAATTGAATATCAAACAATTGCTTCCATATTATCAAACATTTTTTGCATTATTTTATTATTTGAGTTGTACTTATATGATGTTTTAGTTTATTATTTAAAAAATTATATTATTATATAATACTAATGAAAAACAAAGAAGGAAAATTTGAAGGGTGACACGTGTAATATTTAAATCAATGTTTTTAATTTTAATTTGTTTTCAAAAAATAACATTTGGGAACGGTTTTTGGTACGTTTTTTGTACTAATTGTCTGAAAAGATGAGGTATACCTTCTGAGAAGGAGGTGTCTTTCCTTTGCCCGTAAGGTATACCTTTCGAGAAGGGGGTGTCTTTCCTTTGCCCATAATTAGATATATTAAGACTGGTCATATGATGCTTCTCTAAAGAGATGTGTGTGCCTGTAAAAGACATTATGACCCCAAGTCAGTGAGGTTATCAAGAGTATATAGTGATAAAAGTGAGATAAGTAAGTATATAGCGATAAAAGTGAGATGATCTTATATGAGGAGCAAGACCCCATATTTATAATGATTTATCAAGAGTATTGATCCTTGGTTATATATTGTTATTTTCACTCCTTGTCATTGGTGTGGTTTGTTATGAGGCTAATGAGGATATCTGAGTAACCAACCTGAGATAAGTGGAGTTGACTAGATGGTTTAAGTGATCAAACCCCTATAAGTAGGAACAATTCGTGTATATATGTGAGTATGTTTAGTGTAACAGATCTCGAGATAAGAGGGGGCTGCCAATCAAGTTCATGTATATAGGAACAACTTGGTAGCTACCAAGAAAGTGGTAATGTCGTCAAGGCGGTGGAGCACACATGCGCTCTAGTGATATTTGAGGTGGTTCTAGTTTGACGTAATAGATCCTTATCACGTATTGTGCACCTCTCCAAGGGGATATTTCTTACGAGGTGGTGCAAGAGGTTGGGCTCTATGTGGCACCATGTGGACTGATAAGTTGGTCGCTTTGATGTTGGATGACACGGTGAATAATTGGGTCGGCTCTTTTAGCCCGCTTCATTACATAAATCAAGTTAATACAATGTCCTATTTTCGAATCAAAAATAAAATCTAATCAAAATATGGCTAAGATAATAATTCCGTTAATTTCTTAACTCATATTTCAAATCTTTCCTTACTATTATCTTTCACGGAAGTAAGTTTCTTCGCCATTATCTCTTCCTGTTAAAAAATATAACTAGAGAACTCATGTCTCCCTACACGAAACCACCTTACGTCTACCTTTTTACTTCATTTATGGCCAACCCCGGACTCCCCGCACATAAACAAAAACATTGTTGTAATCCTCACGCCATCTGTTATAAAAACCATCTGTTCATCTTATAGAACTGTCAATTTTGTTTATTACATAACCACCTTCGCAACAAATTTCTAGCCATTGTAAGCTGTAATTGAAAAACTAAACCGACCATCTTCTCACCCATGAGGTCTGAATTAAAACACCCAAATTTAATTATTGATAAAAGAAACTTCACCTTCCACCACCTGGTAGACTCCTCCACTGCGTCGGAGTTGTTTTTAGCAATTACGTTATCTTCTTCTTTTACTCTTGGCGAGTTTTCTTCTTCAATTTCTCCTTT
>Ga0315913_1005245_pt1 | contig 15735 bp, 14 predicted proteins | sample MpolsnodulesMG_FD_207736 | JGI IMG/M metagenome (GOLD analysis project Ga0315913, IMG submission 207736) | Medicago polymorpha root nodule microbial communities from Los Angeles, California, United States - small nodules | ecosystem: Host-associated > Plants > Roots > Nodule | place: USA... | reverse complement strand
CTGTTTGTATAGAACTACACAGACCAAACCCTCTCACTGCCACACCTATCTATTAATTTTTATGTAAACTTGAAGTTTATTATGTTCTTTAATTTCCAATCTCGGTTTGAATTATGTATTTTGAATTAAGACATGTTGTATTTATTTTCAAATTCAGTTTCCTCCAATCTACTTCTGTCTATTAATACTATTATATTGCACCAAACTTATAGTTACAATTTGCAACGACATCCAAGCTTTGTTTTCTTGGGCATGGTTGTTCTCCCAAGCATGTTTGCACATGATTTTGTGGACCAAATTGATCGCTACGCAAGGCTGGTGGAGTCATACGTGTTGCATGGTGTTGTCGCCGTAGTTTTGAACTGTTTTAAATCTTGGCTATGTAACCTTGATCTGTCAAGCCTATCGCCGTAGTTTTGAACTTTTTTTCCTTTTTTTTTTTGCGATCTATTATGTACTATGGATTGATATTTATTTTTGCTCTTTTGTTGTTGTCATGTTTAATGGTTTTGGAAATTTCTGTCATCTATTTTTATTCTGTTTTTGTTACAGTTATATTGCGCTGCTTCTATATCTTTTATTCTTCTATAATTATGTATTCTTTGTTTTGAGAATTAGTAATATTACCATAACAAGCGGTATGAAAATGATTTACGGTATCAGAGTTAAAATCTGATAAATTACAGGGAAAAATTAGCAAATGCAGCACTGTTTAAAATAGCGTTTTGGTGCAAGACACTAATTATGTTTTAAATCGCGGCGTTGCCGTAGCTTATATTACAACAGAATTTACCGCCATGACTAAGATGTTACAGTTATATTACTTTGATGCGAATCAAAGTAAATTTGCAGATAACTATATTGATAACTTGTACTTACGTAATTGGAGTAAGCATAAATATTCATTATTGAACATGTCGTTTTCCGTCGATCCTTTTTATTCAACTATTGAATTGTTAAAAGCTACTGATGTATCTATCAATTCTGCAACTGATATAGAAACAGTATATACTTAGCGCCACTTCAAAAAATTGTTATTATTTTGAATGACTAACTGAATAGTATAATATTTTTGACGGAGTACGTATATAATTATGAATGTCCCAATTTTTTTGTTTCTATATATGCCTTCATTGTTTATTATTTTTGGCTTAGTGTAGTGCATTTTCAGTCTAATTGTTGTTACTATTTCAGGTCAAACTTTTATTTGGAGAGCCATGTCGTTTGCTTTGCGCTCAAGAAACTTTTATATGTTGAATTGTTTTATTTTCTATGTAATGGATCATATTGCAATATATTAGCTTCTCCATTGTTTATGACCCGGGCGGTAGCACGGGTAAAAGTTCTAGGAAGTCATTAAGCCATATTCTTGTCAAGCTTACATGTCACAAAAAAAATTAGCAGAAAGAGAATACATTAAGCATAAAACTAAAAGATATTGACATGAGTGTAAGACCCTACGAACAAAACCAATAAAATATGGAATCTACTTGATAGGGTCTTACACTCGTGTCAATATTTTATAATTAGGGGATGTAAAACTAAGGAGTCATTTTTCCAAAATAAATATATCAGACAGTGCAAAAACCAACTTACTAAAAAAAATATGGATAAAGGTCATTACAACTCATAATAGTAGCCTAATCTTTGTGCTATCACCTAAAAAACAAAGGAGCATGTTTTTGAAGTTACAACTTCAAACACTTTGAATTGTATGTTTTCTGCATGAAGATATCAAAGTCTATGACATCTTACAGTTACATTTTCTGCATGACCCTCCTTCCCAGTTAGATGTAACTTGTGCCTGCAATGTCAAATTGCTTTTAATTTCCCAATTTCCTTTTTCGCCTTTTTCAACTTTAGCTCCATGTCATTAGAAGCATGAGACATACCTTTATATCCATATTGCATCATGTTATTATGTGTAAAACCATTAGCCACTCACAATTTTAACTATTGTTATCCAGAAAAATCTAATTAGGAAAATTTCTTAAAAAAAATCCTCAAGCAGTCAAACACATAATTCAATAAAAATTGCTGGAATTCCTTGCCCAAAACTGTTACAGCTAAATTAAACAATCTCAGTCATGATAGTCCTAGAACTTTCTGCCTAAATATGCACCAAACTATATATAGTTAACATTAAAACAATTATAGTTAAACAATTAAACATTACTTTCAAACACATCTCAGCCATGGTAATGAATTAGTAATTAATTAACTACCTGCACGACAATGTCATTTTTGAGAGCTTTAAATGCAGCAGCAACACATTTAGGGAGAGGATCATCGTCGCTGGGTTCAACATGGGGATGCCAAGTTTGGTGATTCAACTGTTCTGCGCGAGGTTTCAAACTAAGCATTTTACAAAAAAAAATTCAATCAGGGTCACAACTAAATATTCCCGATGCTCTTGCTCAAAGATATGTCTGAATCATTATCAAGAGCAAGAAACATAGTGAAGTGGTGCAGCGAGTATCTTGCACTCTCTGATCTTTACATGTTTATTCTCTTGTATAATTTGTAGTAACCATCCAAATAAATATACACATCAATTGTATACATATACCTACCTATATCATTATATGGTATATACATATCAATTAATAAGAACAACTAAAAACTATTGGAAGAATAACAGAAACATGTAGTCGTAAAAATGAGATGATTTTATATATCATAATCAATATAGAGATAAAACTACAGTGCTTATTATAAAGATCATAGTGAAGTGGTGCAGCTAGTATCTCACATAACCACATCAACAGGTTTTCTTGCATCCATTGATCTAAAAAAAAAAACCCTATAACTCATTCTTTCATGAGTAATTTAATCAAAATTTTAATGTAGAAATAACATGTATTGTCAACTTTGACATATTATAAATCTAATTTGACCAAATCATATTTAACCACTCCTGTCTCGAACTACCAAATTTTGCTTAAAAGCTGAAACTACTTAATATAGACATAAACTCATTGTTATTAAGTGCTTGATAATATAGAAATGATGCAGAAAAAGTATTTTTAGAGCCTTTTTAACGTTAGTATGTTAAAAGACATATTGCCTTTACTCTTTACTCTTTTAAATCCAAAAAAGACATATATTAACTTCAAATAATGATATGCACTATCTGATTTAAAACAAAGGTTAATTCACTATACTTGACACAATTCACCCGAAGAACAAAACAATTCTGGCATAAAAACCCCTAATAAAACTGAAAACCAAGCAATAAAAGTGTAAGCTATGACGCTGAATTCTCATGATAGCCACCAGAATTCAGTCACATAGCCATGCCCCTCCACTCCCAAAACAATTACCAATAAAGGAACCCCCAAAAGAACTCCTTACAGCAGCCGAACCCAAGGTAAACAAACAAACAGCAGCTGCTACAGTGAAGCATCAGCCGGAAAAAATCTGAACTGTCATGACGGAAACCAAACCGCAGTCACAACAGTCAATACACCAGCATCAAAAAAGCTGAACTGTCATGACAGCAGCAACAGCCGCTGCCCAGAACAGCCAACACCACAAAAAAACCGAAAAAACTGACCGCCAAAGAGAAAACAACACCATCACCTCATCAAACACTCCCGGGGGCGCCATCTTCTCGCTTCTATAAGTTACATTATAATGAATGAATACCAAAAATGTGAATGAAACTATACTCTTAGTTAATAATCATCACAAATTCAGAACACCGACCCTTTGTTGCATCAGGAAAGTGATCCTTAGGTGTTGACTCACTCAGGAATGTGCTGATATATGAACACCTTAACAAATGGACCACTATGAGCCTCCAAACATTTGTTAAAAAACAGAGTAAGAAAGAAAGGTACATCATACACCTGCAACTTTTGTGTACAATTTTAACCTCAGTTTATGTATATAATTTCAAAACATGTAAGAGAGACAAAGCATTTCCAATTATCATGAATCCAAGGACATGAAACGCTAGAGAAATTTCTTTCACAGTGGTTGCAAACAACATTTGAAACATGTGTCAACCTTATGTATAACTACTCTAATATCAAAATTTACAAATAGTTTTAAAACGTGTTATAAAGATTAACCAAACAGGTAGACATTTTCCGTAAAAAGTATCCAAGAACAAAATTCATATCAATATATACCAGGAAAAGTAATAACCAATGAATGATTTACATACTATGTCAATAAGATTTGACATAAATATAGTGAATATATAGAAGAGAAAAATGTTATACCTGAGTGAGATTTGGAATTTGATACAGATGCTTGATGTATTCGAGCTTGACAGAGCATAATCAGAGAAGTCCATTGAAGCAGTGGACACGACAAAAACAGCACAAACGTATAAAAAACATGAATAAGGAGTCATTGAGCCACTCAGAGAATATAACATTGAGCCTTGACAAATGATTAAAACATAATATAGCACCAAAAACCAATTTTTATTCGGTAACACGATCATAAAAATTTGCTTCCTACAATACCTATGATCCAATCCTCCGTTGCCAAAGTCTCTCACAATTGAATGTTTTGGTTCCGTCACCAAACGTGTGTTTGTGGATGGTTTCCTTGCGATCTACAGAAGCTCCAGAACCAAGCTTCTGAAGTTAACATGGTTTTTCACCGCAGAATTGATAATCGCGCTGCTAATGCAAACATTTAATTGTGAGAGACTTCGATCATTCATCAAAAAATACATAGTACGAAGAGTCATAAAATACATAGTACTAAGAATCATAAAACAACCATTATCAACCATCCTGTCTAAATCCAACTCAATGTATCAATACAGCCAGAAAGAAACAGGAAAATTAATACTTACCCAACCAGTCCATTATTAAAACAACAAAAAAAAAACCTTAACGCCTCTATTTTTCCTGCAAATGAATTTCATCATTGTCAGATTCAAAAATTGGAGAAGAAACAATTCCAAATTTTAAATTTCAGGCATAATATGACATATTACCTCTCCTATCTTGATTTAAAATAAGAATGAGAATCGCCTGTACACAAATTTTAGATTATAAATAACATTGACACAAAATCAAGACCTTTAACCCCAAAATTAAAAAATAAGATTAGTGGGTATATAAAATCAGACTCAAAAAATCATGATTATCCCCTTAAAAACGAAATCCAAAAAAGAAATTCGAGCTATCAATATTGTGAATCAATGAAAGGAAGTAGAGGAATTGAGATGTTTAGATCAATCAAAGAATCAGATGAAAAAGAGAGGAAAATATACATACCAGAGAGAGAGAGGAATCAAAGCTGGCGTGGCTTGGCTGGAGAGGATGAAGCAATCACACGAGAGAAGGAGGGAGAGAGCGAGTCTGTGAACGGGAATCCGGATTGAGTTTGAGAGAAGAGGAAGAAGACGCTTGCGTGTGAGAGAGGGGGAGAGAAAGGAAGAAAATAAGCAGATGGACAGAGGAATGGGAGGTTTGGCAGGTGGAATTGTGATTTGAAATAGCAGACCCAAGCCATTTATTTTGAAATTTGGTAGAAAGATATGAAAACTGAGAAAAAGATTTTGGACGGTGCATTCTTGTCAACGTGAATACAGAAGGCATATGGTATGAGGATAATGGAGCATGACAGCTTTGGTTCAGAAGGGCAAAAATGTAATTGGCAAACAAAAATGAATAATCTAAGGTTTTCCCGCCTCAAGCCATCAGTACAAAATGGTATTGCTTGCAAAGGAATTTCTAGGGCAAACTTGCAGATCTGCTATTCCATTTATAATATTATTACTAGATCGCGCGACCTGTGCTATCGCACGGGTCGATGACCAGCATAATATATTAGCAATCTAGGACTACAATATCACATAAATATAAATTAAAACAACGTGAAATATATTATAATTGAAACTTCATCCCAACATCACATCGGTAATAATAATATTAACTACCAAACATTTTGAAAAATTAATACATAAAAGCATGAGATTTAACCTCCATCCCTTCATTTAAATGGTAGAAAGTATTCTTCAAACAACCAAAATAAAAGATAAACATCCAAAGTAACATGACTGAAAGGACCTAAGCATGCAAACCATAAAAAATGATAGCTTTGATTGATTTAGGTTATCCAATTATATACCTCTTCTTGCAGAGCATTAAAATAAACATAAATTGACAACACAAATTTTTTATCACTTAAACTTCAATTCATAATAATACAACACCTATCACATAAATAAGTTACAAAACATGAGTAGTCATAATGGAAAGGAACACATAAAATGAGGTCATATCCTACTTCTCTCATTACTGAAACAAAACATGAGTACACATAATGGAAAGGAACACATAAAATGAGGTCATATCCTACTTCCCTCATTACTGAAACATTAAGCAACTAAAATGAAAACAAATACACACAACCAACATAGTAGACATCTAAACAGGAACATAAAGACTTAAACACATATTAATATCTGATATAGCCCAACCAGAATGTCAATGTCAAACAGGGCTAATTTTTCCAGAAATACTCCTGGAATCGATAACTTGATCCGCCTTCCCCAACGTTTCCAGACGCAGGCATCCTTGTTCTCATAATCAACATTGGAGGTGGACAAAGATGGACAAACCTGTTGTTAGCTGCTCCGGTAACACCGAACTTTATAGTTGCTCCATTGGTCAGCTTACAGGCATCGCAAAGTGCTTGCCACTGGCCGGAAAAAGTGCATGACACACCATCATCATGACAAAAATCCAAAACCATTTTCCATGTATACCAAAGATAATCAAACACAGTCAGCTCATCTCGCTCAGGGGGGGAATGCAGTTTGGCAAATCCCCAACCAATTCATCTTCTGCTTAAACACATAAAACAACATTCATTGTTAAGTAGATACAATTAGATAAACAGCAACACACTTTAAATTCACGACACTAACAACAAACTCACCAGCATTCCAGTGGTCACATAAGCAAAACAGATGCAGCCACTCAATTGTTGCTTTCCAAAATAAAATTATGCAGGTTCTACAGGCTGCAAGTGAATAAGTTTGCACAACATTCACATACTTCTGTACTGCCATTTGTAAAGTTGCAATTAGTAGGATGTTTTAAACCATATTTTGGATCACAATTATCGGCATTTCATGAATCTGAAATTGCTGGAAAATATTCATAATCAAAGGATTTTTTAAAATGAAACAGTTGCGCAAATTCCATCTAACTAATTAAAAATTCCAATGAAATATTGTCATCATCGTCTTTTTTTTTGTCGTTGTCATCATTGTCATATTCAGAAATTGAAGAAACAACCATAAATTTTAAATTCCAGTCATAATGGGAGCTATTATCTTTTCCATGACTTGATTTAAGAAATGCACATAGAAGAAAATAAGAATGAGACTTGCCTTAAGTAAGTTCTGGTGATCTTTTCATCGAACAGTTAGAATGCAAAGTAGCTTTCATCCAAGTGAAAACGCTTCCAAGGCTGACTCTAGTACAGGTTTGGCTGCTACTTAATACACCTGGTTCAAATTTGTATACGGTCACTATAGAACACAAATCAAATTGAAATTCTAACATCAACATCGACAAATTCTACACCAAAATCAAGATTATCATCAATCTTACAGTGAAAACATAGAATAAGACCACATGTAATCCTTTCATCCCCGCTTAAGTTTGAATAAATTGCTTCCTAATTCTGACAGCTCCTGCAAACATCCTTCATTTTTTCTATCCAAAAAATAAAATAAACATAAGCAAAAGAGTCACATATTGTTAGGTTGCAAGTTGCAACTAAATAAATTTACAAACCGTGATATACAACCTGTCAAAACAAAAGAAATTCTACAGCAACAAATTTCTCAAATTTCTTTTAGAGGTGAAGCATTTTCAAAGTTTTTCGCTAATTGTTCAAAATACTCCTCTTCCTTCTCGATAATCTCTGCAAATCAAATAGTAACACATAATAAGCTTTAATTAACTTCATTTAATCAAATAGTTTTTTCATTTGTATACACTGAATTCATAACCAGTGGAAGGAGCAACAGGTAAACCATAAGATTGGGAATGGATAGGTTTAATACCAAAATCAAAACAGACACAAAATCATTAAAATCAATCACAAATATCAAAATCACAACACATACTGAGATGATTAGCAGCGATCTTGAGGGTTTTCAATTGCCTCATAAGAAGCTTCACTTTACCAGTAACCTTATGCTTCAAGAATGTCACTATACCAGCACCTATCTCCTTCCACCGATTTCCATCTTAATCGAAATGTTAAGCTTCGATTTCCTGCGATCAATGAAAAACGATGAACAATGTAAAATAAAACCCTAAAATCAAAGGTGAAATAGGAAAAGTAAAATAGAGAAATTAAAGTAACCTTTGATTGCCATTACATCAGCTACTCTAATAATTTGAAATCTTCATGTAAAGAAAGACCCATATGAGAAAACTGTGAAATCCAACAATGAAGCTATTAGAAGCCATTGAAATAGAATAGTGAAAGATGGATTCAGAGAGAGACCACCGGTGAAGAAGAAAGAGTTACCTGCGACTATCGAAGTGATAGCCTGCGATTGAATAGAGAATGTTTGAGATTCAGCAAGGGTGGTGGTGAGAAGGACGATGGTGATGGTGGGTTACGGTGGTGAGCTGGTGGTGGCCGGCGATATCGGACGAGGTAGGCTGGTGGCGATGGCCGGTGGGATGGTTTGGAGGAGAGGGCTTGTGGCGGTGGGTTTGAGAGGTGACAGAGAAAGAGAGGGTGAATGAATGGGATTGCATCAGAAGGGTAAAGAAGTAAAATACATCCCAAAATACAAACCCTAAAGTTTTCCCTCCCAAAGGCTGGCAGTACAAAATTGTGGAGTATGCAAGGAGATCATCTAGGGCTAAATTGCATAACTTTGTTACTTTTATAATATTAAGATAAGATTAAGATGATCATCGTACGCGTGGTATGTCAATTGTATCGAAAAAAATGAAAAATAAAATAACATAGAAATCATTGAAATGGTGATTTAGTTGTGGAATAGAGTATTGATAGAAGACCTTATGCTTCAATCTCTAACTGTTCATCAAAATCGATCAATTTCAATGGATGTTTGTGAGTATTCTGAATAAGAGCTTTATGGGTATTATGATTAATTTTAAGAGATTTTAGGTGTAACTAGATTTTTTTGGGGTGTAACTAGAAAAAGTCTCACCAACAGTTAATTGCCGATGAATTTTAACCGGCGGCAATTAACTGTCGATAAACATCTACATCTTTTTATGGTGTGTTTCAGGCTTAGTTGAAGTGTAAACAACAATTTTCTGCATAGAAACTCACATCGTTTCTTGTCCCTGCAACCATGGTCGTGGAGTGGATAAGGCATGTGAAGTAGTTGTTTTTAGGCTAAAATATGGTATTGGTCCCCGCAAAATAGGTCAGTTTTGGTTTTAGTCCCTGTAATTTTTTTTTATAGTTTTTGGTCCCTGCAAAAAAATTTGTTTTTGAAAATAGTCCCTGACCCCACTTCTGTGATGATTTGTCACTTTTGTGCATGTGTGGCACATGATGATGACCGCGTTTACTTGTCTAGCTGGCATCCAACGTGGCAAGGCACTTATTTAAAAATCATTTTTCAGTTGAGCCCTCAGACACCAATTCCTAGTGTGCACAATGAACTTAGTACCGACTCTATGAATTTGCATCTTAATGTCAGCCAAGATTCAAATTATACAGTTAACAATAAAGCTTCTCCTATGCGTCTGCCTCACCAGTTATTTGGGGATACAACTCCCCAAAATAACTGGGCTCTTACAACTCTTGCTGAACAAATTAATGAAAGTCATAGAAAGTAGGGAAGTATATGCGAAGATGACATAGAATAAAGAAGGGAAGTATTAGGAAGATGACGGAAGGAAATTGATTGAAAAAGAACAACAAATCTTATTCGATTTATGCTTCCGAACCGGTTGGATTGAAGATTGAAGGAAGGAAATTGGGGAAGATCGAAAGAAGAAAGGGGAAAATGGGAAACCCTAACATTTTCCACCCTTTTGTAACATTTTATTATTATTTTTTAATTAAAAAATAATTATTGTTATTTAAATTATCAAAAAAAATATATTTTTTTATTAAAAATAGGTTGAAATAATTTTTGAATAAGTGCCTTGCCACGTGGATGCCAACTGGACAAGTTGGCACAGTCATCATATGCCACATATGCACAAAAGTGACAAATCATCAGAGAATTGGGGTCAGAGACTATTTTCAAAAACAAAAAATTTTGCAGGGACAAAAAACTTAAAAAAAAAATTGCAGGGACTAAAACCAAAACTGACCTATTTTGCAGGGATCAATACCATATTTTAGCCTTGTTTTTATGTTTAAATGTTTAAAGCTTAAACTTTATTTAATATGAACATTATTATGAGATAGAATTACTTACAAAATTTGATAAATGATTTTACATTTAAAAAGATATAAAGTTAATTTGGGATTAAACGTTAGTCACTCTTTTTATTTTTTTTAGGTTTTAAAATTGTTGTACCCGTCCTACTACAACTAGTATGGTGACATGATCAATATTGATTCGACAAAAACAAGGAAAATAAATATGAGTTGAATTTTAAAAACACATATTTGTTTTTCATTATTTTTGTATTTGATACCATGATGTCAAAGAGAATGGTAAGTTTCTACTTCCAAAAATGTGATATCGACAATCCTTAAAGTTTTAAATAATTTTTAAACACCGGTTCATAGTTTTACTACTTATCAAACTAGTCTATGCATAACTTGTCTCTTGACTAAATATGTTTCAACAATTTTTGTTTAGGTCGAGAATCTAAGAATTAACTAAGTCCAAATTATTTTATCTTTAATTTGTCACGACTCATGCGTGTTTAGAATAGTTTTTTATTGTTAGGGACAATGCATAACATATGAAAGGTTGGGGTTCAAACCCCGACAACCACAAAAAAATGTAGCATTCTATAATAAACTTTTGTCTTTTTTAAACAAAACTAAAACCAAATTATGTTATTCAATTTGTTAAAATCATTTAGCATTATGTTCTGGAATTTAAATTGCCAAGTTGATAGTCGCTTTGTTTTTTTTTTTCCTTTTTCCAATTAGCCTAGTGACATAAATTAATATCATAAGATGAATAAATGGGGTGTTCGAACCTCGATCCCTATACATTATACGATGTCCCTATCAAACTGAACTAAGCTCACCGAACCTGATAGTCACTTTGTTATTCTACTGATTTGTATTTATGTGCTAATTGAATGAAAATTATTGTAATCTTAGTTTTCTTTCTCTCATTTTTGATCGCCACTTCCCATGAGAATCACACACGTCTTAGTAAAACTTTGAATTAGGAACGAAAAAAGAAAAAAAAAAGTGAGAGACATTGTGGCAACTGGAAAACTGGCAATATGGTCTATGAAGTGCTTTTCACGGAAGTATTTAGCTAGAATATCCAATAATTCGTGACAAGAGTATAGTTTTATTGGTTGTTGTATTAAAAGCATGCGTCAACCATAGGAAACATACCTTGTTTTCACTTTTTCCTTCTTACATTTTTTGTATGCTTTTGGGCGGCGGAAATTATTTCTTATTGCATTTTACATACAACCAATTTCACATGTCATGCACTTTCAAAACTAGAAAACATGCAACTTGAAACAATTCATTTCAATTAAATACCACCAAAAAGTTCATTCTACCTAAAATTCACTCTTTTATTGATTTAAAAAAAGTGGCTATAAAAAGGTATGAATTGATGTATCCAATACAACATATTCACTTACACATATTGAAAGGTCAATTCTTTTCAACTAACTCAATGCAAATGGCAATTCCTTCATCTTTTGTTACTTTGATGATATCTTTAGGTATATTTTTAGTAATTGGGGTCATTGTCCCAGCTGGTGCTGATACCAAGCAAAGGGCTTTCTTTGTATTTGGTGATTCACTTGTTGATAGTGGCAACAACAATTATTTGGTAACTACTGCCAGGGCTGACTCTCCACCTTATGGAATTGATTATCCAACTGGTAGACCAACTGGTCGATTTTCCAATGGTCTCAATATTCCTGATCTTATCAGTTAAGTATCATGTTAATTAATTGTCTTTTTAAGGTTATTTACTCATACTAAAAAAAGTTGTTATTTTTGATAGGGTTATTTATCGTTTACTTGTTATATTTTTTTAACTACTTACCATCTCTTCTATGGTATTTCTCTCTACAATAAATAATTAGAGATAATTTTAACAAAACTAACGACAAATAAAAAAAACAAAAAAAATACCTAAAAATTCGGCACTTAAAAAAACATAGAGCATATTTGTCAATTTTTCAACACTACTTTTTTTTTGTTTTTGTGAGGTAGCCCCGTGGATAGAATTCACCTTATAAAGTGAATAAGTGGGGTGTCCGGGGTTCGAACCCCGGCCTCTGCATATAATAATGCATTGTCCTACCAACTGAGTTATGCTCACGGAACTACTTGCTTTTTTTTTTTAATTCCATCGACCACATGTCCAAAACAAGCATGAAATATATATGCGATTCTTTCATTTTTGCTCACTAATCAATACCAAACACACTAGTAAAAAAATTAAACTAGCAATGAAAAGTTATAGACGAAAATAAATACATCTCTAATTTGACATATAAATGCTAGAGACACAAAAACTAAAGACTAATTTCATTTTTTTTTTTTTTGAAACAAGACCAATTTCATATTTTTGGTATCTTTAATTTTGGTATGCATTCAATTCAACTATTATTTTTTCTTTGATTATCAGGCCAAAAACTTGGTATTGAGTCCGTATTGCCATACTTGAGTCCACGACTAAGAGGTGAAAAGCTTTTAGCTGGAGCCAATTTTGCTTCAGCTGGAATTGGCATTCTCAATGATACTGGAGTTCAATTTGTAAGTATGCTAGTTGCCATTGTATATATGATCAAATCAAATGTAAACTTCGGTTTATTGTATTGAAATAATTTTAATTTTGCAGCTTAATATAATCAGAATGTATAGACAATTAGATTACTTTGAAGAGTACCAACATCGAGTGGCCTCTATAATTGGAGCAGCCCGAGCTGAGAAGTTGGTCAATAAAGCATTAGTCCTCATCACCGTTGGTGGTAACGATTTTGTAAACAATTACTACTTGGTTCCTTATTCCGCAAGGTCTCGCGAATATTCGCTGCAAGATTATGTCAAATTTCTCATCATAGAGTATCGCAAACTCTTAGAGGTAAATAACCTAACCGATATACTAACATTTATCTATGTAAGATGTCAACGTAGTGATAAGAGTTTGACATAGTTATATATATGTTGTAGAGACTATATGATATAGGAGCTCGTAGAGTTCTTGTGACAGGCACTGGACCATTGGGGTGTGTTCCAGCAGAAATGGCGATGCGAGGAACAGATGGAGGATGTTCTGCTGAACTTCAAAGAGCTGCGACATTGTACAATCCTCAACTACAGCACATGATACAAGGACTCAACAAGAAAATTGGCAAAGACGTTTTTATTGCTGCAAATACAGCATTAATACATAGTGATTTCGTTACTAACCCTAAAGCATATGGTACTCTAACTTCTATTATATGCCAACTTGTTAATTTCCTAAAATTGTATTTACAAGAATTCAATTTAAACAGTGCCATATAGTATTAATTAATATGTATATATAAAAATGTTATTGTTGGACAGGATTTATTACATCAAGAATTGCTTGTTGTGGACAAGGAGCCTACAATGGGATTGGTTTGTGCACACCACTCTCTAATTTATGCCCAGATAGAGACTTGTATGCATTTTGGGATGCATTCCATCCATCTGAAAAGGCAAACAAAATTATTGTGGAGCGAATTTTGTCAGGTTCTAAAAGATACATGAATCCAATGAACCTCAGCACCATCTTAGCATTGGAGGATACCACATGACAACTCTCACATTTCTTCTTGTAATTGGAATTGGGATTTGGTTTTAATTTGCAGCATGTGTGTGACTACCGTATTATCTATAAAATTGTGACCTTTTAAATTTAGTTTTTATTGAATTTTATTCCCTCGGTTTTAAAATAAATGTTATTTAAGGTTTTTATATACATATCAAAAAATACAATGATTAGAAGAAAAAGAACAATTATTTTACCAAAATATCCCTATTAATTATTGAAATATAAAATAAAAGTAATGTTTTAAGACCAGTGTATGTAGGGATACAATTGGAAAAATATAATTAATGTTACATTGGAAAGTCAATTTTTTTTTGCTAAACTATATCTATATACTATACATAAAGGAAATAGTCTCTTTTGAGCTGGTTTTTTCTCTCGTTCCAATATTACCCTCAACTTCAATACAAATAACACTTAAAACAAATAGATAAGAGTAAATTCAAATATTAAAACAAAATGTAACAAATTGTATATGTCCGGTTTTTTTCCTTATCAATTTAGAAAGATAATAGATGAGAGTGAATTCAAATATGAAAAAAAATCTAACAAACACGATTTTTTTTGTTACCGTACAAAATATATTGTGTAGCAAACATAATATGAGTATATGTCCAATTTTTTCCAAAAGTGTAACAAACTAGACCAAGTATATGCCACTAGAAATATAATCAATAAGAAAATGATCCTTATTTTATTTTTATTTTATACTAGCGAATTTTTATTGCGCTAACATTTGAAAACCATGAACATTGTTTTTTTATGAAATTTTGATTTTGACTAAAACTAAAAATATAAATATTTGTTGCTTTCAAGTTATAACAAATCAAACTAACCATGATTATCTATTTCAATGACACCAACAATATAACAAAAAAAAATTCTAAATTCTTTTTTTTTTTAAGGACACCGACAACGATCTTTATTATAGCAAAAGTTGTTTAAAGTTATAATTAAGTATAGATATACCCATCTAGTTTGTTACACTTGTCAAACAAAATGAAAAAAATAATTGAACATATATATACTCATATCGTGTTTGTTACACTTTTGTTTTAATATTTTAATTTACTCTTATCTATTTGTTACATGTGCTATTTGTATTGAAAGTTGAGGGTAATTTTGAAAAAGAAAAAGTCAGTCCAAAAGATATCCAAAACATGTTATTTTCTTTATATATAGTATAGATATTTTTGAAGGGCTAATAATAATATTGGTGACTTTTTTTTTTGGACAATTAATATTGGTGACTTTTAGAAAGGGAAAGTTTTAAAAAAATAAAAATCTTGATCGCTTTTGTTACACCTAGAAGATATGTTTTTTTATTTGGATAATAGAAATATTTGTTTTAAAAATATATAAAAAAGATTTGGCTTGTCAAAAAAATAAATATAAAAAAGATTTGTTTCAAAAATATATTGAAGAAAGATTTGTTTTAAAAATAAACCGAATCTTATTTCTTTGAAAATCAAACATAATTTATAGTATATAGAATGAAAGCCTCTATTAGGTTGCATCGAAAAAGAGAAAATATTTGCAAAGTCAATATCTACTGATATTTACTGTTCCTTGTTTTCGGTTCACTTTTGTGAATTCAGTTATTATGATGAGAAGGGATGAAATATCTGCAAGAAAGAAGCCATCATCGCCACTGCTTTTGTTTCAAAGGAATCCTGTTATGATGAAGAGAAAGGATCAAATATCTTTGGTTGATCTTTGTGTTGAGAAAGCTATTGATAATGTAAAATACCTTGGAGATGTTAGTCATGTTGATCATCATATGC
>Ga0315913_1005244_pt1 | contig 15737 bp, 10 predicted proteins | sample MpolsnodulesMG_FD_207736 | JGI IMG/M metagenome (GOLD analysis project Ga0315913, IMG submission 207736) | Medicago polymorpha root nodule microbial communities from Los Angeles, California, United States - small nodules | ecosystem: Host-associated > Plants > Roots > Nodule | place: USA... | reverse complement strand
AATGCTAGAACCATACATTTATAGATCAATTGATTACATGATTAGCTTAGATCAAGTACCTCTAATCCCAACAATGGAGATTTAGCTACTCATTGTCATGGAAGCTTTGCAAGAATGAATTGAAATGGGAAGATTCATTACAACTTTGTGATTTCTCACCAAATGAGGAAGAATCCAACTTCTATCACTCTCACTCTATGAAGAACAAGCCCTATCTCTCTCTCTAAATATTCTTCTGTGAAAACTATGCATAAAAACTAACTCCTTTTTAAGAAATGATCAAGGGCTATTTATAAGCTTTCTCATCTGCATCAACTCGCCTCGCGAGTTCCTCTGCTCGCCATGGCGAGTAGAGGTTTCTTCCCCAGTGGGTTTGTGTCACGTCATCAATGGGGAGTTTAGCCGCCCTTGCTCGCCTCCCAAATAACTTCACTCGCCATGGCGAGTAAAACTGTGCTTCTGCCTATGCTGTTTCTTTGATAGCTCGCCATCGCGAGTTGGGTGCGAGTAAATGTGCCTCTCTGCCTATTTTTTTGCTGATGCTACTCGCCATTGCGAGTTGGGTGCGAGTTGGGGGCGAGTAAATGTGCCTCTCTGCCTATTTTTGGCCTTGTTGTATTTGTTTTTTGTTTTCCTTCTTTGCTCAGTGCCTTGAGTAACTTTCCTGCAAAATTAGGTAAAGTAAGATAGATAAAGCGTAAAAGGACCATAATCACTTATCTCTCGGCTTTTTCCTTAATAACTTGCAAAACAAGTTACAAAAGTGCTCTAAATCTTCATTTGAACTACTACTTTCTGGCACTTATTACAAATATTAGTTCTGTATTTTTTTTTTTATAGGCAATTTATATATAGAGGCTAACATGAATATGACCAAACAAGGTAAAAGTGTAGAACAACATGGTTCGGAATATTAAAATTGTCGAATTACTTTCATCATTTCATGGAAAGCAGTGCCTCTACAAAGATATACAAATGTGGCAAGCTTCTTTTATCCCCATTGAGATGTTAAATAATTTAAAAACTACACATTCTAACCCAAAAAATAGAGACCTAAAATTCAACTGCATCATAGGATTTTAATCATCTTCGTTCAAATCTCCTAACTAAAAAAATAAAATTTCAAAACTCCAAATTTAAATTATTATTATTTTTGGTAAAACCAAATATAATGAAAAATCTTACTTTGAACTGCCTCTCAACCGTGTATTTCAAAAACTTCACAATCGGGATATATTTACCAAATAAACTAAAACTCTACTATAGTGGATAAATAGTATAGTGATGCTACTTTAATTTATATAGCCTGTGAAAATTTAAAATCATTTCAAGTTGCAACAGCCATGGCCGCAATCGCAATTTAAAAATATTAAAAAGCATCTCAAACCTAACCTTATGAATTAAGTTTAATGTGTATATATATGTCTGCCTTACTTGGCTTCGAAAGCACAGTCCAACTCCACAACACACAAATAGCATTTTCAGCTATACGAGTAAATTAGCTAAGCCGAATTAATTAAGGTACGTATTCAATATATTCATTGTCCTATGATTAACTTTTGTAGTGTTTATAAGGTACAAGCATTTAGCAATAATAACCATACATTCATGATATTTTATGTACAATAAATATATTGAATTAACCCGAGTCTGCATGTGTTAAACTTCCTGCATGTGTGAAGAGTTAATCTTGCAAAACTCATGATTGGATATGCATATGTTGAGCGCATATAAACTCATCAATTTGTTGTCGTGCACGTTTGATATTAATGTGGGTTTGTCGAAATTATGTTGCAACATAAATTTGTTGAAATTTTAAAGTGGTAGCTTTTGTAAATCACAGTTGTTACCGTAATTTTGTAAAGAGAAATGATATTTGTATAATCATTTTGTGACAACTTTCACTCTCTTACTTACATGTTGTTCTTTTCCTCTCTCCATTGTTTTTGACCAATAAGAATATAGAAAAACAAGGTTGTCATCAAAGTTGTCTTCAAAGTTCAAATAGATGTACATATATCACTACTCCAATAATACTTGTGAAATGTCCAAAATATCATACAATTTAGGACGAATGGAGTATATGGTACATTAAAAAAATTATGACAATTCTTTTATATTGCAGGGTTGTTTTGAAGGACAGACAATGAACAATCAAGTGGATAATCATGGTCATTCAACGGAAACCCCATCCAATGACGAACCAAAGAAAGGTTGGAGAAAGGTTTTAGAAGTAGCAGTGAATTGGTTGTCATACAAAAACAAGCATAAATGGTTGGAAGAGATGAGAGGGAATATGAGTGTAGTAGCAGTATTCATAGCAACAGTAACATTTCAAATGGCTTTAAATCCACCCGGTGGCGTTAGGTCAGTTAAAGAAGACGCAGATCCTCCCCATGATATCCTATCTTGTGATGTCCAAGGCAGAAAAAAGAGCAATCTATGTCCAGGTGAAGCTGTATTAGCCATTGTATACCCTGACTCCTATTCTGCCTTCCTTTTTTGGAACACAATATGTTTCAGTGCATCGCTTGTTGTTTTACTCTTGCTTATGAGTGGTATTCCTTTGAGTCATAGGTTTTCTACGTGGCTTTTATCTATAGGGATGTTTTTCACTCTCATAACTCTTGGTGTTACTTACCGAATAGCAGTAGCAATGGTTACCCCAAATATTGTCTTGCGTGATACGTTATTTTTACTTTTAAACTTGCTTAGACTTTTGGTTGCAGTGTTTTCCTTATTGGGTTTTTTTACTCACACTGCGTATTATTATTTGGGGAATTTATGATTTAATCAAAAAAATTAAAATGGCAACCACTCGAATGATGACTGCACCGGCTTGATTTGCATGCAAGATATGTTTGTTTAAATGTTATCGTTGTAAGGACATGTATTTTTTCTTTTTTCAATAAGCCAATGTTAGTGATTGTAGTTTGATAGGGTAGGAAAAATATTTGGGGAAGAGATCCAGTCATGTTAGTGATATAAATGTCCTGCCCCAAATTAATTAACCACTTCATTTGGAATGTATTTGTGTGCAAGTTGTTTTATATATGTAATATAAATGTATTTATGTTTTTGTTTACTCTGTACTCTTTTTCCTTTGCCGAATTCTTCTAGCAAGGTTATAATGAGGTAGATGCTAAGGTTCTTTAATTATTTTAGTTTGGTTATTGGTCTAGTCCCCCCAAATATATTTGTATCTTTCTTTTTATATTAATAATTGCTCTGGAGTGTTGCACATTATTTTTTTGTTTAAAAAAAGTAGTATATGTTTGTTTAAATGTTATCGTTGTAATTTGTTTTTTTAATAGGCAAAAAGAACTAACTAAAACAAAATGCAGAGGGGTTCTTCAACCTAAAACAACAAAAGATAAATGTTGAGGTACTCCAACAAATTCATACACTAGTTATAATAGTTCAAATACAAATTCATTTGCCACTTCAGTTTATTTCGATTATAACTCTTCACACGTACCCTCGGTGTCTGGCGGATGAACTATTAGATTTTGATGTACTTTTGTATTGTTCATTTAGATTAGATTAGTATCACAACCGTTACTTACAAGACATGAATAAGACAGTAACCATCTATCTTCCTTTTTTATTCATATCAAACTAAATAAATTATTTAAGGGGTCCATAATGATGTGAGAATCATTTATTTTCCAGTCATTCTATACAATATATCTCCTTTAAAAATTTTGTCCCTATGATTGATTCTGACCTATATGAAAAATTCTAACATTTAATTAAAAAATTACACGTTGTATCAAACCCAAAGTTCTTAGCTAAATGTTTCCTAAAAATGTACCACATTTGCAATTCCTATTTGATGAAATTCCAGTGCATCATCATTCATCAAAACTTTATAAAAGAAAATTACTAGCAGGGTAAAAAATAAAAATGGAGGGTGTGGTGATTCAAAATGGAGCACATCTATTCACAAGGTATCAAAACAAAAAATTAAATTGGATGGAACAAATGAGAGGTTCACTTATGGTGGAAGCAAGCAACAATCATTGCATATAACATTAACTTTTCAAATTACAATAAATCCACCAGGTGGTGTATGTCAATCAGACACAAATAGCCAACAAGGTTGTGCAAGGCCAAATAGGCAAAGCTGGTAACTTCACTGCTTGATTTTGGTGATAGTGACCAAAAGTACAAATATGAAAAGGACATATAATGTGCTTCTTATTATTCAAATGTGCGCAAAGAACTCTAATAAAATTCTTAGGATGTTATATTTTATAATTGATCTTAAATACACTATTTTGTTACCCATCATAACAATGAAGTCGAATGCATTGAAATAGAAAATCAATTGTATAACATATGATGGTGATCATTGAGTGACATGCATAAAAAGGTAAAGAAAGGAAAATGACATAATTTGCTTCTTATTATTCAAATCAAAGCACATATAACGCATACAAGGGAAACAATGATATGCAATACTCAAGACAAAATGAAAGAAGAAATTCAAAGAAAACAAGAAAATGATAATTGCAATGCAACACATAAAAGCACACAATTCACACGTCTTATTTATGACATGTAACAAAGGTCTAGCTATTACTAGCTAGGTAGCTAGTAATTAATCGATAGCTAGGAAGATTAATTAGAGTTAGGTTTTTTCCAGTTATTCACAGGGAAAATAGGTTGCAAATTACTTATAGATATTCTACAACACTTGAAATATCGGCGCGAGAGAAAAGAGTTATACATAATGTATGTTAAGGATTTGTCGAACCACCTTTATTTTTAATGCAATGCAATTTATCTTTTCATTAAGTTTCTGCACTTTTAACTTTTAGCATTTAATTTTGCATTTACTGCGTTTCTTTTTGTTCTAAAACCTTTTTCTGTCGAAAGTCGCCATACGACCTCGTCTTGTTCATAAAGCATCCTATGAATTTGATGAACGAAAACTCTAGTTTCTTAAAAACAATGCACAACATGTCCTAGGGTTTCTCGTTTGATCCTGCTTATAATAAACAAAATCAACCCTTATTGTTTACCAAAAACACCGGTAAACACCTATACACTTGAACAAATATTAACATATCAAATTGAACTTTTAATACCTTGTTATCATCAAGACTTAAGAGGCATTGGTAAACACATTTTGTTCCAACAAGTTTATGTGTGGCTAAAGCCACACATGCAATTTTTAAAAAAATAAAATAAAAAATAAAACGCAATATGTAACAACAACTAGAACAACATCCAGTATTTCCTATCCTTCATTGTCTTATGATTAACTTTTGTAGTGTTTATAAGGTACAAGCATTTAGCAATAATAACCATACATTCATGATATTTTATGTTCAATAAATATATTGAATTAACCCGAGTCTGCATGTTAAACTTCCTGCATGTGTTGAGAGTTAATCTTGCAAAACTCATGATTGGATATGCATATGTTGAGTCTGCATGTGTTAAACTTGTGTTGAGAGCTAAACTTCCTGCACACCCTTGAAGAAACAACATAGTGACAAAAAGATGACTGACAGACTCAATGGCCTCCTGTAAAATTGTTTCTTATATTTTGAAAACATAAATCTAAAGTACATCATACTTGTTCTATTTTATTATTTATTTTTGCAAAAAAGAAAGAGAAGCGTTAGAAAAGAAAAAGGTTAACCATGCTGATGCCGCACTATTAACCCTAAACTGATTTCTTAAAAAAAAAAAAAAAAACCCTTAAACTGATAATCCACAAACAAGCATAATTAGTTAAAAAAAAAAAAGAGAATAATAAACATGGAGAACATAAACCTAAGCTAGTAAAAAAAAACTAATAAATAAGGCAATAGTAACAAATTGGGTAAATTAATATTTCTTTTAATATAGAATTATTTTAAAAACAGTTTTTTTTTTAAATATAGAAAATAAGAAACAAAATTTACTTTTAAGTTACAAGCCTAAGTTCTCCACTTGAGCTAGCAACTCAAGCTAAAACAATTTTAAAATCAAACAAAAGGTTGCTGCTCTCTCATGCTCTCCTTTGTTGGGTTACCCGACTACTGTGTGGTAAATATATCTCTTGTACTCAATTTTATTTTATCTACTTGTGATGAAAATAATTAGAGAGGAAAGAAGATGAAAATTTGGAGGGTAACTATGATTTTTTTTTCTTACACTTAAGGCGTAAGCTCACTAGTAAAAGCATAGTTGGAAGGGTTGTAAAATAATCATTACTATCACTTTAATTAATTAAAAAACAATAAATATTTAATGATAGATGTAATTTCTTTCTTTCATCACTGATTTCTCTCGTTTATTTTATTTTTCCAGTGGTTAATGATTGAGCACATATTAATAATAATTATCTCAACTTTTGTTTCAACAAAAACTAAAAACTGTTGTCGTTGATGCACTAAAGCAACAATAATTTTTTTCTTTCAAAGTAACCAGTGTTGTTTCCATCTCTCAAAATTGATGTTGTATGGTATCAAGAAAAACATTCAAGTCACACATTGAAAAATTTAAATAAAATCTTAAAAGAAAATTATTATAGGAGAGTGATGATCATCCGTCACACCTTAATTACAAACAGATATTTTTATGAGTTGCTCCCTCCGTCCTAAACCGTACGTCGTTTTGGAAAAAGAATTTGTCTCAAATTATATGTCGTTTTACCATATGAAACATTAATGTTACTTTTTCTATTATATCCTTAACTATTTATTACTCTATCTTCTTTCAATTCTTTCATTTATCTTTCCAATATCATTTATTAAGGGTAATTTTGTAAAACAACTCATGATATATATTTCTCATACAATATTAATTATATTTCTTAGTTAAATGATATTTGTACAATCATTTTGTGACAAGTTATGGACAACTTTCTCTCTCATACTCACATGTTGTTCTTTTCTTTTTTCTTTCTCTTTATTATTTTTGACCAGTAAGAACATAGAAAAACAAAGTTGTATTCAAATAGATGTACATATATCACCATTCCAATAACACGTGTGAAATGTCAAAAATATCATACAATTTAGGACGAATGGAGTATATGGTACATTAAAAAAAATTATGACAATTCTTTTATATTTCAGGGTTGTTTTGAACGAATGACAATGAACAATCAAGTGGATAATCATGGTCGTTCGACAGAAACCCCATTCAATAAGGAACCGAAGAAAGGTTGGAGAAAGGTTTTAGAACTATCAATGAATTGGTTGTCATACAAAAACAAGGATGAATGGTTGGAACAGATGAGAGGAAATATGAGTGTCGTAGCAGTATTCATAGCAACATTAACATTTCAAATGGCAATCAGTCCACCCAGTGGCGTTAGGTCTGTTGAAGAGAACAACAAAGCTCAAAAGGGAAATATATTATGTGCTAATGCCCATTTGGAGCTATGTCCGGGTGAAGCTGCTTTGGCCATTGTATACCCTAAAAGCTATTCTCACTTCCTTTATTGGAACACAACATGTTTCATTGCATCGCTTAGTGTTTTACTATTGCTTATGAGTGGTATTCGTTTGAGTCATAGGTTTACTATTTGGCTCTTATCTATGGGGATGTCTTTCACTCTAACAACTCTTCTTGTTACTTACAGAATAGCAATATTAATGGTTACCCCAGATCCTGTCTATAGTATTAATGAGAAATTACTTTCAACGGTGCTTGGAATTTGGATTGGATTGTTTTCCTTCTCGGGTTTGTTACTCACACTGCGTATTATTATTTGGACAATTAATGATTACTATCTCAATGAAGGTGAAGGTCAGTCAAATGGAAATAACTCCACCGAAGATTCCACCCTCTTGATTTGATCGTACAATCTTTAATTACCACTATAATTAGTGTGCTAGGTGTTGAGTATATGTAAGATATGCATGTTTAAATTTTATCGTTGTAATGAGGAATGTTTTTTCCCTTTGAATGAAAAAATGTTAGTGATTATAGTTTGCTGAGTGGAGGAAAAATATTTGAGGAAGAGATCAACCATGTATCTCTTACATGTCCTACCCCAAGTTAACCACTTCATTTGGCATGTATTTGTGTGGAAGTTGTCTTTTATTTATATATAATTATAAACGTGTTTATGTTTTTGTTTGATATGTACCCTTTTTCCTTGCTCGATTTTTTGTAAGATTTTTAATGAGGCAGTAATTATTATGGTTTGGGTATTGGTATAGTTTTCCCAAATATCTTTGTACTTTTCTTTTTATATTTATAATAGCTCGAGTGTTGCACACTATTTTTTGACCTGTGTGGAAAATTCTAACATTTAATTAAATCACACGTTGACTCAAACCCAAAGTATTCTTCTTAGCTGAAGGTTCCCTGGAAATTTATAACATTTGCAATTCCTATCTGATGAAATTCGAATACATCATCATTCATCAAAACTTTATAAGAGAAAATTACAAGCAAGGCAAAAAATAAAAATGGAGGGTGTGGTGATTCAGAATGGAACACATTTATTCACAAGGTATCAAGCAACAATTGTTGCATATCCTTAACTTTTCAAATTAAAATAAATCAACCAGGTGGTATATGTCAGTCAGACACAAATTAAATAGGCAAGGCCAAATGTGCAAAGCTGGTACTTCACTACCTGCTTTTGCTGATAGTGACCAAAAGTTTACATGTGAACTTTTTATATTACCATTTATCATATATTTCTCTGTATCTCTAACAATAATCTTGTTTTCGATATCTGGATTTTGGTAATAGGTTTGCTATGTGGTTTCTCATATATAAATGTAAGTGTTTTTGTACAACAGTAGCATATATTATTTCTATTCGGATGATAATGAACCCACTTGATGTAACATTTTCTAAAGTGATATATATTGTATAAGACTAAAATATATCACTAACCTTATAACATGACTAAAATATATCACGACATTCATACAATATAATATCCTCTTCACTATTAGAAACTCTCGATTTTTCTGCGGATTTTTCTGCGGAATATGGTGATAAATCCGCAGGAAAGAGGTTTCCTGCTGATTTTGCCAAGGATTTGTATTCCCAGGTAATTCCTTTGTGGGTAATTGTTTCCTGAGGATTTTAGAAACCACAGGAAACTTTCCTACGGTAATTTCCTTAGGAAAAGCCAATAATATCTGCAGGAAGTTTTTGGTCAGCGTGGGAGAGATTCCCCTGCTTGCGAATGTTTCCTGCGAACATTCCGCAGGTAATTCCTCAGGAAACTGAACCAATCCGCAGGAAATTTACTGATTCATCAACCTAAATTTTTTATTATTTTCTATTAATGAATGCCAATAGTCGTATCAAAAAAAAAAAACAATAACAATAAAAACTTGTTCTTTATAACAAAAGCACTAGTCATAAAATACATCAAGTCCTCCATCACTATGAAGCTGCAAAATATGCATAATAAACATTTCAACAAACACTAAAATATGACAAAACACTCTAGGCATGATGCATGTTATATAATTTTGCAATGTCTTCAGCTCTTAGTCTTGCAGCTTTGCTCTTCTGCCAATTGTTTCTCAAGCCTTGTAGTTGCCTCCTTCAACTTTGATCAAACACAAAAACTATTATGAGAAATATTCAATTAGGAAAGATAACTACTTAATAATACACATATTTTCGACAATGGAGCAAATTACTTCATATGCTATAATATATGTGAAAAAAGGCAACTGTACACAAAGAGTCCAATAGAGAAACATACCAAAATTTGAGACTCCAAGTTACTAGTTATAAATATGATAACTATTGTTATCATCATCAACATCTTCAACAAAATCATTGTCATCTTCATCAATGTGCTCATTTGATTCACTCTTGGGGTTTGAAACATGGGAAGAAGATCCAACGAATCCCAAATGTTTCATAAGGTCATCAAGTTTTTTATTAGTATTGATCATCTCTTTTTTCTTGCCGTTGCATTTGTTGCCTCGTTTGCAACTTCTTTGTTCTTGTCTTTGCAATGATGCATTTAAAGCATGCACTTGACTTCTCAAAAATTCAACCTATTCTGAATTAGCATGTGTGTTTGTTTGTTGATTTGAAGATGGAATCAAGGTTTTTGATATAGATCCAAGACCAAATATCCTCCCTTTTTTCTACCAACAGAATCTACCCATATATCCAGATCAGTTGGCATGTAATAAGTTTGTTGACAGTCAACTTCATCCTCTCCTAGACCAAATGCGGAATTCTGAGTAGATAAGTCATCTTTTTTTGTTAAAATTTGTCCAAAAAGAAAATAAAAGAAGTTCAATGCATCAAAAATAAAAACTGAACAGTTTTACGGTTATGCATGTCAGGACTAAAAATAAAAAACATGAAAATAAGAACAAAAATACTTAACATATCAGAAATCTCTTATTACAAATGGAACAACAGATCAAAGAGTCCAACTAGCAGGGATGGACCTAAACATTTGATATTGGTGTGGCAAAACTTTCAAAGAAACTATATATATTAACAAAGTAAAACATTGACAACTTAAACACTACAACAAAATGGTTTGGTTGAGAGCGTTTTGCCATAGTGTTGCAGGTTCGATGTTAATCATCCATCAAGCATATACCGATAGGCCAAGGAAAGATTTGTGATATGTAGACCACTTATACTATATATATAATTATATACATCAAGTATATGGAAAAAAAATGGGAAATAATCTGGTGTGGCAAGTGCCACACCATGCCTTATGGTGGATCCGCCCTTGAGTCCAAGTCTCTAATTATAAAGTTAAAGTCAGATCTGATAACATTACATCTACTACTACAAGTCATTCGGCTCTGACAATCTCCAAGTAAGAATGAGATTTAGGGATCAAAATTATTGTAGTTTTCTTAAAAAAAGGATTTGGCAAACACAATTGAAGCCTATTATCTATAAACATTTTTTTTCATTGCAGTACTGGGTTTGTCATCTCTCCACACAGCTCCAAACTCCTCTATAAAACTTCACACTCAAGATGAGGAAGTAGTGATTTCTTTTGGATGTAATATATAGGTGATAGACTACACAACTTCAAGGAAGCCTTGAAATTGATGAGAAAGTTAGGCATAAACATTACAAGACATGCAATTCTGTATGAGACAGCACCGACGTATGTAACTGACCAACCTCGCTTCCTCAACTCAGCAGAAAGAGCTGTTACTAAACTCGAGCCACATGAATTATTGTCTGCACTCAAAAGAATTGAGAAGGATATTAGTCGTACTGACGGTATAAGGTATGGTCCAAGGCCAATGGACTTGGACATTTTTTTCTATGGTAAATTTAGAGTCAGATCTGATGTTCTCACAGTACCTCATGAAAGAATTTGGGAACGACAAGCACTCTTTGATTTGATGTTATGAACTTAGAAAATATGAAGGAATTCCATATCATAACTTATATAGCTGATTCTCAATAATACATGTTCCTAAATATGTCCTATTATTACATTACATTCGGGTTGCACCTTCAAATTACAACAATTGTTTTACCTCTGAAATGGGGTAAATTCAAACTTGCTAAATAGCAGCTCTCAAACATTCACCCGGAAGTTTTATTATTCCATTAAAAAGATTAAATTCTTGCTAGGCTTGGTTTAAATGATGGTATTCAAGTGTCAAAAGAATGAGGTGCATTCCTTAACACTTCAATACCTTCATCTAAATCAGCCTAACAAGAATTTAATCTTTTGAATGGAACAATAGAACTGCTGGGTGGAAGCTTGGGAACTGCCGTTTAACAAGTTTGAATTACCTCATTTCAGATTTAGACAATTGTTGTAGTTGGAAGGTACATTCCCTACCTAATCATGATCCCTACCTAATATTCATGATCTTCTGGCGGAATCAAACTGTTGATAATATCTTTAGTTGATCTCAGCAACGTTACACGCATATCGATCCTTTGGAACATGTTGTGCTCCCAAAACATGCTCCCCACGTTATCGTTGTTTGTTAATTCCACCCAACTGAATTATATTCTCCCATCGTCGAGCGTTAGACGTTTATACCGAACGTATTCCACCCTCCTTGTGTCTCCGGGGATGACTCCTTGGTTGAATTCATTCAGTTGATCTTTGATACCTCTTAACGTGACACCAATGTGCCGAACCTTCAACCTTTGAGGTTCTCCACCGTTGAATTGTGCATGAACATCACACATATCAGCCATTGCTTCAAATCTACACAATAAGAAATTAAAAACAATCAATGAAAAATTCATTCAAACATTTCATCAAACACTTGAAGTGCAAATTATACATAAACCCCAAAACTCATAACTACAACATTAACATGCAAACATCTAAACAATTAAGCAATATAAGTCATTTACATGTAATATTGTATCATTTCTTGCAAAAAAATAACCAAATTTAAACAAACCCTAAATCTAAAAAAATTCTCTAAAACTCAAAACTACAACATAAACATGCAAACATTTAAACATTTAAGCAACACATGTCATTTTCATGTAAACATCGTATGATTTCTTGCCAAAAAAACCAAAATTTAAACATATCTAAATCTAAAAATTTCTAATTTAAGAGAAAAAATCTAACATATAAACATAAAAGCTTAATGGTGTTTGATTATGAAAACTTACTTGTTAATGGAGTGTTGTTTGATTTGGAGTTGAAAGAATTTTGGATTTTGGTGATTTGAGAGAGATTTTGAAAATTTTAGATAAGAAATGAGGAAATGAGGTTATGCCTGTGTTTAAAACAACACGCAGCGTGAGTTAAGTCACGATGCGCTACTTAACTCACGCGATGTTACTTAACTTGCGCAGAGATTAACACTTGCGTTAGCTAAGTAACGTAGGGGTATTTTCGGTACTTCAGTTGGGCGCGAGCAAAATGTGTTGGGAGAAGAGCATAATTCTATATTATTTCTACTTGGATGATAATGAATCCACTTGATGTAACATTTTCTAACATCATCAATTGTTATGAATTTTTCGGGTAGGGTTAATTTTTTTGCTGCTTTTGATATTTTTATGCCGCTGTGTTTTGGCTACTGGAGCAGTTCTTCCACCTTTTGTGTTGATGCTTTTGAAGGATTGCAAACCATACATCAATACAGAGGCATATTTATTTACCATTTATATGTACAACTAATTGAATGTGCTAGCTAGGTTGCCCTATCTTTAACTTAAGTGAAATTTGTGGTTACTTGTCAAGAGTGACAACTACATATAATTGAGCATTTTACGCAGGGTTATTGTTGTGGAGGCTTGGGACCTTGCTCCGAGAATACTTCATTTGTTTTCTTGGACGCTGGATTTCAACCTCAATATGGTAAGGAACGCTAATGTTCAATGTTGGATTAGAATTCATGGCATCTCCCTTGAATATTGGAGGCCTACAATTCTTTTTACTACTGCAAGAGGAATTGGAATTCCTCTGGCCTAGGATAAAGCCGGTAGCCAGTACCAAAAAGATGTCCGTTCACCACCTCTTACAAATTCATATAGCCTAAAATTCGTCTAGCCGGCAATTATTTTTTACTATTGCAAGGGGAATTGGAATTCCGTGCAACCTAAGATGTTCGTTCACCACCTCTTCCAAATTATTTAGAATCACACCCTCCCTCCCTCACAAACGCCACTCAAAATTCAACATACTCACCCATTCAACGTCGACCCACGTTCCCTTACTTAGGCCTCTACTTGATTTGACGACAAAAAAACCAAATAAAACCTTCCACTTCTTGCACCTCCACAAAATCCTTCCACCATCTTGATGCCAATCTAGGTCACTTCCCCCCACTTAAATCCACGCTACGACTAATATTAATGCCATATTTCCCCATGAGCACCTATTTCCAAAAACCATTCTCACAAGTGAGAAATCTTCACCGCTATTTTGCTAAGAAACTCACATTTAACAATCGAATATCCCTCACCCCTAAACCTCTGTTTTCTTGTGTTCAAAATAGGGTGTGAGCATAGACCCATCAATAGTTTTACCCTTCACTCCACCGAGGATGCCATCAAGACCTAACAATTTAAAATTAATAGTCACCATATAAAATATAAAACGAAAACATATGATATTGAAACACGTTATACACTACCATGATGATGTTGAGATCCTCTTGAGTAATATTCTCGAAAGAAACTTGTTTAATTGCAACAAAATCTCCAGGTCCAAACCTTTGTAAACTCGACCATAAGCTCCTTTCCCAATCTCATCTCCCAGCATCAGCTCGAAAGCTGACATGTAAGCAATCAGCCATTGAAAAATGCAAGCTATGAAACAAGCCAATTCTAAATGCAATTCCAAACGATCCTCATACTCATGATTTACAAATACAACCCTTTCAAGTGCATTCCCCTACTATACACTCTCCAGCACTTGTTTAATTAAAAATATTATAAAAAATTCGAAATCATTTATCATTCCATCCCACGATTAAAAAAAATAGCAACTTCGACCCAGTGTTGTCAATTGCAAGAAAATAAGGTTTGTATAATTCTCTTATGCGACACTACTATAACTCCGCCATTTCACAATATTTTATACTAAATAGTGTATCACAGGACAATAGGAGTTGCTCAATTTGCTATACAATTACGGTTATAGCAATGCTATAACTGCTATTTAACAACACTACTTTCACCACCTAATCCAGCGGGGAATTCCACCACCTCCAACTCACACAGCAACCGCAAAATAAATCTATGAGGTTTGTATTCAATTACTACACTGGCAATCTTACCTTTTTTTCACCGTTCTTTGAGTGTTTTTCTTCAATGATTTGTTCTTGAAACTTAGTGGGGTGTATTGGATTGAGATTTTAAAAGATTATTTTGGCAAACAAAATCATGCAGATTTTAAAAGACTTTGTGAGATTATATTGATTTTATAGGATTTTAAAATACTTTTTTAAATGATTTTTACAATCAAGATTTTGAACTCAAGATTTTAATGGATTTATAACACAGATTTGCAAAGATTTCAATAGACATTATGGAATTATAAGATTTGAGAGGATCACATGGATTCTTAAGAAAAATTCAAAATGACAAAAGTGAATGAAAAAAAATATGAACTTATAATATAGAATTGACTAATAATAATTATAATAATAACCCGTTACTGATAATAATAACAAAAGATTGCACAGTAGTGTAAGGTGTACTAAGAACAACAAAACAATCTAAACAAAACAAATAACGATAAATTGGATTTACGGATGTATACTAAAAATCATGTAGCGTGTATAAGAAAAACATTCGACAATGAGAATCAACAAGGTAAAAGTTTCAAATGTATGGTATATTGAACAAGGAATAATAATAACAGTGAGATCTTATGAATAATAAGAACAATGTTGTAGAAGTCACACAAAATTGGAGTTTTAGAGTGCAAAATTGATGTTTGCTGGAAGACCAAAATCTGCGCCTGATTTGTGGAGTTCGGGGCCCGATTTTGGCTGTCTTTGGGAGTAGTTTGTTGTGTGAAAATCAGCGCCCGAATGAAGGAATTCGGGGCCCGATTTTACGTGACAATTTTTTTCAGAAACGTATTTTTGGGGCAGATTTGTTCCAATTTTATGGGGGTTACTTTTACTATAAATATAGGCTTTGTATCAGAGCAAACTTTGAGATAGAGGGGGCTGAAACAAGGGTTTAGAAAGGCAACAACAAAACTAGGGTTTGTATAGAGTTTGTCTCTTGGCAACAAACACTAGGGTTTAAGGGTTGATTCACCTTGGGAAACACTATTAGGATTGAGTCTCTTGGTCACTGGAAGAGATTGGGGCTTT
>Ga0315913_1005242_pt1 | contig 15743 bp, 14 predicted proteins | sample MpolsnodulesMG_FD_207736 | JGI IMG/M metagenome (GOLD analysis project Ga0315913, IMG submission 207736) | Medicago polymorpha root nodule microbial communities from Los Angeles, California, United States - small nodules | ecosystem: Host-associated > Plants > Roots > Nodule | place: USA... | reverse complement strand
TTAAGAACCCAACCAGGATATGCAGGGAGAAACAATGCATCACACTGAAATAGTAGAGAGCAACAGCTACCCCTGATCATGCAGGGAATATATAACTCTCAAATGCAAAAGAGTTATACCGTAATTTAAAAATAAAAAAAAACTAAAACACCTGAAATGAAGCATAAACATCAACTAGGCCTCTTAATAAACAAATGAAAGACAAAGCCAAGAGCCATACCAGTATCATGTCAGCAGCTGGAAGAAATTCAACTTGGTGGGTCACAAAAATAACTGTTTTATCTGCTAGTTCCGACAACACATACTCCTGCAGTTACGTTACATGTCATAGATTAAGAAAAACACCCTGAACCAATTAAGTTAAACAGTGTCATTAATTATTGGGAGAAACTAACTCTGAACAATTCTGATCCAGTGTGGGCATCAAGTGCACTAAAGGGGTCATCAAGGAGATAAATATCAGCATCTTGGTAGAGTGCCCGTGCGAGCTGAATCCGCTGCTTCTGTCCACCACTCAAATTTATACCTCTATCACCAATAATTGTTTGATCTCCATGTGAGAAAAGTTCTAGGTCCTTTTTCAGTGAACAAGCATGAATAACATTCTTGTACTTTCGTTTATCCATTGGGTTTCCAAACAGAATATTTTCTTCGATATTTCCTGACTGTATCCATGCTGATTGGGAGACATACGCCGCAGAACCACACACTCTTACCTGCAAAATAAATCGGTTACATCTTGTCAAAGCTGATATAAACAATAATAGTATCCTATTTCAAATGCCAAAGAAAAAATATAAAAACAGTATAGGTGAATTCTATCATTATGAAAAAGAAAAACAACATACTTCACCAGAAAGCTTGGGAATTTCTCCAAGGATGCAAGAAAGAAAACTTGATTTCCCAGAACCAACCATGCCACAAACGGCTACACTCATCCCCCTTTCTACTTTCATATGTATTCCTGAAAGAGTAGGCTTAGAGGAAGAAGGGTCCCAACAGAAGACACCGTCCATAATTTCTATGGCAATGTTAGAAGTTCCACGCGGCAAGACCGTAGTTGCATCTTCCCGCAATTCTTCGTCCTGCAGGAAACCAGATATGCGATCAAGAGAAACCTTTGTCTGAGCCATGGTTGATACCAAATCAGGAAAATTTCTGAGAGGTTCTTGAAGAATCCTGAAAGTGGCTAGAGCAGATAGAACACCACCTGCAGTCAGCTGAGTTCCTAAAAATACGGTTGTAGCAAATGTGACTGCTGAAACAAATATAGGTGAACTCCAAAATATGAAAGTTACGCAAGCCTGAGAGTAAAGTGCTTTCCTTAGCCACTTGAACTCTACTCCGCGCATTTCCTCCAATTTTATTCTGTATCTATCTTCCCAAGCTTGCAGCTTCAGAATCCTCATATTTCTCAGACACTCGGATGTTTTTCTCATCCGTTCATCCTTAGCAGTCATTAACTTGTCTTGATATTCTTCTTGTATCCTAGCCACAGGAACAGTGACAACAATGGAAATGATTGTAGCTATCAATGTTGCAACGAAAGCAATTCCAACATTCTTATACAAAATCACAAGGGCAAGAACAATCTGCAGAGGAAGCATCCACATATCATGAATGTACCAAGAGTAGTCCCCTACCCTCTGAACATCAACAGCCATGTAATTGACAATCTCACCACTTGTGTGACTTTGCTTGGCCGAGCTCGAGAGTCTGAGTCCCTTCTTATACACCATTGCAGTTAGAGCTGACCTAACATGCATCCCTAATATATCCACTCCTAGATACCACTGCCTAGTTGTCAGTGTCTCCACAAGCTTCGCCGCAAAGAATATACCAGTAAGGATATAACCCTCATGAGCAAAAGTCTCTTTCCCACCCAAGAAATCAACAAAGTAACTTATCAAGTATGGACCTACATATGAAACCAAAGTATTCATACCAGCAAATACAGCATTCAAAGCTGCTTCCTTCCAAAATGACTTGAGAAGAGCCCAAGCTAACGAAGGTTGCTTAGACGAATTTTGATTTTCAGCCTTCAATTTCTCCCAGTTAGAATTCACAGCCTTGTAACTAGCCTTGGCTCTATCACTTGGTGCAACAAGTGGAATGTCCTTAAGCTCAAGTGGTCTCTTTGCACCAATGGAAAGAAGTGGATTCAACCAAGAAAGTGTAGCTAAGCTAAAAAGTCCAGCATCCCTATATGGAGTAACCTTGAGACACCCTAGTTCTTCTTCTTCAACAAGTAACGGTTCTTGAAGATCAGAATTTCTACTAACTTGTATACCGCTAACACCCCTAACCGCAACTACGCCTAAAAAAGCAAGTGCTGGCGTGGCAGCAAAATTTGCAACGGCATGAGAACAAAAGTACTTAGAACCTTCCAACCAAAAACCTCTTCCATCAACATATAAAGTACACAAGCAAATAGCAAATGACAAAAACCACCAAACTCTTAACAAAAATGGAAACTTCTCTAACACCTTGAATTTGCAATTCAAAGCTGAGAAGCTTAACACAAACCAAGCTAAAACATGTGAAGCTGGCACAGAAATAAGTGACCAGTGTAGAACCTCACCCCAAATGATAGAACCTACATCAAAACTCAACACCAAAACTTCCACAAACAAAACATAGAAACAAGACAACACAGATAACTTGAACCAAACACCTATTGAAACATCACTCGTTTCTCTATCAATAACACTGCAAATTGGACTATCATTTGAGGTAGTACTGTCCTTAACGATTCCAATTCTCTTGTACACAAGAATCTTTCTAACAGAGAAAACAAAGAGAAACAACAGAACAAGAGTCAAGTTCACGCATATTGCTGCAAGTTCCAATACAGACAATCCCAGAATCGTGCTGGAAAGAATTTGCAACGATCCTGAAGATTCAGAAGTTGACAAAGCTGAAATTTTTTCGAGAAATTGGGCAATACCCATTATTGAATACGGTCTATCAATGAAGATGGAACGAATTCAAAATGATGGGTCAGCGAGAAAAGCATTACAGAATTTAGGAAACGAAGATGAAGCAGTAAAAATGAAATTTTGAAGGTAGAGAAAGAAACCCAATGGAGAAAAGTGCAAAATTGAGGAACTGGATTGTTGTGAAGATTTGTGAGGCAAGCTTGTTATGAATGGTGATGAAGTTGTTGTTTAACAAGCTTCACCTCTGAAATGGTGATTGCCAGCGATGAGGCTAAGCGTGTAAAATTGTAAAACAATCAGAGAGAGAGAGAGAGAGAGAGAGAGAGAAAATGAGAGAAAGAGAGAAAGAAGAAAAATTTGCTTCTTCTCCTCTGTTCTCTCTTATATAATGTGCACCTCTATGTCCCACACACACTTGCTCATATTTTTATGTTAATAATTTCACACTTATTGAACAAAAAATATTATCCTAAGAAAGAACATATAATTTATTTATTTTTTTAACAAAAAAGAACAGATAATTTATTAATTAGTTTTGTTTGTGATAATGTAGATATTCATCATTGTTATTAAATAAGTTTGGTGAAATGTAAATGATTAACTAGATATACAATTAAAAAAAGTAAATTAAGTTGAAAACAACACTCCCTCTAAAAAAACACTCAATGTAACAATTTTTTAAAAATTTGTTTGTTGGTGCTTGGTGGTACTAAATTTCCGATCAATTTGTTATTACAACTAAAAAAAAAATTTTGAGAGGAAATTTGTTATTGCTGTTTCTAATATGGTGCCGTGTGTTGTTTGTAATATGGTTCCGTGTGAGAGTGAGAAACCTTTCAGTTGCATTGAAGCAGGTGCTGAAAAACATTTGGCACTTTCGGTTGATGTAACAAAAAATGTCAAAAGCAAAATGACTCAGTGTGTGGTGGTTATGTTCAATGGTGGGACCATATTTCTTTTTTATGCTTTGGTTGAAAAGGTTTCGTCATCTCCTCTCTAGGTGAGATTAGCTTAGTTAGTAGTAACATCAAAACTATCGCTTCATTTTAACCATTATGTGTGCTGGGGACAGTTGGTGTTTGGCAAGTACAAAGAAGACACAAATCTCCAACCCTTTAACTTTTGTCTAGGATGCTCCCCAGCTCTCTTTGATCATCTTACATGGAGATATCTCTCTTTTAAGATTTGGTGCCTATTAGATATTTCAATTATAAAAGAAATATTTTGAATATCTAATAAAAAAAAGTTTTAATTTTGACCTTTAATTTTACATGAGTCCTACATTTTTTAATATTAGAATATTGAAATATGATGATACAGGGTTATTGATAGATGATTAATTGATTTCGTTTAAAACGTTTGTGTTAAGTGTTGGGTTAGAGAGATTGAATACTTATTAACTATTACTGTTAAAAAATTATAAACAAATGATATGTACATGTTAAACTCATTTAAATCTTAAAAGATATACGTCTCCACTATAAAACCTCTTAAACACACAATCAATGTCTCCACTATAAAACCTCTTAAGACAGTCATCTTGTGTTATACACAAGTCTCTTTTCCACCATCGTATCTAAAAGTTGCATCCTATTTTAATGGTACAAACTAGTTTGCATGTCATAGAATTAGAATTAATATTTAATCTAATTGTTGATTGATCCAATATTAAAAACTAGCTAGTTATACAAGCACGATATTATTGACCTCTGTTAAAATATTAAAATAAGTTATGAAGAGCTTCAACTTTAGACGGTTGATTGTTTTTAATTTATTATTTTAGACCGTAGGATATTATAAGATACAAGATATGTATATATAATACAGTTGCACCACAAAATAAGATACTTATATAATTGAATTTTATTTCATTGATAACGTAGTTAAATATATTTTTTTAAGAAATCGAAATGGAATTATATAACCACAACAGCGAGTAGTACCGAAGCATAAGGTGTGCCTAAGCAACCACTGCAAGATTACAATCAGTCAGCATACAATAGAACAGCTAGACACAGGTTAACCAATGCCCAAACAAACTAGCGGGTTTGACCACCATCGATGTGTACCATAAACAAACACAGTCTTTTTAGCTTTCAACCACCCTAGAGATAACAATTTAACCTTTTCTAACAAACAGGGAACTATGGTTACAATATTATTGAACAGGCGGCTGTTATGTTCAATCAACACAACCCAAGTACACAGAAGCAAAATGAGTTGCAAGAACGAACGTTTAGTTTTACCAACACCTGTCATATAAGTAAACTGCACCAAATGATCTGTAATGTTATTAGAATCCATCGCATTGAAACCAATCCAATCACGCACTTGCTGCCATAACGGAGCAAACACCGAGCAAGATAAAAATAGATGTTCCGCCGTCTCCACATGACCACACCCTGAAACACAAAAAATGTCATCCGCAAGAATAACACCACGAATAGCCAGATTAGCTTTCGTTGGTAATCGATCCCGGAGAAGCCGCCATGAAAAGACTGATACTTTCAAAGGAACCTGATGGTGCCATACAAGCTCAAAAGGTGTAGCCATCTGGGAGGTTGCACCAACAGTTAACAAGTCATAGGCACCTCGCATAGAGTACACCTCCGCAGGATCTGGAAGCCACACCCATTTATCTGAAACATTTGGAACCAAAAAAAACCAAATAGTAGCGCCCTACACTCCTCCACCAAATCCTCCTCCCACACCCATAACCTGCGCCTCCAACTCAATTGTAAGATCTCAAATTCAAACTCGAATGTAAATGTACAACCTAACAATATCACCATTGCCAATTAAACTATGACATACAAACCATAACTCTATATTTCGACTCTAATATATAGTAAGTCGTGTATGTATGTTTGAAATATCTCAACATTGAACAATATCATTTTTAAAATATATACAATTTTTTAAATTTAAGATATAAAAAATTATTATTAATTAAAGTGGTACTAATAACAATTTTACAAACGCTACATAAAGAATTTGAATTTCGTCCATTGAGGCCACAAGGTTAAACTACTATCACTCAATTGACGTCCCATATATGTTTTTCTTAAATATCTTTAAATTGGTATCAATTTTATTTTTAATACTATTTTATTCTCTGAGTCAACAAGAAAAACTCTTTTGTTCTCATGGAAAACATTTATGTCCATGATACCTTTTTGGGAAAACACATATTTTATACTTATATATATAAGAATGAATCGACCAGTGTGGATAGATAAAATATACGTATCGGTGGTGTCAAGGCACTCTCGTATCCTTTGAAATCTTTTAGTTGCAGGTCACAAATGCTTTGTGTTTTGTTTTCCACCAACGTGAGTTAGTATCTAGTCTCATAGCTTAAAACAACAACGACATCAACCACACCTTATTCCCAAATCATTTTCCTCCCTCTGCTGCAAACAAATAATAGTCTTTTTGTTTCATTGTGATACCAAATTCAATGTGCATCCTTCCTTGAACTACATTTTGCAGCTTCATTGAAACCGTAATATTAATACATCGATACACAAGCATTTAAAAATTGATCGACTTTCCAATTTTGTCAAGTTGTCGATGTGTACTTTGGATAATTTTGAGTTAATATTTTACGAAATAGGCCTCTCCTGATCATAATTTCTCTTAGTCATACACTTTCCTCTAGGTGAGACCCAACATAAGGTCTTAATGGCTTTACCATGTGCTAGCCCTAATTGTGAATGCTTCACATGCCATCTTCTCTATTATCACATGTATGACCGTAAAAGCCACACGATACACTATCATCACAATCATACAAGAGGCATGTTTACTCTCGTAAAACATCAATGTCATAATCAAACGTGAGATTTGCTAGCCTCGTTTTTTTCTTTCAATTTTAACCCTTGCGTAGTGGTACACATGGCAATATGTTAGGAGTTTAAATCCTCTGAGGCTCTGGTTACAATATAAAATATGACCGGGGAATATAAAATACACGTTGAAAGGGATAATTTAATTGAGAGAGATAATTGATTGTTGAATTTAAATTGCATGCAGTTGATAGTCTCCACCATAATCATTCAAGTAATCGACACATCAATGATTGTTGAATCGAGACCTAACACTAAGGATTTTGATGCAAATTTTATTTTTTTTAAAACAAAAATACAGAGTTTGAAATCCTGATTGTTTAATCTCGATTCAACAACCATCAACGTGTCTACAACATGAGTATATGTGATTGTCAGGTAATTAATTTTTTTTTTGTCTATTATTTTTTAACTTTTCTTTAACTTGATCTACATACTATTATGGAAGGAGATCTAATAACGCATTTGTGCTTACGCTAATCAACATTTAAAAGGAATTTAAATTGCATGTAATGCTGTAGTTGAGACATATTTAACCGTCTGATTTGAATTGAATGGTTTAAATTTTTTACAAATTCATTTTATTTATGTTGTAAATTAAAAATACAAGTTTTAAATCTAGATCGTTTAATCGTTATTGAACAATCAAATCTATCTAGACTGCATGATCTAGGCAATCCAAATATTATTCTAAGGTATACTGAGTTAAATTTGATAATAATAAGAGCTTTTTAGGGTGAAAACAATTTTTTTCAGGGGAACAAAATTATTACTATTTTTTGAAAGAAGGAAGAAATTGATTATTATTATGAGATAATAATAAAATTGGAAAATATATGGAATTTCAAGAGAAGAAATTATATGTCTTTAAAAAAAAAAAAGAGAAGAAATTATATATATTTCTCTTATTTATCTTTTATTTTTTTACACTTTTTTTCCCTTTCCATTTCTTTCTTTTGCAATTTATGCATTACACACAGAAACCCTCTCTCTCTCTCTCTCACACACACACACACACACACACACATCCCAATTCTCACGGCTTTGCAATTTCTTTCCTCAAATTGAAGCCATTTTGCCTGAAAACTCCACAATCTCAAATCCAAATCAAGCAAAAAATCCATTTTCAACCTCATTTGTTTCTTTCAAATCAACCTATTCCAAATTTATTATTTTTCTCCAAAAATAGAAGGGGAAAATCTTGTCTCAAACGTGAAAAGGGATTCTTTAATTACTCTTTAAGGCACCATAATCGACCAATTATCACACTTTGATGTTTTTTATGTGATAATTCACATAACCCAGTACGAGGTTGTTCTAAAAATTTCAACTTTTTGATGTTTCCTAGAAAACCTAGTTGTTTTTTTATTTATTTAATTATTTATTTATTTTTGATGTAGTGTTGAAGGTATGCCTGAGGTGTTGGAGATAAGTTCCGATGAAGAAGAGGATGTGAAAGAGGAATCCAAAAACACTGATTTTGAATGGATACAAGAGTTGTTGTTCAATTCTGATGATGAATCTGATGGTGGTTCTGATGACGTTGTATTTATTCATGAGAACAAAGCACCAGAGGGGAAGTCAAAGTCTTCAACTTTGTCTGTGAAAGATGATGTTGATGATGATGATTGTGTGGTTTTGGAGGGTGATCCTGAAAATGGTGTTACTTCTGTTGATGAAGAGGATGCATCAGAAGGGTCAGATGAGTTGGTTGTAGTTGGAGAGAAGGGTCAGGTATGTTCTTGAGTTTGTTTATTACTATAAATAAATGGTAATTGTATGCTTGTTTACTTGTATATTAGAAAAGTATAATCTTTGTGTTGTTTATGGGATAGAGAAAGAGTACAAATTCATGTTATTGCTTTGGGGAGGTTTATTGTGGACTCAACTTGTGTTATTTTCGTTATAGGATTTATAATTACATTTGTTCAACCAAGTACTTGTAGGAGTGTCTAAAGTACAATGTTGTCAAATTGTTATTGTTCCAGAATACACTATCTAGTACAAAGTGTTGTCAAATAACGTAGCGGAATTTGAACAAACTGTTATTTTCCATAATTTGAAATCGACGACACTGACAAAACATGTTTTTGAAGTGTTTATTGCTTTTAGTGTGGATTGTCTTTGTTCATGAAATGACATGTGAATCTAATGGGGTTGTATGTGGATTTTATACATCTATGGTTGCATCTCTAAACTATCATGTATGTGCTTTTGATTGTTCTTTTGGAAGTGGGGGAGTACTTTCTCCTAAAGTGTCAATCTGCCACACAAGATGGTACACCTTACACCGTTGCCAAGTTTAGCCTCATAGCTAATTCTTGCAGGGTGTGAAATTACCACGAGGCAAGTTAAGATGGCTGAGGAAATGTTCAAAAAGGTAGAAGAAGACTTTGATCTTTGGCCATGCGTCTTGGCTATTGTGTATGAGAAAACACTTCATTTGTCTTCTCAAACTTACTATTTTAATGCTTCTCTTTGCTTATGGGAGAAGATGTAGCCATTGTATTTCAGATACAGGCTCATTTTGTTTTTTGACTTGCAGGTTGCATGTAGAGACTATCCACATGCCCGACATCTGTGTGCTACATTTCCTTTCTCATCCACTCCTCATGAGAGACACTGTGGCCAGGTAAAAAACAACTAAAGATCACATATTGATATTGGGCTATGTCAGGATTCACTTTTGCTTTAGTTTTTTTTTTAATTTACTACTGTTTATTGCGTGTTATTTGATTCACTCAATATTATCTTTTCTGTCCCTCATTTATTTTTTCGATGACATGCAGTGCCACTGTTATGTCTGCGACTCCTTGGCACCATGTCTAAAGTGGGGCACTGGCATTTTGAGTTCAGATCATTGTCATGCAAATGATAAAACTGAGGTGTGGAAAATCAAGAGGAAAGATTTCAAGCGGACCCTGAGTTCCCCATTACCAGCTTCAATTAATTATGGCACTTCACTCGGTATGGTACGTTCGCAAAGTAACGAAATTCTTCCTCGTGATATCGTGCAATTGTCTCCGATTTCTGTGTTACGGAATCAATCAGCCAGGTCAACTGCAATGCACACTCCCTCACTCAACTGCATACCTCAAAATCAGGTTTCTCGGCCAAAAGCAACGTACAGCCACATCTCAGTGAATTCTGGTATGCAGAATCAGATCACTAGACCAATTAATACCCCTGTATCCAAAGTCCCCAACCTAACAATCCCAAATGGTGCAAACCATGGTAGATATCTGGAATCAAGATCCGCTTTGTCGAGAGACAGAAACCGGCCTCACTCTGTACCAAAGCAGTCACTGGGTGTACGTAGTCATGCTATTCAAAGGGAGCGGGGAAGGGGTGCAAGCAGTTTAGGACCACAGCTCCTCCGTCCTCCTACGATGTCAAAAGGGGCTGTAGGCAGTATGGGGCGCACATTGGCAGCAAATCACCCGTCTCGTGGTTCTTCTGGCTTCAAATATCATGTTAATGCAGTACAACAACCTGGCAGTTTTCATTCTGCTACAAGATTCTCAAGTCCCATGAATTTATCGATGTTCTCACAATCAAGCTTCGGAGGGGTCAGTTTTAGTGGTGTCAAGCTGCATACCAGGACTCCTGAGCCTCAATATGGCCAAGCATCGTCCCAATCAAACGCTAGCCAGAATTTCCATCAAACATATATTCAGGGTAATGACGCTCCTTATGGGGCATGCCAGAATAGCAATCAGCATGGAAATGAGCTGCAAGTCATAAGTCAAGATGAAAACGCTAGTGGAAATATAACACAAAGTGGAATTACAAGTCAAGATACTAGCCAATCAAAGCCACAAGAAGAAAGTTCAAATATATCTGCCGGAGGATTTTCTGCTTTTGACTCAAGTTGGACAGAGAATATCAGTCAAAGCACTGAACCTCTCATTGAATTTCCTCCTGTACAAAGCTCAAGATCTACAGACCAACCTCCTAATGTCGAGAATTCCATTACTCAGTTTATTGAAAACGTTGAACCGGTAAATGAAAGTTCTCGTATACCTGATTCAATTGACGATTTTGAAAACTGGCTTTCAGGAAAAGAAACTGGGCCAATGACAACAGATGATGTTTTGCCATTTGAACTGAATGTACCTTCTCCAGATCCTAGTCTATTTGATGAAGATCCGTGTATGCTTTTATCTTCATGGTGGTGAATAAGTTAAACGTAGCAAGCCAAGTGCAGTCTTCAATGGAAGTGCTCAGACTTGTGTATAGTGGAACGATGCCATTACAGTGGTCACTTATTTTTTAGTGGCAGTCTTGTGACTTAGTCATTTGTGTGGCAAGTTTCATTTTTAGGCTCATCAAATGCGCTAAGAGGTGATTTGTGTTGTATGTTCACTAATCCCCATAGTTATTAATGCAAAGTTAGATCTATAGGTTCTGCTAGCATAGCCTAATTTTGTTTTGTTATGTTTAGTTGGATGTAGTGAAGTCTTTGCTTCTAGGATAATGGATGTGAAGGTCAGAAGGAAGCAGAGTAAAACTAACACAATCAAAAAGTGTTTGTTTTCTATCTCATGTATTTTATTTTCATTTAAGCAGTAATTAAAGTTTCTATTTATCTAAAATTTGCGTGTAAAGTTAGTTAAGACTTAAGCGTAAGAGTAGTGTTATTTGAATGGAATCTCTTACTGGCTTGATTTACAGAGAAATTTGACATATTTAACTTCAGTGCACAAATTGACAATGCCTTTCATTTGATGATTGATGATAATATAGTGATTAATTTTTTTTGTACTTCTACCTCTAAGGGATGAGTTCTAATTGCATCAAGCCTGTTTGTCTTTCAGGCTGGTGTTCTGGGTTGTGTATCTTATGGAATCAGAGATCTGATTTCATCAAGGTCGAAATCCAGGCTCTTATCCGGGGAGCTGTGTACTTTCCGAAGTAAAGTTATGACCTGATACCACTCGCCTTTTAGTGCGTATTTGGATCGATGGCAGTTTAGCAGAAATGCAGAATCATAGTATGCCAGTGATTTTGGTAAAACCTATACTCCGACACTTCTAACAAAATCACAGTGTCATCGTAATTTCATCAAGCTTTTAGTGGGTGGAGACTGTAGTCTTTGATATTGCATTTGAGTGCATATGTTTGGTTTTGCGGTTACAATAACCGATTCTAAATGAATTAATTTTGTAAATTTGATTTTATTAAAAGGAAGTTTGGAGTAAAAGGAGATGAACAGTAAATTTCAGTGTAAATATCACAAGATCACTTTTATTTAGACTCTAATAACTCTTAGCTTTAAGTTAGAATCAATTTTACTCAAGATCAACCAAACACTTCAAAATCAATTTTACACTTTTCCAAATGAAAAAAACATAAGCTACGTTGAAAACAAATGGTTGTTCTAACATAATTCCATTAACAACATGCTCACAAAAATTTCAACAAATTTTACACAGCCATTTATGACATTGCAGTATTATTTTTTAAGATACCGGTATAAATATTTATAAAATTAAAACATGTCTGAAGTTAATGTATAAAACTATTTATTTACATTAAAAAAATAATGTTTTTCATCCGTTTATAAATATTTTGTTTTTGAAAAAAATGAAAAACTAAAAAGAAAAAAAAAAAATCTAAACATTGCTTCAATTAAAAAGCTGTTTTGAGTAGTTTTTTGTTTTTTAAAAATCTTTTTCCATGGATGATTTTTATTTATTTTTAAATAATTTTAATTTGAGTTTAATGGAGGTGTAATGAAATTTGAAAGTGTAATTTTTTATTTATTTTTTACATTTTCATTCAATTACAATTCATCATATAGCACATAAACATGATAAATTATAATTTTTGGGCGTTTTCCAAACCAAAAGACACACTGTACCAAAAACAAAAACAACACTTCATCGTACACAGTTATAGCTTCCAACGAAACTACGTTTAAGGTTACTTTAAAAAACAAAAACTGCGTTACTGTTGTGTACTGTCTCAAAGGGTAACGATGGCGCTATGGATGGAAAAGGGTTCTGAGCCTTTAACCGAAAACGAGAAAGCAGACCTTGAAGCCATTGCTGCTATCAAAGAATCTTCAGCTTTAGAACTCAAGGTAATAATTACTCTTACTTATTCACTATGTTTTCGAAAAAAGCTTTTGATTTCACACTCAATAATCTTTTTCAGGAAAAGGGTAACCAATATGTGAAGATGGGTAAGAAGCATTACTCTGATGCCATTGATTGCTACACTAGGGCAATTGATCAGAAAGCTTTGACTGATTCTGAGACTTCTATTCTTTTTTCAAATAGAGCCCATGTTAATTTGCTACTTGGAAATTTTAGAAGGGCACTTAATGATGCTAATGATTCAATCAAGTTGTCCCCTTCAAATATAAAGGTGCATACTTTATTATGGCCCTGTTTGGATAAACAACTTATTTGCAAACTTGCAGCTTACATGACCTATTTCTATAGGAAAAAAATAAAATAATATTAAATTGTTTTTTTTATGTTGTAAGTTGTTTTCATAAGCTATCTTACAAAAGTGTCATAAGCTGTTTTTATTAGTTCTCCCAATCGGTCTTACAAAACTTATGCCACTAGATAAGCTCAAATAAGCCAATCCAAACTAGCTCTACATGTACTACACTGTGTGCTTGTTTAGATTGATTTGAGCTTATCCACTGTCATAAAAACTTGTGAGAATGTCTATGAAAACAACATATGAAATGCCCATATATTGTTTAGGATAACATATGAAAATAGTTTATAACTTATATGAAAAAAATGTCGATTAGGCTCGAGACCTTGGACTGTTCCCGGTGCCAATTTCTGTGGGCTAGTCCACACTGGTTTTAAATGGAAGGTAAGATTGGTCTCCTCAGATTAGTCGGTCTTTGGGTCACATACCGAGTTTTCAAATAAATAATAAATAATCACTTATATATGATAACCACTTAATTAAGTTGTGTATCCAAACAGTGTCATGTGTTTGTTTGCTTCTTGCAATTCCTTAGTTTGGTGTTTCAATAGTAATAATGGCAACTGTGAATCCGTGATTGATTAGGCAATTTATAGAGCTGCCAAAGCTTCCTTTTCGTTGAATTTGTTGGATGAAGCACAAGACTATTGTCAAATGGGTCTTCATTTGGACCCCAAGAATGAGGAATTGAAGAAGTTTGATAAGCAGATTGAAACTAAGATACTGGAGAATGAAAAACACGAGGCTGAAGTTTCTAACGCTATTGCAGAGGCCAAGGTATATAACCTTTGAACTGTTTTCTTTAGTGTTGTTAATTGCAGATTGCGGAAAATAGCAGTTTTTTCAAATTCCACTATGCATTAATAGCGCCTCTATAGCCCCTATTTGACAACATTTTGTACTAAATAGTATGTCTATGTCGCTGAGCAATAGCGGTTTGTTTAAATTTTGTTATGTTATAGCGCTATAGTGCCTCTATTTAACAACACTGGTTTTCTCATGTAACTTGCAATGTGCAGGAACTTGTTTCTGCAATAGAAAATAGAGGTTTGAAGATTGGAAAGGCTATGTATCGAGAACTTACTGGGTTAAGGAAACCTCTGTTAGACAAAAGTAACATCCTTCATTGGCCTGTTCTTCTTTTGTATGCAGAGGTTATGTCCAGTGATTTCATTGAGGATTTCTGCGAGACCGACATGTTTTCTGTTCACCTTGATATGATATCCTTTTATATGAAATGTTCTGTTCACATTTTCTTTACACTAGCTTTGTGTATATATGGCCGCGTTACACCCTTAGCTATCAAACATATTTTCAGAAGATCAGCCGCTTCCATGGGATGTTGAAAACAATTACAAACGCGAATTTATTGAGTTATACTACGAGGCAAGCTTTCTGCTTCCATTGAAATTGTGTACTTATAGTTACTAGTTTGATATGGTGATATTTACAATACAATTTTTTGGCGACATTGTTCATATTGGCATATTTTGTGTCAAATGTTGGAAAACTTATACCTCCTTGTTTTATCAGGCTGGTTCTGGACCTCGTCTATCTAAGCAAAAACTCCTTCAGTATCTATTAGAGGGATCTGCAGCAGCTTCTAGTGGGGAAGCTATTGGTGATGAAGAGAAAGATGCAATCAAGGATTTTAAGCAAAACAAAAGTATGTTACTTTTGAAGTTTATTTTATCCTCCGTTGCAATTGATGTCTGGTTTCTTTGTTTGTATGACTTCATTTACCTAATATAATGGTTCATACTGTGTTAAAGTAATAACTTGGGCGGTAAGGATATAGACAATGAAGAAAACACCTATTGGTGATGATTTACGGCGAGCCATTTTTTATGATGGTTTTGGATGATAAAAGTGGTTCATAGGTGTTAAACTAGTTTTGTGAGTCTATTCATTCAATATTTTTAAATTCTTGGTTTATTTAATTTTGGTTTAAAATAGTTTTAATATTATATTTTGGTAAATTTTAGTGAATCTCTTTTTAAGTTTAAGATAAAAAGAGAAGAATGGCCAGAAGAACCTTTTCAATTCAAATAAAAACTAGTTAGTGAAGTCTACGACTAGGGTATCTCCCATAGTCATAACTCTAAGACTGATCCCCTAGGTTGAGAGTGGTTTTGTTGATGGAGGAAGGCCAATGATCTTCCATACAAACACATCATTGTGGCCTATGGTGCCGCCACGCGTCCCTTCACAGATTGTCTACGGCAGTTGTCAAAAGATCCGTCACTAAGAGGGCGGTGTTTAGGTAGAACCTTTCCCAAAATATGACTCTTGGAGGTCATGTGACCAACCACTATTCCACTAAGAGGGTGATGTTTAGGTAGAAACTTTTTAGTTTGAAAACCAATTTTTGAATGGATATCTTTTTTTAGTTCTGACTGAAAAATTGACAATGAGAACTTGATTCAAGTGTCAAATGATTTCAAATTACCTAACATTTTTAAACCATCCCCATCCTGCTAAGCTAGGCAAACGCCTCTTT
>Ga0315913_1005239_pt1 | contig 15747 bp, 5 predicted proteins | sample MpolsnodulesMG_FD_207736 | JGI IMG/M metagenome (GOLD analysis project Ga0315913, IMG submission 207736) | Medicago polymorpha root nodule microbial communities from Los Angeles, California, United States - small nodules | ecosystem: Host-associated > Plants > Roots > Nodule | place: USA... | reverse complement strand
TTTTATTTTTCTAGGTATTGGCAATTAAAGGTGGTTTAGGTGGGATAAAGTTTGGTCACATTTGATGTTTTTTAGATTTTGAATTTTCATGCTTTTGGTATGCGACAATGTTTGTGAAAATACTAAAGGGTTATGAGCTCAAGAGAGCACTCACCTTTTTCATTGCTTCATCTTTAAGTCTTCAAGTTTTACATGGTTTAGACTTTGTCCAATTAAGGTACATGTATGCTTTTTTTTGATAGATAATTATGGTACATGTGTACCAAAAATAGTTATGGTACATGTATGTGAAAATAGTGAATTTGATTAAAGGGTTTGGATTGTGAATGTATATCACTTGTAATATAGTGGTGTCCCATGATATCAAAATATGTACATGCCACGTAGGATGTTTAAGCACTAAGAAAACATAACAGCCAGAAAGTGAGCACTCTTAGTAAAGGTCCATATTATTGTTAAGGAATCAATCAAATTGGATTATGATCCAGCTTAGGTGAGCTTTCTACCGGCGGGATCTTAATCAAAAGAATTCATATTTGACTAAATTATGCACTTAGTAATTACTGCTCATTATGTATAACGGTTAGGGATATAATCTTTGAGCAATATGCTTGTGTGGCATCACAATAAGGAATTTAAATTATTTAGACACATATACACAAATAAAAAAGTATAAAATTAATCAACTGTTTTATATTAAAATAATTAAATAATGTGTAATTTATTCATAATTTTTTTCTTTCTTTTTGGAAATCAACGGGCCTAAACCCAAAAGAAGAAAAAACTAAACAGTAATGACTCTAGCATCAACGAGTTAAGCCTAGAAGGGCACAACTCATACAAACGCAAACCACGACCATGATCACACCCTATATTCGTCCGAGCGTCCGCCAGCACACACATTCGCCTTGTGATAGGAATGACACACCTTAATCAAAGATGGATCTACTTATTGAAGAGGAGACGAAGAAAATTGCTTTTCTCCCATACAAAATTGCTCAATCATACAAACTGATCAAAATACTTCAAACATGAGTTAACTCACGTTCATTATACATCAATGTGAGCTAACTCGCATTCGATAATAACCAACGTGAGTTAAGTGCAGCCGGAATTTTTTTTTCTTTCACTGAACTTGAGTCCCGTTACTGGCAAAAGTTCCGTATCTTCTCAAAATTGAGTGACTACCTCAACTTGGTTAGTTTTTCTTTAATTTGAAATTTACTAAGCTAAGTAATGGTCCATATACCCCATTAATTTAGACAGATCATCTTCTTTCCCTCTGCAGTTAGTTTGATGTATATTCTTGGTGGCAGCTAATCACTTAATTAATTAAACTTTTGATGCCCAGCTCTAACGAATTAAAACAAACTTTGAAAAAAATATAGCACAATGCACCAAATTAATTAAAAGAAATGTTTGATATTGTAAAGTCTTCAGGTGGTATAAGCACAAGAATGCTATTGGGTATGATAGGTCAACTTTTTATTTAGCATATGAGTAAATATGCACTTGTAGAATTGCTAGCAGCAAGACTTAAGTCTAGGTGAGAAAGAAAAAATATTTTGACATCAGTTAACTTACGTTGTTTATATAGCGAACGTGAGTTAACTCATGTTGGTATATAGCGAACATGAGTATTTTTGTCTGTTTGTATGGAAGTGAATCATTTTGTATGGGAGAAGAGCAATTTTCAGAGGCCAATTGTACAGCCCATTGGTACTAAAACTGGATAAGGAACATTTTTTACTATTACTTTTTCACCCCTATGCCTTACACTGATACAAACTCTCCTTCTTCCTTCTCTCATAATCTCATAGCTGCCGTTCTCCTCCCACCACCGCCGCCGTCGCCGCACCTCTCCCTCCATCATAAAATCGATGTAAGAAATTTTTAAAAGATGCATGGAAGAACTGTTATGGTTACGGTACATGATCTCACAATTCTTGGCTTTGGAAAAAAGGAAGTCTTGGTGTACATTTATCAGACCATTACTTCAATTTTTTGTATTTTGGTCTAAATAGGGTAGGTAACAAGGACACTGTTACTTTCCTCTGTTACCTGCTTCCTAGGTTTGATAACATTTTTATATACCACAAGAATAAGGATTTTAAACCCAGTTTTAATTTCTAACATCAATTTGAAAATACTACAAAACAAGACTAAACCTAGTGATCTCTTGGCTCATATGTTTGAAAAATAAAATTAATTTATCACTTCTGAACTCAGTGTCAATGTTGTGATGGGTTCGACAAGTTTGAAGACTAGCATGAGATTACTAATTAAGGTGAAAAAATTAAAAATTAGGGGAAGAGTGAACCGGTGGATGGAGGGAGAGGTGCGGCGGCGGTGGTGGTGGGAGGGAGAACGGCAACTGTGAGATTATGAGAGAAGGAAGAAGAAGAGTTTGTATCAGTATTATTTTTTTTCCACATGTCATACATCTATGGACATGAAATGGGGTAAATTGAGGAAGCCTAAATGAAGCAGAGATGGATTCATGCTTTACTAGAACGTCATGTAATTTTTTCGAAAAATGCTTTTGAGCAATTCGAATTTTAAAATCCGAAAAGTCCCTTCTATGGGAGTCTTTATCCGTAATTTTTTCTTCTGATTTTCTGGGGATGTTTCGGAGCAAATCCACTCAAGTAGCTAGAAAACTCGATTTTTGACTTAGAACAGCTAACAATGACCCAAAACAAAAGGATGAGAGTTAGGAAGATTAATATTGTCCATAAAATAACTATCCATATTACAAACATGTTTAGAATTTGTGCTGATACAGTTCAGACTGTATAATCCAAACTATTTTTCCCTTGAAAAAATGGTGTTTAGGGGGTGTTCGGATTACATAATCCGAAAAAATCAAGTAACGCACCCTATTTTTTTTTTGAAGTTTTTGGATTATAAAATCCAAATCGGTGAAGAACTCATTTTTCACCCTATAACAAAGGAAAAACATGAATTCGGATTTTAAAATCCGAATTGCTCAACAACATTTTCAGAAAAATTACAGGGTGCACTATTAAGGCATATGGTAGGAAAAATAATAGTCCAACATTTTTTGGTTTGGGCTTTGTGGTATTAGAAGCTTATTATTATAACACCATTCATTTTTTAAAATTATTTCTTTTACCACCCTCCAAATTTGTTTTGGATTATATAATTTGAAATGTTGTAAGGTGTTGGAGGAATATTTTAACATGTTTTTACATTTTTTCGATTTATGTAATCTGAAATATTGTAGGGTGCGCGAGAAACTAGTAAACAATCTTCATTTTTTTATAATAAAAAATTTAAGTTAGCTGGACCCCAAGGACTTATCAAGGTCAGTACAAGGTTCAATGCTCAAAGAATGCTTGTTACTTATATATAACTTGCCAAAGAGGTCATCACATCGACATCCGGAGTTGAACTTACAACCTTACCATGCGTCAACTTCTTACCAATTGAACAATTTTACGTTGGCACACCATTATAAATTTCTAATATATCATGGTAAACCAAATAAGAATTTCCACAAAAATAAACATAATTATGAAGCTTATCTTTAACATTTCAAAATCAAACTTGGTTAATCAAGTAAGAACTTGTCAAATACTTAGAGTTAGGGGTGGATCTAGACTTTTGACCTTTGCGCCGCCTTCTTCATAGAAGTCGGGCAGGAAATCCCCTAGTCATTTATCTTGATTCACCTGCCCAACTCTACAAATTGGAAGAGTCAGACTGGGAATAAGTGGTTTGTTTATCCTTCCTGTTTCGAGTGTCTTCTTGGATAGTTATAGCGGCCCCGGTCTATCCCTTCACTTAACCGAAAGCGTACACTCGATAGGGTTTATTATCAAATGGGTTGGTTTCTAGGCTTCGTGCTACCAAAAAATGAGATTCTTGCCGTGGTGAGACTAAACTTTCAAACAAACTATATATATTAATAAAGTCAATTTTGCACATATTAAACACTCGATCAAGTGGGGTGTTTGAGGTTTGAATGTCGACCCCTGCATAAATTATACAATGTCCATATCAATTAAGCTAAACTCATAAAATTAATAGTTCATTGATAAGAGCCCGTTAAAATTAGCTAGTTTTTATTATTCTTTTTTTCAGTGAATAGTTTTTATTATTCTTTAAACTTAAAAATTAGCTGGTATGTATATTTGGTTCATTTTTTCCCTTACATTATGTTTTGGGCCTAAGTTGCCCATGTGTAGTGTATGAGCCCAATATTCTTTGAGAGGTTTTTTTTTTTAAATTGTTTTTTCCACATAAAAAATTGCTTAAAAACACGTGGAAACGACAAAAAACTTCAACAATAGTTAACTACACCTCGCTTTAAAAGAGAAAAGCGAGCTGTAGTTAACCATCGTTGGATTTTTTTAGTCATTTTCATGTACTTTTAAGCAACTTATGTATAAAAAACAAAGTTTTTTTTAACAATAAGAGGGCAAAGCCCAACAATGAGAGGTTTATTATTCGTTACTTTAGTTTTTTTTTGTAAGTTAAATTTATTAACACAAGAGTGAGACAACACTAAGCTAACACAAGTGATAGATAGTTAGATTCCTTAACTATTTAGTTTATAATTCGATTCCTAGTCGATATATATGGAAAAATAACTGTTAGGAGATGTTAACCCTTTAAAAAGTTTAGTACCTCGAAATGATTTTAAATAATTGAATACCTCAAAATGATCACTTTTTGCAATTGAACGAATTATGCATTTGATTTTTGAAAAAGATAAATAGAAAACTATCCCTTCCGGTTCGAGATAGAAATCCCTACTTTGTTAAAAGGGTTCTTGTATAAACTTTATTATTCATCAATGAAAGATGAGGTATATGGTGTTCATTTTTCTTATTCTTTCCTGTGATGCTTTTGAAATACATGAGCCATGAAGTGTCTACGAGGAACCATTTATTTTGATAAAAAGAGAGAGATAATATTTCTAGCTAGAGGGGTGATATGGGGAAAAATGGTCCACGGCTGAAAAAGTTCCACATCTAGGCCGGTTGACGTGAAAAATTTAATGAATACTAACAGCGAATTTGCAATGTCGGTTCGCAAAAATTGAATTAATGCTTCCCTAAGAATTAAATGGACCGAGGATAAAATGAACTGTTTTTTTTTTAAAGCATAACATGTTTTATATTTTGATAGAAAATGAGATATACAAAATGATGGGATTTCACTATCCTAGTTGCAGTTATTTTTTAGACTTAATATGTCATTTGGTCTCCTAATTAATTTCCAATTTTCATCTTGGTTCCATATTTAATAAAACCTACGTTCCGGTCCCTCAATTGTACGTCCGTCAGTCAAATTGGTCCTATTCCGTTAATTTTAACCTCAAATGTATAAGATGGACCAACATTGTAGACGATTAACCATAGACCTTATTAATTTTTTTAATTTTAACCATTTAATATATTTTTGAAAATAGGATCCGTTGGATGACATATGTCTATTGTATCATTCGGTGAACCATCAACAACTAATCATTCTCCCCTTTCTTCATCTTTTTACTTCCTCTTCTTCATCAAATTCATCATGTTCTTCATACACCTTCATCAACAAACACAAAAAAAAAAAAAAAACTGAAATTCATAATCACCTAAAAATTCATTACGCATTTTTCATCATCCCATCATCAAACAACACAAACTTATTATTATTATTTAAGAAAAGAAAAAAAATGATGAAAAGTGAAAAAAAAAATTAGGTGCAGATGATTCATTATTAAATGAAATGGACATGCAATCAAATGGTTAAAATTACATCAAAAATGTTAAACATTAAAAAACTAACGAATGAGACCAATTTGACTAACGTTGGTTTTATTAGTTACGAGAGGAAAATGAAAATTGAAAATTAATTAGAGTACCAAATGACCTTAAGCCTATTTTTTACGAGGATAAATAAACCTTTTATGCAACTTGCAACATTTTATTTTGAAGGAATGCAACTTGCAACATAACAGCCACCGAAATATATTAAATACCTGACAAGGACAACTAGCAAAAATAATTAATCAATTGATTCCTTTTCATCTTTGTCACGTCTATCTACCTTGCATTACACTACTTTTTCGTATTGTAATGAAACACAACACTATTAGTCCTGTCCTAGACAATGTTATTTCCTTCTTTTGTTTCTTTCTTTCTTGAAAAAACATTTTAGTACCTATCATGCTTCCAAGTTGCCAAATTGGATTGTGAGGAACATAATTCAAAAAAATCATTTGATGCTATTATAGAGTGAAGATTGAACCTTAGAGGAATTCTTGTACTTCAAGATGAATGATTATGCATACAAAGTTGAAACCATGAATCGTCTTGTCCAATGGAGAATCCACAATTTATCAACATGCACTTATATGAAAGCTGATCCATTCAACATAGCCATGTGGAACTGGTAAATTAAAGTCAAATTTACAATTTTTGATAATTTTTAATATTGTATATGTTTACATATTGCTAAGTTTTGGTCTGATGATATGAAGGCATTTATCAGTGGAAAAGAACTGTGGTTTACGTATTGAATTGTATCCAGAAATGTCTAAAACAATCACACAAAATCCTCCAATTGCATCTTTCATAGTTAGGATTCTTAGTTATGCTGGAAATAGCAAAATCTTGACTCAATCAGGTGATTCAAGTTCTATGTTTAAAAATATATATAATTTAGTTAACGCGAATAGTATCTGATTTAACAAGTTAGCTATAGTATTAATATTTGTGTTGATTTTGATCTTTATCTTTTCCACACTGATGTAGAAATAAAAGATAAACTTCTTAGCAATAAGGATAGCTTTGTGTGGGAGATTGGGGTTCCATTACCTGGAAAATTCATAATTGACATTGAGTTTCTGGATTTGAAAACTACATGTCCAAAGGTATGTAAGTGTATAATATATCCATGTGGTACTGACTCAGAAATTAAGATAATTGGAACATGATTCATGAATGTATATATTGAATAATATATGTAAACATTGATATAATTTTTTCCATTTAATTTTTATTTTGATTAGTTTAGATTTTTGAAAGCATAATCATAATATTGATATGAGGTTATTGACTTGCAATTTCTTCACCTAATTTAAAATTTTCCTTGATTTGAATGAAGGGTGGGGAAGCTTGCTCTATTTGGCCTAGTGGATTTATGCAGCAGAGACAAAATGCAGCAGCCCTTGAATCCCTTGGTCGAATGATAAGAGAAGATATCTATACAGACATAACAATCAACGTCAATTCCGAGGGAAGCATAAGAGCTCATCGCGCTGTTCTTGCTTCACAATCACCTGTGTTTCACAGCATGTTTTCACATAATGTTAAGGAGACTGATTTGTCTACCATAAACATCACAGACATGTCAATTCAATCTTTTCAGACGTTTATAAATTTTCTTTATGGCAATGTCAATGATGAAGAATTTCTTATACATAGATTGGACCTATTACACGCAGCTGACAAGTATGATATCTATGAGTTAAGAGAGGCATGTGAAAAGAGTCTTCAAGAAGATATTGATCCAAAAAATGTACTTGAGAGACTTCAAATTGCATCTTTGTATCAATTAACAGCGTTGAAGTTTAGTTGTATGCAATATCTTGTGAATTTTGGCAAAATATATGATATTCAGGGTGATTTAAGTTCATTCTTGCAAACTGCTGATAGAGATTTGATATGTGAAGTCTTCAAAGAAATTCTTGATGCTTGGAAAAAGTGATATAGATCTTCCAAATTTTTAAAGATAGGAAGACTAGATGCTACTAATTACTAAACATAGATAGGTTGTTTGGTTATTGGTTGTACATGATTGTTTTATTTTTTCTTGATTTCAATGTATATATATAGGTAGTGCTCTTTATTTGGAGCTATTCCTTTGTGTTTAGCACTCTAATGTGTATAATTTTCTATGCTTTTGAATGATTTGTTTTCTCATTCTTAAAACATGTTAACAGACTTTTGTTGATGCAAAAGGGAAAATGTAAGTCAGTACTAAGATCATATATTTATTGAATTACTATCAAGCATTCTTTTGAGACATCGCAATTATCAATATGAAACACTTTATCGCATTCTGCTAACACTTGATCACAATATGAAGCACATAACCCATATGCTGAGAAAAATCACATCTTTAAAGGAACAAATCACGTGTATTCTTAAGAATAAAATCCAAAAGAAGCCATGAACTTGGCTATATACAAGTGGAAAAAGTCTATTGACATGTAAATATGTATATGAATGTGAATATGTGATGGAACAAGTCTAACACTTACTTACCTACAGATACTAGATAAGCAGATTAATCAAAAGGCCCTTGAAAGAACAAGAGATGGTGAAAGAAAAACCAATAAAGACATAAGAATAGTAGAGAACAAATAACATCTTTTGAGGAAACTAGTACTGTATGTACAGAAACAAATCATATATGAAAAACCAAAAAAAATAATTTGAAAATTGGTTTCTTGTAACAAGCAATTAACAGAAAAGGTTATGTTATTACTGAGACAATCTGACTAATATGCTAAATTGGAAATGAACATAACAAACTCAAAAATTTTCCTTAACAAGAGGATTTCGTTCTTCAACCAAATTCATCAACAACTACACAAAATAATACTTCTGATACTGCATAAACACTATTAGACTCTTGCAGATACCTTATAAAGTACATTAACCAAAAAGCACCGGAAACGGTGAAAGAGTACCCAACACGAACATAAAACAAGCAGAACTATGTCTATAAAAATAAATCATATATCCAAAACCAAAAAATTGAAAATATGTTTCTAGTAACTAAAAATCATCTTCAACTTGAAATGTTATCTCATAAAAGGTCATACCCCAAGTCAAGTAGTGACCTAGGATGATCTAGAATCATCTTCAACAAAAAAAATCACTTAATAATTACAAATTAAGAACAAATCACTTTTTGACTTTATTTTTTAATTTTTTAAGAAGCTTCTTGCATTATTCTTACCATGGGTTTTCAAACAAGCACACGAGCATTTCTTTCAAATATAAGAGGAAATATAAGAGGGTGTATTTTTTCTTTCTTTCTTTTCAAGATGTCCCTCCATAGGAAAGGATAAGGAAAGGAATAGTGGTCATCATATAAATAATATAATATTACTACTATTCCTTTGAATCCTTACCTGTGGAAGAAGATCATGATTCTTTCAAGATATTTTATAAAGTTAGAGAAGTAACAAATGTATGTATTTTTTCTTAAAAGTGAGGAAGTGTGTTGGTCTAGAATGTGCAGTGCTCACAATTGGAAATTTTTTTGGTATGGTTAAAACAAAAGAAAAGATGTAGTAGGTGATTTTTATCTCTTTCACTTTCTCTGCATTCGAATTTGGATCCCCATGTGGCCTCTTTCTATTGGTTGCTGAAAAGTAGAAGACCAACTTTAGTAATATAGTCAATGGAAAATTGTTTTGTTAGAACACTCAAAATGGAAACTCATAATAACCGTCCCAATTTCATTTTATTTTTTGTATTCAGCTTTGTACTTATTTGTTGTAACCACCAAACATACAACAAGCAAGGTTTGAGGGCCCGTTAGTCTAGTTGGGGTGAGGTGAGTTACCCCACCCTAAAAGTGCCCATTGAAATATAATGGTTATCCCATCTTGGATTTTTCTCTATATTAATGTTTTTAAGGAAAATATATTTTCACAATGTTCTAATGTAAATATTTTGAAGCTTAACTTTGTCCAACATGATATTAGACCTATTTTTCAGGGACTTGTCCTTTTACATGGAATTAAAATGAAAACGGTGGTATATATACTTTACTTTGATTTCTACTTAAACAAATGTCATTTGTTTGATGAGGAAAAAGATAAAACCGGTCATGGTGGAATCAAGGGCTAAGAGTGGAGCAGAGTAGTCTGTTATTTGCCTACATGTGTACATTGAAAACTAGAAAAAATAAAACAATCATGAACAACCAATAATCAAACAACCTAACTGTTGTCTAATAACATCTAGTTTTCCTGTCTTTGAAAAGTTGGAAGATCTCTATATTACTTTTTCCACGCATCAAGAATTTCATGAAAGACTTCAAATATTAAATCTCGATCTGCAGTTTGCAAGAAGGAAGTTAAACCACCCTGAACATCATATATTTCACCAAATTCCACAAGATACTGCATACATGCTGCTAAAAACAAGTGACTGTGAAGCAAGAACAACTTGACGAGCTCTTATGCTTCTATCGGAATTGAGATCAACATAAAAACTTCACTTAGCATCTGTTTGGATCAACATAATTTACTTTTGGGTCCGCCCCTGATCATAAAGACTTTTGACACAAGGAGTTGGTCGAACTCTTCGACCAACCATCGAATCTGATACCGCAGGGTCATGTGAGATCATCAACATGGGTTAAGAGCAGTCAAACAAGTGAGTTTGGCACACCAAATTCTTAAGGTTTTGGGTTAAGACGTAGTATCCAACTCACTTGTATGGTTATTCTTGGTCTATTGTGGATGATCTTCATGACCCAACAAAATACAAGTTGCAAAAATGCCTAATTATTTTAGTCTTGTTAGTTGCTTTTTTTAAAACATAGTAGTCTGCTTCACTCTCCGCCCTTGATTACATGATGACCGATCTCTACCTATGTCCTTGTACCATTTTGACCCCCACTATATTCAAGTTTTGGTATTTTACTCATCAAACAAATGACCTTCAAATATGTTTAATATCATATTGGACTAAAGTTAAGCTTCAAAGTATTTTCATTAAAACATTACCAAAATATTTTGTCCTTAAAAACATTAATTTATGCACAGTAGTCTCTCATTTTTCTTTCATTAAGCTTCAATGGACACGTAACTCACCTCAAACCATTGTGTTCCATGTTCATTGGTTACAACAAATAAATAGAAAAAAAGAAAATTCGGACAGCTATCATAGGTTTCTATTTTGAGTTCCATGTTCATGATTGTTTTATTTTTTCTTGATTTCAATGTATATATATAGGTAGTCCTCTTTATTTGGAGCTATTCATTTGTGTTTAGCACTCTAATGTGCATAATTTTCTGTGCTTTTGAATGATGTATTTTCTCATTCTTAAAACATGTTGACAGACTTTTGTTAATGCAAAAGGGAAAATGTAAGTCAGTACTAAGATCATATATTTATTGAATTACTATCAAGCATTCTTCTGCAACATCACTATGAAGGTATCAGTTTCATGACATTTACATTAACATGGGCCAGAGGAAGATGAATACATTTCAATTCTATAATACATATAAAGAACATGGACACAAATTAATATGTTGATCTTTCACCACTTAGTCTTTGTATACCATGTTATACTTTTTAAACTTCCTTTCACAATACCCTTATCTTAATCTTCTTCATAACCTTCTCATTATGCAGCATAGTAGCATTATATCAATATGAAACACTTTATCGCATTCTGCTAACACTTGATCCCAATATGAAGCACATAACCCATGCATTGATATGCTGAGAAAAATCAAATCTTTAATGGAACAATTCACATGTATTCTTAAGAATAAAATCCAAAAGAAGCCATGAGCTTGGCTATATACAAGCAGAAAAAATCTGTTGGCATGTAAATATGTATATGAATGTGTGAGTTTTTGATGGAACAAAAACAAATCTAACACTTCCTTACCTACAGATACTAGATAAGCAGATTAGTCAAAAGGCCCCCCCGCAAGAACAAGAGATTGTGAAAGAAAAGCCAATTAAGACATAAGAATAGAGAACAAATAAACATCTTTTGAGGAAACTAGTACTGTATGTACAGAAACAAATCATATATGAAAAACCAAAAAAAAAAATTTGAAAATTGGTTTCTTGTAACAAGCAATTAACAGAAAGGGTTATGTTATTACTGAGACAATCTGACTAATATGCTAAATTAGAATTCAACATAACAAACTCAAAATTTTTTCCTTTGCAAAAGAGTTTCCTTTTCCAACCAAATTCAGTAACAACTACACAAAATAAAACTGCTGATACTTCAGTTACCTTATAAAGTACATAGCCAAAAAGCACAACTGTGAAGAAAAGCCAACAAGAACATAAAACAAACAGGGAACTACAGAGACATCTTATGAGTAAACTAAAATTGTGTATAGAAACATGTCATATATCAGAAACCAAAAAATTGAAAATTTGTTTCAAGTAACAAAATATCATTTTCAATTTGAATAATTATAAAACAAGAGCAAATGGCTTTTGGACTTTATTATTATCATGGGTTTTCAAGCAAACATAAGAGCATTTCTTTCAAATATCAAAGCAATTATTTCTATTAAAAACAAGAGCATTTCTATACTTCGAAACATATGAGGGTGTTTTTTTTCTTCAAGATATCTTTCATCCTGACAGAATCCAAAATCAAGGCAATGATACTTATCATATAAATAATATAAAATCATTACCATTCTCTTGAATCCTTGCAGGAGGGAAGAAATCATGACTTCTTCAATATCTTTTATAAAGTGAGAGAAGAATAAGTGGTAATAGCTTGAAAGTGTATGTATTTTTTGTTGGAAGTGAGAAAGTGTGTGTCGTGTAGAGTGTGCAGTGCCCACAATTTAAAGGGAAGTGGAGATTTTTTTGGTATGGTTAAAACAAAAGATGAAAAGGAGTTTCTACGGTACACCCTTAAATTAAGGTGTACCGGTACATCTGTTTCATAAATCTATAAGTTAACCAAAAAATTTATGTAATAAAGAGATATTTATCGACTTTTACATTTTAGAAAATATTATCCCATAAGAAAAAACATCATTTCATTTTTTATAAGAATTATACTAAAGTTTTTAACATTTTATTAAAAAAATAATCAATATTCACTATTATGAGTAATAAAAATTAAAAAAATTTGAATTTTACTTTGCCGACACTTTTGAAAAATAAAATATAACTATTATAATTATAAATGATAGAAAATATTTTTTTCTAAAAAAAATAAATCATTAAACTATTCTTTCTATTGGTTGCTGAAAAGTGGAAGACCACCTTTGTACTATAGTCAAAGTTGTTTTGTTGAACACTCAAAATGGAAACTCATAATAACTGTATCAATTTCATTTTTTATTTATTTGTTGTAACCACCGAATATTTAGTCTATTTGGGGTCAGGTGAGCTGTCCTAAGTGCCCATTGAAACATTAACTGTTATCTCATCTTCGATTTTTCTCTGTATTAATGCTTTTAAGAAAATATATTTTGAAGTTTAACATTATCATTATTTTTAAGGGAATTGTCCTTTTACATGGAATTAAAATGAAAACGGTGGTATATATACTTTACTATGATTTCTACTTAAACTTAAAACGAATGTCATTTGTTTTGATGAGGAAAAAGACAAAACTTGAGCAATGGGAGTCAAAATGATACAAGGACATATGCAGAACGGGTCGTGGTGGACTCAAGGGCTGAGAGTGGAACAGAGTACTCTGTTATGTAAAAGCAAGTAAATTTGAATTGAGAATTATATTTCAACATCAAATTTCTCTCTCATACTCATATTATTTTTGACTCCCTCCATTTCAAAATGAGTGTGGTTTTAGCTAAAAAAAAATTGTTTCAAAATAAAAGTCAGTTTCCGTTTCCAATGCAATAATAACTTTTTCTTTTCAATTGTACCCTTCAATTAATACTATGTTACACTACTTCAAATTTTTTTTTTCTTTAATGAAAAACAAACCAATAGTTGATTAGGATAATTTGGTAAAATTGCTATGATATTTGACTATTTTATTTCATTCCTTGATCTGAGTGCAATTGGCTAAAGTGACACTCATTTTAAAACGGATGAAGTACTTATCTTTTTATTGCTTTGGTTTCCGTGCAAATACCTACTTTTCCTTTGTAAATTATAGTTGTCTCATAAGTTGTGAACCAAATGGTTGTTCAAATAACACTCCTCATTTGAATTTGCAACCCTTCATTTGTTTTTTATTTATTTTTAATTTTGCATAAGAATATTTTTGAATGATTAGATAGGGGTATGCACGGTTAACCAAATCATTAGAACCAATCCACTTAATGGTTTTAGCTTAATAACCAAACCATTTCTTAAAAGAAACTGGTTCAGGAGGGAAAGTGGTTCCAGTCCAGTTAAAAATTGGTTCAAACTGATTTTAATCGGAAAAACCGTTGAAATTAAATAAGGCAACGATAAAACAAAAAAACTGGACCGGCGTCGTTTTACTCTGATTTTTATTTTTCTTCATTTTTCCTTAATCCACTTCTCTGTTCATCAAATTGTAACCGGCTTCGGTGGAAGCGCCCTTGGCCAGCTCGCCGTCGCTATTCTCTTTCCTTGTTCGTATCTTCTTTGCATTCGGTCCCGCTCTCTTGCCGGAAAACGACGATGATAGCTACGATGTTCCAATCAACGACTACGACGGCGGCGACCACCTCAATCGACAATGAAAATGGAGATTTGGTTGCCGCCGTGTCGAGTATTAGTGGAAAGAGGAGGCAACAAGGATGATTACGGCGGAGGAGATTCAACGTTTGTAGAAGAGAAGAACTGGAGGTTCAGAAAGCAAATTGTAAGACGTGATTCCAAGAAGCGATTTGCAGAAAAAGAGAAATGGAGATTCAACAAATAAAGGATTCAGAAAATTAAGAAAACAAGTGATTTGTGAAATGCGTTTTTGATTTTGGAATCTGGTTTCATTGTGATTTGGGAATATTGGCTTTTCAGAGTTTAATATACCTGGCCTTGAATAAACCGGTTCTGTACCAATTCAAAAATAATGGTAAACCGGTTTATGTTAAATGGACTGGTATGGCTTTTTATTAAATGGGTTGGACTTTTAAATATGGATCAAGTTTGGTTGATGATTTGGTTAAGGTTAACCATATTTTTTGAACACCCCTAATTACATGCATGTTAATTCTTTGGAAAATGCTAGTTCTCGCGAAGCCTAGCTTCACGAAGTCTACAAATGAGCATTTGCACCTTAATTAATCAAATAAAGAAAAGGAACTTTTGTGTACTTGTAATCTATTACTTTGCAAACTTTTCCATGTTGCATCTATGATTCAATCGCATTACCAAACCTCTATATTTGTGTTTCTTCCTTCTATCAACTTGAAAACCCATTAAAGGTGGATGCAAAGGCGGTTCTTGACGGGGTCGGCCTCGGCGACAGCATCGCCGTCAATGGCATGTGCCAGACCTTGACAACAGAATTCACAGTCGATTGAAGGCTTACTGCATGCTACACTTGAGCATCTGTTAACAACATGGTTCACCATAGCTCAGAAACTTATTATAACAAATTTGCCAAAGCTTTTCATTGCAGCAAGGAAAACCTTGTGGCTCAGTTTCTCATTGTCGGCAAACGGTTACAATACTTTTTGAACTTTAATAAAATAAAAAAATGAGCATGGAAAAGTAGGATATGTATGTTAAAACCAGGTTCGTGATGTATTCGTGAGGATATACCTCGCAATATATAACATCACTGTATTTCTTTTTGTGAAAGTCAAACAATTGTTTTAATGATAAGCACAAGATGCGGATAATAATGTCTTACAAAATTTCCGAACAACCACTCTTTCGGTTTTATGAAACCTCTCTCTTCCCCATCTCTCTTGTGAGTCCTCACCGAAACCCTAATTTTTTTCTCCTTCATCCACCAAAGAGGGGTGATTTAGGGTCAATTTTTGACCCAAAACACCCCTCTAACTCGTTTTCTATTTCCCTTTTATTGAAATAAGTG
>Ga0315913_1005238_pt1 | contig 15747 bp, 7 predicted proteins | sample MpolsnodulesMG_FD_207736 | JGI IMG/M metagenome (GOLD analysis project Ga0315913, IMG submission 207736) | Medicago polymorpha root nodule microbial communities from Los Angeles, California, United States - small nodules | ecosystem: Host-associated > Plants > Roots > Nodule | place: USA... | reverse complement strand
GCCTAAAGTAGCATAAAAAAATCAAAATTTAATAAACAAAGAAGTAGAACAATTAAAAGGGTATTCTTAAAACATGATTGATAATGGTTAAACATAAGAAGAAAGAAGAACCTGAAATAGTTGTTTGGAATTGGATTGGGAACATAGCCATCACTAGGTATCCATCGAATTAGAAGAGGATATGGATTTTGGTTGGATTGGGAAAGTGACTTTGGTTTTTTGGTTGAATGGAGAAAGTGTAGCTCACATGGATTTGGTAAAGTAACTCATATGCTGAAGAAATGGATTATTGTAATAAGAAAAAAGAAAATAAAATAGTGGTGGAAAAAAATATTTTGGGAACCGTGAAAAAAAAAATGTGGGAAAGAAGAAAAATGAGGGGAAATGAAATTTTGTCAAAATAAATAAAGAAATAAGAAATTGAAAAAAATGTGTAAATTTTTTAGCATCAATATTTGTGGATGCTATTTGTAAAATCAAAAATTTAGCATCAAAATTCATGGACGCTAATTCAATAATAAAATTAAAAAAATACTAGCATCTACAATATATATTATAGAGTCCACAATATTTTCATAATAAAAAATCATTGAAAAAAATGCATTTGCATCAGTATGTTTGGACGCTAAACACACAATATTAGCATCAGAAATGGCCTGAAGCTAAAATTTCTGAAGCTAAATGGCTATTTTCTTGTAGTTAATGAGCGTATAATTACAAAGCCATCCTATAAACAATGCAAAAACTTTCAGATTCTTTTGCAATGAAAACCATGCTCAATACTTCTTACAACACAGTATTAAATACATGTGAAAAGGATTTCAAACTATGATATAAGTGTATAGTACATGAAATAATTTTTTTTGAAATAGATTAATAAATTTAATATAACTATCAGATGAGTGTATAGTATAGAAGTTGTAGCTGAAATGTATCATGTCCATGGGGTTTGGAAAAATACAACTTATTGATATCTTTAAAGTTATGATTAATAAAATAGGATGAAAGAACCCATATCTAATTTGAAGCAGTTGTAGCTACAATAAGCCTCTTTCATCTTTTCTTTCTTCCTATCATTTCCTCATCCAGCCATGTACCATCCATAATGTTGATATCTTTAAAGTTAAGATTGCACATCTACAACTCAAAAAGGAATCTTGTTAGATCGGAGAGTGAAATAGTAAAACACAAATAAATCAAAATTAAGAAGTTGCATGATGCTCAAGAGGGCATGATGTGCCATCAGTAAGAGTCTATAGCAGCATTATTATCAAGAACAAGAATATAAATAGACTAAAATGGCTCTTGCTCTGCAAATCAGCGTAGATGTGCACCGACCATTTAAACAAAATAGAAGAATATACAATAATTGTGGATTTGCAAAAACATCGGCATCTCCTAAACATCTTAAGAGGATCTCTTAGTTAATTCAATGAATTATCTATGCCAAAGTTTCTCAATTCATTGAACGACAACCATTTCATTGCTTAGCTTAGTTCTAAAACCGACTCGTTCAAGAATATTCAACAGAGAAGGAATTTCGATCGTGTGTGAATTACCTTAAATATAAAAGCAAAAGAAAATCATTCAAAGGAGTGATTTTCAAACTGTTACCAATAGCCAAAATAATCAAATAAAAGCCATCATATAAAATAATCGCAGAACAAGAATTAACAGAAATTCAAATAAATTTGAAGAGGGACTTACTTTCAATGACACAAAACCAAGCTTTCAACATAATCATTGATATAGAGCCTATAGCATTGGCCGTTGGCAATTCTAATTCTCTCTACGCTACCATCTCTCAAATTATATACAACTGGTATGTCTTCAAGATTGTTTTCCAACAACAGTGTATCATAATTATTAGATAGGTGCAATGGAACCCATGGCACACCCTCATGATGAAATTTTTTCATAATTTGAAAATTAATCTTAATTAATTGAGTCCAAGATTCTTCAACCCCATAATCTGTCATCTTCCATAAAACAAAATGGGTTTGCTCGACAACATGAGAAAAACAAAGGCAATCCATTAACACACATAGAGATGGCTCAGTATATGGCACTTGAACAAAACCTCGAGGGGGAAGAAACTTTTTGTATGTCTCCGTACCTAGATCAACCGAAACAATCTTAAATTGCTTAATGGTAGTAATATATTCGCAATCATAATAATCTTCTTCATCGTAATTATCAAAGATGTAATTGTCAATTGCCAACCAATTAACACTACCTCTAAAATGCACACCATCATTTAGGTAATAACTGATAGGAAAACGGTGAATATTTCTCCAAACATTATCGTCCAAACTAAAAACTCTTGCCCCTCGATGTAATATCACTACCTTATAAGTATCCGTTGAATTATCATAACCAAATGACATGTAGTAGTAACGTGTGACAACATCAGGATAGTGTCCTAATTTATCAGATATTGTCCTTGTAGCAGGGTTCCAGAAACGGAGCCACATCTCTCTAGACTTATCAGAATAACCGTACAAACATAGCAATCCATTGCAAGAACCAACAACTGAATGACTATCCTCATTCAAACAATAGTAAGGATCGTTGGTAAGGGTTATCGGCTTTGACAGATTCTCCAGAAAATGACTCAAGGAGATTGGTGAAACATAGGCATCCAATGTACGTTCGGTATAATTATATACCACCCGTGTGACTGCAAGTTGAGGGTTTCGTGTAGATCGCTGAAGTTGCAATTTGGTGAAGGAAGAATCGGAGATTAGGGTTCTCCATGACTTGCAAACGCAATTCATTGGCATCAGAGATTTGACAGGAAGGAAAGAAAGCAGTTCTGTGATAAGCTCGTCAGGGAGGATAATCGGTACTGAAGCCGCGTTGGACAGACGCTGCTGCGCTGGTGATAGATTCATGAGAGCAATTTTTTGTGATCAATGAACGCAATAAACAAGGAGATTAGGTTTCTTTGGGAGAGTGACCATTATAATTTGGAAATTATTTCTTAAGGTGAAAATAATAAAACAATTTGAGTAAAGAAAATTACAAGTTTAATATTAAATCTATACTAGATATAAAGAAAACAACTTTTTTCAGCTTTTTGGTTTGGATTTTACTTTACAAAAATACCCTCAATTTTCAATATAAACAACACATCTAACAAATAGATAAGAATAAATTTAAATATTAAAAAAAAATGTAACAAACACGATATGAATATATATATATATATATATATATATATATATATATATATGTCTGGTTTTTCCCTTTATCATTTAAAAAGTGTAACAAACTCGATGAGTAAATTTATACTTACTTTTTCATTATCCCAATTATACCCTTAACCAATTTTTTCTATAATAAAAATTGTTGTTGGTGTCATTAAAAAAAAGAATTTTTTTTTTGTTATATTGTTGGTATCATTGAAATAGATAATCATGATTAGTTTGGTTTGTTATAACTTGAAAGCAATAAACATTTATATTTTTTAGTTTTAATCAAAATCATAATTTCATAATTTTCAAACGTTAACACAATAAAAAGAGCGGAAAGACGGACACGTGAGTGCCCGTCTTTTCGCTAGTTAATTAATAAATTAAAGAGTTAAATAATAAATATGTTTTTGATCCCTATAAATATTCATAATTTTGTTTTTAGTCACTATAAAATAAAGTCTCATCTTTTAGCCCCTATTAAATTTTCAGTAAGCTATTTTAGTCCTTGTAAATTTTTTCTCAACATTTTTGGGTCATAGAAATGCTAAAAGAAAATGTTACTAGGATAAAAAATTGTGACTTTATTTTGTAGGAACTAAAAATAAAATTCTAAATATTTATTGGAGTCAAAAACATATATAAAGCTAATTTTAATTAAATTATTATTATTATTAAGAGCATTTCAGTGATAATTTTGTAAGCAACTCTAACTTTATTTCATAACCAATTTGAATTTGAAGTGGCTTCCACAATTCCTTATCACATTATAAAACTCAAGTATATTTTGTTCTAGTTATATAAAAAAAATACTAAGCAACTTTTACGAAACTCACACTTTTAATGATATTTTTGTAATTTGCACACAACCTTTATGTAATTCACTTTTAATTATTTTAATTTATATTTCTTAAGAAATTTTGATGATATCGTAACTTATTAAAGCTATTTCAACTATTTCTTTGCTACCTATATTACCACTTTATCATTCCTCCAATTACGAGAAAAAATAAGAAAAGATTCATCATTGTATGAAACTCGTTTAGATATCTCAATTGAATTCTCTAAGAAACAAGATATTGCATATGAAAATGATAACAAGAAGAATTAGATTATTTAGACTACAAGATACTTAGTTAGTTAATATAGTTGGTAATAACCATATGGGAAACCTTGCATTGTAAGCTAGTATAGTCTAGTACTTGTGTATATATAGTAATTGTACTCTCAATAATCAATCAATGAAGCTTTTGTTCATTCAGTCATAATATGATAACAAAGCTCTTTCTTCCTTTGAGAGAGAGATAGATAGAGAGAGAGAGAGTTTGTTACAATTCGATCCTAACCAATTTTGCGTAGCGTTTTCTCCTTTGTTCTTCATCCTCTATATTGATGCAGAACCTTGTTCTTCTTCATTTCTCGATTGCAACAAGTTTTTCGTTCTCAATTTTCTTTGTTTCTTCGTGATTCAACATTATGAATCACTTTTCTTTGTTTTTCGCACAAGATCACCAATTTCCGATCTTCATTTTCACGACGTTTTATGCACCAATTCATGGTCTTTCTTCTTCGCTTCTTGCTTTGATCCTTGGATACTTGTTAACCACAAGCTCAACAAGACACTAATTCGATCTTCTATGTTCATCCAACTAAAGATCCGAATTATCTTGTGGTTTCTCGAAAACTTAATGTTTCCAATTACCTTACATGGAATCACTCTATGTAGCGGGCGCTCTTGGTGCAAAAAACAAGCTTGCATTTATCATTGGTATTGTTCCAATTCATGGTCTTGATGATTTGAATCATAGTTATTGGGAACTATGCAATCACCTTATTCATTCATGGCTGCTTAACTCCGTTTTTAAAATCAATCTCTCAAACATTTACCTTATTCATCGAGTATTTCTCATGTTTTCTCAAACTTTGAACCTTTACACTTTGATATTTAGGGACATATTTCAGCGTCTTTTGTGCATGGCCGTTAATATTTTCTCACTATTCTAGATGACCATAGCATATATGTGTGGATTGTTCTTCTTAAATCCAAAGTTGAAGTTTCTAATCATCATCATAAATTCATTACTAGAATTCAAACTCAACATTATATTACTCCTAAGATTGTTAGATCTAATATTGGGCTTGAGTTTCTTTTAACCAACTTCTATGATTCTCTTGGCATCATCCATATTCATAAATCATGTGTTGAAACTCCCAATAAAAACGGGAGAGTCGAGAGAAAACACCAACATCTTCTTGAAGTAGGTAGAGATATCCCTTTTCAATACAAACTTCCAAACACTTTTGGGTCATATGCTTTATCTCATGTTTTTAGAGTCTATGGTTGTCTTGCACATGCATCCACTTTACAATCTAACAAAACCAAATTACAGTATACATTAGAAAGTCATTTTTCTTGGATTACAAGTCAGGTTATAAAGGCATGTTCTTTTCTATCTTTCCACTAGAGAGTTTTTTGTCTCTAGACATGTTGTTTTTCATGACCACATTTCAACAAGAAAATTTTATTAGACATTCCACTAGAATCATTCGAGCTTAATTTAGTGTTTAAAAATACTTTGAGCTTAAAATAGTTTAACACTCTTTCAGAAGAGACATAAATTCTTAGACTTGTGTGTCTGAGCAAATTGTAATCTTGTGTGATTATAGTGAAAAAATCTCTCTGGTGAGAGGACTGGACTTAATCCTAAATTTTGGGCTGAACCAAGATAAATATCTGTGTCTTACTCTTCTATGATTATCTTTGGCATCCACTTATTGGTTTTTAACTTATAAAATGATTTTTTAAAAAGTCTAAACAATTCAACCTACCCTTCTTATGTTTTTCGAACCTTCACTATTGTGGAAGTGCTCTCTTGTTATTCGGTTTCCACTATTATTGATGATGATTTTGTCAATGAGTTAATCCCTATTGGTACTAGGAAGACTCTTGGTATGAATTATATTGGTGCTATAATTGTTGGTGTTTTATTTATTTCTTAGGTAGTCTCTATACATTCCATTACGCGCTCTAGTCCCTGTGAGCTTAACTCAGTTGGTAGGAACATTGCATATTATATGCAAGGGCCGGGGTTCGAACCCCGGACACCCCACTTCTCCACATCTTTAATGTGTGAGCTCCAACCACTAGGCTACTTGACCAAAAAATAGAATGTTGGTTTGCATGTGACAATTAATTTGTGGTGAACAATTGAATTTAATACAACTCTTATGGTGACATTGAAGGAGTCAAGTTATGCCCTCTAGAGAAGTAAGATGAATTGCTTTAAGTGAAGAATTAACATCAACTTGTACAGTTAAGCCATATGATAAATATGCTGATCTGAACCATACTACAGAAACATATGTGTGGATACATTTGTTAATGAGTTGATGACAACATTGCTCGAGCAGAAAATAATATATTAATTAACAAAATGTATTAGATAAAGATCTGGAAAATGTTCAACGTCCTTCTTTTCTTTTATTTGAAAGAAAAACTGCTCTACCTTTATGTGACACAGAAAATCAATTAACCATGAATTTTCAACAATTAGGAAAGTGTTTTATGGAGCTATCAATATCAAAAGGTGTATTATAGACGGAAACCAAAGGAATGCACCAAGGATAGATGGAAACCAAAGTAACATGATAATTATAAAACTCTGCTTATAATTTATGTGTAAATCAAGCCAAACACAATGAACACATAGCCACTTGTCTTATCCTAAAAACAACTATGCTCAATAACAAAGCTGTAGCTGAAACTTGTATCATGTTCATAAGGTTTGGAAAAATACAATTTATCTGACATTTATAAAAGGGGAAAAAAATAGGATGAAAGAACATCCACCATGTATTATAATTTGAAGCAATTGTAGCTACCATAAGTCTCTTTCTTCTTTTCTTTCTTCCTATCATTTCCTCATCCAACCATGTACCATCAATAACGTTGATATCTTTAAAGTTAGGATTGCAGATCTACAACTCAATAAGGGCTCTTGTTAGATTGGAGAGTGAAATAGTAAAACACCAATAAATCAAAATCAAGAAGTTGCATGATGCTCAAAAGAGCATGATGTGCCACAGTGAGTGTATATCAAAATCTAGAGTCTATAGCATCATTATTATCAATAACAAGAATATATGTAAAGTAAAATGGTTCTTGCTCTGCAAATCAGCGTGGATGTGCACGAACATCGGCATTCTTAAAATATATATAGATAACCATGTTCTAAACATCGTAAGAGATTCTCTCAGTTCATTCATCGACGTATCAATGCCAATGTTTTGAGGTAAATCAAATTAATAGAAGTTTGAAACAAAATGCTTTCTTTTTTCCCTTTCTCATATATGTATACTTCTATATTTATAATAAATTCGTCCAAGCCAACTACTGATATGGTTCAGTTTCTTGTATAAACATTTTTGCTTTCACATGCATCTCGTTAGCATTATCCTCCGTCGAAACTCAAGGACTATTTTTTTTTTTTTTGAACAGCGAACAATTTATTAAGCCAACACAGCTATCTCAAGAAGAGAAAAGCCGGGTGAAAAAACTGAAAAAGCCAGGCCCTGATCCTGAAACACAGCAGGGAAAGGAAAACAGCAAAACACCAAAAAAAGGGCAGCACAGCCGCAGTACAGGCTGCTGGCAGCCCCTAACAGAGACGATTATAGTTTGGAAATTATAAGTTTAACGTGAAATCAATAAAACAATTTTGGTAAAATAAAAGGTGAAATTAAGAAATTAAATTAACTATTATTATTATTATTATTATTATTATTATTAAAAGCATCTCACAATTTTGTAAGGAACTCCAACTTGATTCAATAACCAATATTAAGTGGATACCACAATTTGATACCACGCTTATGCTTAAACATATTTTGTTTTAATGATAAAAAAAAATAAAATTAAGCAACTTTTCCTAAACTCTCATTTTTATTTTAAATTTGCATTCAACTTTTATGTAATTCAATTTTAATGTTTTTTCTTAAGGAACTTTGTTCATACAATCATCATTGTAAATCCTTTGATTCAAAACTATCACATTAGAATAATTGCTCAATCAAACAAAAACTCGTTTTATATATAATTCACTTGGATTGGCCAAACAATTCAATCATATTACTCAAGTGGCTTAACTGTAGTAAGCCAGGTTGTTAAGAAGACTAGAGATTATACTTTTTGTTGAAAGGAGAGATTGTACTTATAGTTGTTCGATTCCTCAATGAATTGACTTACCTAAGCCGAAACATTCAAAGGATTAGAGATTGAACTTCAAATGGTTTGATTTCTCATTTCTCATTTCTTAATTTTTAAGGGATTGCTAGTATATGAGGCAGTTGGCCAAGATTCAGAGAAAGATGTTTTGTAACTAGTTTGGTTATAGCGGATTATTTCCTTCCAATGAAGAATGAAAAAACTAGAGGTAGCAATCAAATGGATTGCGAGCTTGTATAGACCATATGTGTAATTCTCTTTAACTCTCTCTAACTTTCTCTACCTTTTTATCAATCTTTCTTGTATTCATTCCATATAAAAGGATAATCTCTTCAAGAGAGATAAAAGGTTTCATAAAGCTTTCAAAAGTTAGTTTAGACTTGAAGCAATTTACTACAAGAATTCGCTGTTTTAGCAGCATGCATTTGCGGCGGATTTGAGCCCCACACAAATTTGATGCCGCAATATATGCATTTGCAGCGGAATAAATCCCAGGAAAATGCATTTTGATTTAAAAAAACAAATTGGATGAAAACTTGTAATCGTTTTAGCATGTAATTCAAATTGTGCTACATGGTTCATTTTCATTTGAAATCAAATTTCAAATGTTTGTATGAGACCATATTTGGAGTTGTGAATCTGATTGAAGTTTGATCTAATATTGGTTAATTCAAATATGAATGAATTCTAAGGAGAGAAAAATTTGGTAGATTCACAATTTTGCAACACTTTTTACAACTTCACAAAAATTATAAATGTAACATTTTGCAACACTTTTTGACTGTTACAGATAATACCATAAGTGTAACTAAAGCTCTTTAGTCACAAGGGACTTACCTAACAATTGTTCAAATGTTACTAAATTTAATCAGCAACATTTTTCTTGATTTAGTTACAATTTTCAAGTGTTACTAAATGTCATTATTGTAGTAGTGTGTATATAAGCTGTAGCTGAAACTTGTATTCAAGGCGTATTGTTATTTGGTCACTATTATTATTATTATTATTCTAAGAATAACAAAACCTAATTTATAACAGACACATAGTAAATACTTCCTATGTTGAAATGACATTCTATTGAGCAAACATGGAAGGTGAATAGTTGCATTGTAGATGGTTAAAAATGTTACATTCATTTGACAGAAACTAAATAAAAGGGGAAAAAAAGAATGAAAGAACATTCACCATATATTATTGTTTATTAGTTGCTAAGTGGTTCTTGTTCATACCCGAATGATCTTATAAAAATGCACTTAAATTGCATAGAAAACAGTAGACATGAAGTACTACAAAGAAACCAAAAAGATAAACATAAAAGGGACTATAATTGCAGCAATTGTAGCTGCCAAAAGCCTCTTTCTTCTTTTCTTTCTTCCTATCATTTCCTCATCCAGCCATGTACCATCAATAATGTTAGGATTGCAGATCTACAACTCAAAAAGGGATCTTGTTAGATTGGAGAGTGAAATAGTAAAACACAAATAAATCAAAAGCAAAGAAGTTGCATAATGCTCAAAAGGGCATGATGTGCCATCCATAAGAGTCTCGACCACATATGACACAATGAATGTATATCAAACCCTAGACTCCATAGCAGCATTATTATCAAGAACAGGAATATATATGAAGTAAAATGGTTCTCACTCTGCAAATCAGCGTGTACAGACCAATTAAACAAAATAGAAGAATATACAATAATTGTGGATTTTCAAAAACATCGGCATGTTCTAAACATCTTGAGAGGATCTCTCAGCTCATTCAATGAAGACCATTTCATTATTTAGTTCTAAAACCTACTCGTTCAAGAATATTCAAGTGAGAAGGAATTTCTCGTGTGAATTACCTTAAATATAAAAGCAAAAGAAATTCATTCAATGAAGAGATTGTCAAACTGTTTCCAATAGCCAAAATAATCAAATAAAAGCCACATATAAAATAATTGCAGAACAAGAATTAACAGAAATTCAAATAAATTTGAAGAGGGACTTACTTTCAATGATAGAAAACCAAGCTTTCAACATAATCATTGATATAGATCCATGAGCCTTCCCCATTGGTAATTCTAGTTCTCTCTATGCTACCATCTCTCAAATTGTAGACAGCAAATTCGTCTTCAAGAGTGCTTCCCAGTATCAGGGTATCATAATTTTTAGAAAGGTGCAATGGCACCCATGCCGACCATTTGTCAATTTTTTTCAGAATTTGAAGATTAATCTTGAGTAATTGAGTCCAAGAATCTTCAACTCCATAATCCATCATCTGCCATATAACCAAATGGGTTTCCTTGACAAGATGAGAAAAACAAATGCAATCCATCAACACACATAGAGATGGCTCATAACATGGGACTTCGTCAAAACCTCGAGGGAGAAGCAACTCTTTGCATGTCTCTGTATGCAGATCAAGTGAAACAATCATAAATTGCTCAATAGAAGTAATATATGCGCAATCATAATCATCATAATCATCAACGTAACTGCGTAATGCCAACCAATTCAGACTATCTCTCAAATGCACACGATTATCTAGGTAATAACCCAAAGGAAAACTTTCAATATTTCTCCAAACATTATCGCCCAAACTAAATACTCTCGTCATCCCTTTCTGTATGTACACTACCTTATAAGTATCCGTTGAATTATTGTATCCAAATGCCACCTCGAAACCTCCTGTGAATCCGTCAAAGCAGGGAAGCTGATAGGCTCCTTTGTTGCGTCTATTTCAGCCAGCCATGCTTTGGATTCAACTTTGAACAACAAAGCTTTCATGAATATTGATGTTACTATTCCTGGTCTACTCAAATTTCAGAAAATACTTTGTTGGAAAGTACTGCATTAATTGATAAGGTGTCCGAGGAAATAGTTTGTTTGGATCAAGTTACACATGTTGTGGAAAATGTTTCTTTTGAGCCTGTCACTTTGAACACCAAACACACTATACTGGAATCTGTTAAAGGGACAGTGAAACCCCCCACATCAGTTCCAAAACCTCCTGCGCAGTGCAGAATGGACCCATCACATGACTATCACTTCTTTACTGGTGAGTACATTGGAAGACCTGGTACGACAGGACACTCTGAGTCTCATGATTTAATAAATATACCTCAGTTTAACACTTGGAGATCACACAATTCTGTACCTCTAACATCACCAGAAACTTGTAGCATGTCTGAGAAACTGCAACATCTTGATAACACTCAGGTTGCAGATAATCAGGCTTTGAACATAACTTCTAATAATACTATCCACTGCCACTACTTCTGTTGCAAATCAATTGCCTCACATTGGTCACTCTGAGCAGCACAGCAAGACTGGGAGGCAATTTCTCCTCAGTACTGATATTGTGTCAGGTAACATTGATAGAGATCCTATTATTAATTTGCAAGCTGTCTTGACTGAGAATGTCACTTATGGTACACCCATCATCATGCCTGTTACCACTTATGATGAAGTGTTGGGGCCTGACAAAGGGAGGATTTCCAAACCTGTTAACAATACTAATAATTCTGAAGCTTGCAGGAAAAGTGAAAAAAATTTAAGCAAGTTCTGGGCTGATGATTTGGACACGGATCAGGCTTCTGACAACACTCTTAAGTCTGACATAAATGCTGAGATTGAAGGGGATATATAGGATGAGAGTTTATTTACTCCTTTTATGTCAACAAGGCAGAAGAAGTGTAATAAGAAGAAACATGCCAATAAGCCAAATGATACAATGGTTCATAGCACAAGTAGTGATCACATACAAACTCGTTCCAAGAAGGGTGTGATCAAAAGCAATCCAAAATATTTGTAGAAGTATATCCAAAGCTTTTAAAAGTTACTGTTATAGGCTAGAATTCTAATTTGCTACTATTTGTTTTGCCTTAGTTTGGCTTTGGTGTAATACTCTTGTGTACATGGGTTCAGGTCCCAAAATCCTGACTTTTTAGTGTTTTTGTGCCTTATCAAAAAACTAACCCACTTGTGTTGGCCTAGTGGTATTGACTTGGGACATGGGAGTTTGCTCCTCCCTTTCTGGTAAAAATTTAGGTGGACTAATTTAACTTCTTCAAAAAAAAACTTGGATTAAAAACTATCATCTTAGAAGACTTTGTGTTGAATCAAACACAGACTCATTTTGTAATTTGCGAGAATTGGCAAAATAATCCAGTCATATTACTCAACGTCTTGATTTAATTGGTTGTGATGAACTATTTCCTTCGAACGAAGAATGAGAAATATTCCTTTCCTTAGTCATGAGACACAATACTTATACCTAATAGAGGAACTCTGTGTTCAAATTCTTTAACCTCCTAATAGTAGAGTCTATTGTACAATTTACCCAAACCAATCATCTTCAATGCTTGTGTATGTATCAAACACTTCTCATCAGAAAATGAGCATGTGCATTTAGCATCGTTACTTACTTTTACGATGGAGATGAAATTGATGTTAATTAGTTAAAAATATTAGTTAAGAATTTGATGTTAATAGATTTAAGAGCTAAAACATTAAGATTATTTTGAACAAATTGTTTTAACGCTAATCTTTGAAAGTAAAACTTGATCACTTTTATTTTTATTGCCAAATTCCCTGAAACTTAAAGGAGATGAGAATAAATATGTTTGTTTAATATGAGTTATGTCCTTAATTATCGAAAGGAGACGGAACCTGAAAGACTGCTTGAACTTAAACAGGATCTTTGAAAAGTCTAGAGATGCGTAAAGATCCATCCTGGATTCATGTCATAGATAAAACGCTCAACCTCTCCTAAAATTGAGAGTTAATGATGACATAACCTAGTAATGTTGCATGTTAAGTACTGTGAATGTACCTTGGAAGGTTTGTCGTCCCATGCTTAACATGATGAATGAGTTGGAAAACCCCCAAGACCATCTAGTTGTCAGGAAGCTATAGAAAGCTATAATCATTCTAAATCGTGGCAAAACCATATCATAACTTAATCATTGTCTAAACCATATTTTAATCTTTGAGAACTTCTAAGTGTTTTTCTTTGCTTCCCTAAGTTGTTATTGTTTCAATATTTGCTTGGCGAAACTACACAAATAGTCCCTTAATTTAATTTCAGTTAACGTTTTAGTCATTTATCTTTTTTTTCCATTTGAATCCTTTAAGTTCTAAAAAGTTAACACTTTAATCATTTTTTACATAAAACCCAGCAAACTCTTTGAATAACCTAGCAAACTCATCAAAAACTCATGTGTTCATAAAAAATAAAGTAAAAACTCAGAACCGAGCAACTTAATGGAAACTAACAACATTGACAACATAAAATAGATCATTAAAGAGAAAAAAATAACATAACTAAAGATTTGGAGAAAAGAGAACACTACAGATCACCTCATTGTTACAACATGACATCAAACTTGGGTACAATAACAACATTGTGAAGAAAACATGGATCTGGAAATTTCACCAGATTTGAAAAGAAAAAAAAACGAAAATTATCAACCTTCAATATTTCCAACACATTTTCAGATCTATTCCAATACATTGAATCTCGTGCTCGCATAAAGGTTGAGGGAAGTTCAGTAAAAATGTTGAGAGGGAAATGAGAGATTAGTGAAGCTTATAGAAATGAAAATCAATAGAATCGGGTTAGATTAGAATGTGGGAGGATAGCTTGAACCAAAAATAGTGTGGGGAAGGATGGAGAACAATAAAAGGGGAACGTGAATTGGGATTCATTGCTATGTGGAAGATAGCTTTAACAAAACAAAATAACAGTGGGGAGGGGTGTAGAACACAGAAAGAGAGGGATTTACATGGAAAATTTATTGAAAATTGATGAATTCCCATTTTATAATTTTGGGGTTTGTTCATACCAACAATGATTTTTTATTTTTTTTAATCTGGATTTCTGATGAAGTTCTGGGTTTTTGATGAATTTTGGGATGAGTTTTATGTGTTTTTTTAATTGTTCATGTAAAAAAGGATGAAAATTTTAGTATTTTAGAACTTAAAGGATCAAAATGGGAAAGAAAAAAAAAGATAAAAGTCTTAAACGTTACCTGAAATTAAGTTAAATGACTATTTGGGTAATTTTGCCTATTTGCTTTTATTGATGGCACTAAATGATTTATTGTATTTTCTCGCAAACAAGTTTATCGTTGTAAAGCTATAGGAAGTTTAGCGCCTAGTTCTTTTGGGTTCAATTGTTTTCTACAAATTTTGTTGTTTGTGATAGTGCCGAAGAAACTTTGAATCACTTGTTTTTTCATTGTCTTGTGTCGTCTTCAGTTTGGAGTAAGGTGTTGGGTTGGAAAGGTATCCATTTGATTACACCTCATAATTTGCTTTCTCATTTAGAATGATGGAATAAGGAGGTCATGGGCAAAAGTTGTGAAAGGTGGTTTGGTTAATATGACATACTACAATGTGGGTGATTTGGAACTCTAAGAATGAAAAGGATTTTAAAAAATGGTATAAAGGGAAATTGATGAAATGGTAGAGGAAATTAAGGTCTTGTCTTGTAGATGGAGCTTAAATCGATTATCTTGTCTCATTTGTTTTTTTAGAGTGGTGTTGGGACCCCTGATAAGTGCTCAAAAGTGATCTAATTCATGTGTTAGTTTAGGCATTTTGGTGATTTGTTTTACAAGTTATTGATGGAAAAGCTTCAATTATGTGCATTAATGCCATTTATGCTTTGTATGCCTTACTCAGCCCTTTTTGTGCAGAAAAATACAAGCAAGGATCAAGAAAGAAGCTCATGAACCAAAGTCTGCACGCTTAAGCGTCCTCCGCACGCTTAAGCGTGCAAGTCCCAGTAGCAAGAGCCCTTCCAGCACGCTTAAGCGTAGTCCTTCATTTGCAGTGGATAAGACACATGTGGTAGCTTCTCAATGGCCAACGGACGATTTTCCAGCCGCACGCTTAAGCGTGTGCTGACAACTTCAGCCATATAAATAGCTTTTCTATCATTTTTGGTGGATCTTCTTCATTCTTTTTGATATTTTTCCGATTTTTAGAGATAGAGAGAGACATATGAAGCAAGAGTGTTAGAAGTGGATTCTTTCCAAGATTTGTTGAGACATCATGAATCTTGTCATGAATCTTCATCTTTTCTTCCATTTTTGCAAGGCTACTATGAAAGTAAGTAGCTAAATCTATCCTTTGGGGTTAGAGATACTTGATCAAATTAATATGTACTCTTTTTGATACTTAAATATATGATTCTAGCAATATTTTACTTGATATTGATTTTATTCTTGTGTTTAATGTTATATCTTTGATTTGAAATGATGTTGAAAGATGCTTTTGAATCTAGGGTTAGAATAATAATCTAGCAAAACTTTAATTCTAGACATGGAATTTAGGTTTTGAT
>Ga0315913_1005237_pt1 | contig 15748 bp, 8 predicted proteins | sample MpolsnodulesMG_FD_207736 | JGI IMG/M metagenome (GOLD analysis project Ga0315913, IMG submission 207736) | Medicago polymorpha root nodule microbial communities from Los Angeles, California, United States - small nodules | ecosystem: Host-associated > Plants > Roots > Nodule | place: USA... | reverse complement strand
AAAGCAATCTTCCCTCGGCCATCAATGAAGCAATGTGTAACAGTAAAAAAAATGTATGAAGCTTAAATAGGAAATAAGAAATGATTTATGCAGTTAATGTTAGAGTATATAAGTATCTGATGCATTAAGCATCTTACTGTAGTTTAGTTACACTTAGTTTAAGCCTTGCATTGCAGGCTAATGACAGCTGTCAGGTTGTGTACAGCTGTCGTACTACCTCATGACCCTATATTTACTTGTATCCCCTTGTGACTTGAACTCTAACAAGAAAAAACAGATTCAGCTACAGAGTTAGTTACAACTCTCTCTTCTCTCTGAGTTTTTCAAGCTTTTCACATTCATCAATGGTGATTCCTGTTTCCAACAGTTTAGAACTAGGAGAAAATAGTAGAAATAGTCAGAAGTTCAATTGACCAGTATTACCCTCTGTCCACAGGTCCGGGCCTATAAGATCCATCAATCTGGAGGCCATTCTGATTGTCACCTTTGAGTGACCTTGTTCTTCGAGACAGAGGTTGTGAACTATGCGCAGTAAGTGCAACAGAAATGGTGGTGGGAACGTCGTCGTCATTCTCCAGCATAGTTGAGCCTGAGGCACTGCACACAAAAGAGTTCAAACACAATATATCATAACATCAGTTCAAAACAAATAAACAGTACAATTACATTAAAAATTACATTAAATTGGCAGTCAGATCAAAAGTTCGCTGTACATTTAAGCGCCGTGATATAAAAATGTTTTCACATAGAAACAAATGCAAACAAAATACAAGAGAAATTCACAAAAGAGCAAAATAGAGCTTCAGAGTTTGCTTGAGAATAGCATGTTAAGAGAAAAATATAAAGCAAAGATGAGCCACCACTAAAATAGCATTTCAGAAGCATATACTCTAAATGCCTTTGCAAAAAAACAAAAAAAATATGTACTCCAATATCTCACAGCATCATGATATAAGTAAGAGATAGAAATGGAAAAACAAATACCTATATTCACCTTTGTTGTATAAATGTGCATGTAAATCCTCCAAAATCTTATAAAAGAGAACTCCACGCAACTTTGTTAACTCAGAACGGATATCTTGGAGTGCCCCAACCTAGGCCACCATCAAACATAATTATGGCATACAAATAGAAATGTTCATAGAGATGATTAAATAAATGGAAAAATATTATCAAAGAGGGAGAGAGAGCATTCTGAAGCAATAATAACCTAAAGAAGGGATGTACATTAGTTGTATACTACACAGGTTCGAAACAAGCTAAACAAGTGGAAATTTTATAACTGACTGTTGGCACTTCATTCGATATGCTAGAAGATATGGTTAAGTTTAGTGACTCTCACTAGTGTTTCAATCTCAAACTAATGGTAATTTTAAGGGAAAATACATTTCTAATATGCATAGAGATGCAAAAGTTTTGCTTATACGCTTGTGCTTTTTAGCATTATTGACTTTTTTCTTTGGATTCAGGATACAGTCACATTTGCATTTTCTTTGAACAATAAACTATTTCTACCAAAGAACAAACACACAAATACAATACGTAACAAAAAATAAGCCTTCCACACAAAACACTGAAAATAAAATAATGATATAGTAAGTTGAAAACCTACAGTTTGGAGACCTCGCTCAAGCATCATAATGGATTGCACATGCAATTGAACTGCAGCATAATATTGCTTCTCTGCAATGAGTTTCTCAATACGAGCTGGAACCTGCAACTTAGATAATTATAATCAAAAACCTATATAAAACAGTAAAAGTTTTAAACAGAGTAGTTTAAAAGAAAGCATGTGCTAAATTTATCATATGAAAAAACATTCAACATAAATACCATTAATTTATTACACACAAATGTATGCATTTATGCGGATAACTTGTTCTCACAGTATTTTTTACACAAATTGTGCGGTCTTAGTACAGTGCTCGAGCATTCAGGTCATGTAGTTCTTTGACAAAGTGACCAAACGTCTATAGTTCTTTGCCATCATTGTTCCCCAATCTTAAATTCAAATTTCAATTCATGATATTTAGTTTTGGAAGCAGATAATTACTGGCTTCCATTTTATATCCACTCCAAGCGCAATGTGCTTTTACACAAGTTGTAGTGTTTAAAGCAGCAAACAATTCTTGTTCCTTGACTGAACAAATTAAGTTTTAAGATCAAGCGGTTCTTTGACAGCAGAAAAACACAGAAAATTCAAATAGATGGCAAAGTATACATGACTACTTCTGCTTTTGTAATTGAAGGAGCATACGGTATGATGAAACTGCAAATGCAGTCATGTAAATTCATATAATTGCTTAATAAAAAAAAATGCACAGGTAGCCTAAAGAAAACCATACTCGGGACATACAAAACCAGACCATCTAGCATGAGTTTAAATGCTGGTTGAGAGACATCTTTATTCCAATCAACTGACCAAAGTCACACAATTACACCAAGCACTGTCCAAACTAAAAAAACGAACCTTAGCAATGTCTTCGATTTGATCCAGTAAGGAGATTATGTGTCGTAATGTGACCGATCGATACCATAATTGATGCAATTGCTTGTTGCGGGCACTAAGGTGCTTCTTGGCCTCTGCCAAATCTACCTTTAATACACCTATACTTTCAGTGGATTCACTAAAAAGCCTCAAGATCTGGAGATAAACAAAATATTTAGAAAACTGTAATTTATAATATAAAGAGACAGTTCTAATTCAGCAACACTCAAGATTTAAACAAGATGAAAGGAGGAGGAAGTAGTTACTGAAATCCAGTTATAATTGGAATTTAAAACCAATAAACATTCGATATTTTTGTAACCAAAAATAGTTCTGATTGCAGTTAATTAGATTTTATTAAATTAAATATCGACATAAAATATCCATCACGACTTTAGTTTTATAAAATGCAAGAACTCCCAACTAAGATTGTTTCGTTGTTTCCTATATGTCAGCCTTGTATTTAATCATATAAGACAAGACATCATAACAGAAAGCGCCTTTATATTGTAATAATGAAGATCGTACAAAATCAATAAAATATTTTATCAAATACAGCAGCAGCAACAACAACCAAGCATTATCTCATTAAGTGGGCTTGGGTATATCGATCAAACGACACCATGAGGTTTTATCATATATCATATCTCTACCCAACTCATCAATCTCTAGATCTTTCTTAATAGTTTCTCTTATAATTTTTTTAGGTCTTCCTCTACCTGACTGCCTCTAATGATTTGACTGCCCTCCATTTCATCTACTCTCTTTACTATAAAATCTATAGGTCTTATTTGTGCATACCCAAACCACCCAAACAGAGTTTCCACCATCTTTTCTACGATAGGTATTACCCCAGCTCTCTCTCTCTCTCCAATCCTATCATGTCTGGTCTTACCACACATCCAACAAAACATCCTCATCTCCGCTGTGCTTATCTTATTCTCATTTTGGTTCTTTTACCACCCAACATTCCATCTTATACAACATCGCCGATTTTACAGTTGTGTGATAAAATTTTCCCTTCAGCTTGAGAATTACATAGAAACCTGACGCCATCCTCCATTTCAACTACCCTGCTTGAATTTGATGGTTTACAGGAAGGAAAAAAGGCAGTAAAAGAAAAACGTAATGGTATTACGGAATATAACAGATTGAAGGGTGGGTAAGTGGGTGGTTGGTGAACATGAGCAGCAGAAATAGAATTAAGATTAAAAGATGCATAACCACAAATGCTTGAAACGAAGCCGACAACCAAGTATTTTTCCTTGTCTTTTAGTTCCATAATTTAAGAAAAAGAGAGATGATGAAAAAAGTGTTAAAATATGGGAAGAAGTAGCAGCTGCTATGACTACGATCTAATCTTGACAGCACAAGAAATGGAAAGGAAAGAAAAAAATTGTATAATGTGACAATAGATCTAGTGACCTACACATGAATATACAATCAAGACCCAGTGTTCCAATGTATATTCATTAAATTAATCATAGAAAATGAAATTTTCAGAAACCTGGGAATAGTTTTGGATAGCTCTGTTGAAACCGCTATGATAAGATTGTACAACTTCATCCACAACCTCCTCAATAACATCACTTTGCTCCTTCAAAAATTGTGCGGCAGCATCACGGTCTTTTGATGTCAAAATATGAACAACATGAGGTAACGAATCAAAACGAGCAGCAGTCCAAGTCTCATCGATCCTAGAGATTTCTTCTCTCAGATACTGCATTCAAATGGCAAAAGAAAGACTCAGATTGTCATGAATGAGTACTCAGTGCAACATATGATAAGTGCAGTAGAAATGCAATTACAATGGAAGTTCCAGAGCGGAAAAAAAAAAAAAAAAAAAACACTAATCTATAAATTTGCGGTAAAAACATCTGCAGTACGAAAAACAAAAAATCATATATGCAATGCCTTATAAAAAATAAAAAATAAAAAAATACTCCTATAACGGTTGAAATAGAAAAATTATTAGGATTATGCTCTCTAATTATTATTGAAGGATATGAAACAGTTGCTGCAAAGAATCCTACATCAAAAAAATTGAGTAATCTCTGAAAAGGAGCAGATATATATAGCTTACAGCTTTTTCTGGAGGCAAAGGTAACTCGTCAAAAACTCCCATATTCAGCCTTCAATTCAATGTAATTGAGCTGCAATGCAAAAATGCAAGATAAAAGATAACAGAAAATTCAAAGTATTTTCGCACTATAATTGAGCTCTTGAGTGAAATTCAAACTATGCGGTTTAATCATATGAAAATTGAAAGTTGAAGAATGAGAATTCGAGATTTGAAGATCTTAAGAGTTATGCTAAGAATCGAAGATTCAGCGTGTGTTCGCTAAATCGATGGTTTTGAGAATGGAACTAACCTGTGATGAAGAAGAGAACGAAGATGGCGAAGAACGCGTGAGGAAAAGAAAAATCAAAAGAACGTAAATTTATTGACTAGCAGTATAGTATGGTAATAATCAAACGAACATTCCATCATTACATTTCAGATCATGTATTTTTTATTTATTTTTTTTGGATTAATTTCACATCATATTTTATCTTTTGTCAACCAAAAATTTTGTAACATTTTTCATAGTTACGAAATTACTTTCCTTTTTCATCTCTTTAAGAGATTGCAATTTTTTTTACAAAAACAAAACGATATTCATTCATTCAAATCTGATAGATACATCAGATACAAACTCACAGCACTCAAGTTAATAGCATACAACGGCAAAATGCCTACAAATAATATGATAAAACCTAAGTCATCGAAATACTCATACTTCTGGATCTGCAACGTTGACGCCCAAATCATTGATTGAATTTGTAATTGACTGTCGATCTTTCAATAGGAACTAAACGAACACCGCGGCAAAACGCGAAATCAAACGCCGCACTTAGACGACAAAATCACAAAAACCACAAAAGAAAAAACTAGATATATGTGAAAACCACTAATTTAGATTGGAAAAAAAAAAGGGAAAAAAATATGTAAATGAGTGATTTTAGGTCAAAAATGACCTAAAACCACCCCTCTTCGATGAACAAAGGAGAAAGAAAATTTAGAGAGAAGTTGAAGTTTCTCTCACTAGAAAACTAGTATAATTTGAGTGTTTCAACTTTTACAAATTTAAAATTAAATTGTTGAGTTTGCAAATTAGGATCCTATAAATACTTTTAATCTCCACAGTTAAGTTAACATATATTTTATAAATATTTTTTCAACCATATTTAAAATATTATAAAAAGATCGTCCATAAAGAGTATCGTAAAATTTGAATTTTAAGATTTCAGTGTTAAAAAAATAGTATTTAATTCAATTTTTTGTTAATTAATTTATGATTTTAATTTATTTATTTTGTCGATAAAATCATGATTTTAATTTTTTATCATGTGTAGGTTGCTTTGGAAGGGTAGCTGAGATTCAGTCTAAATACTCGACTTGTAAGTGTGTGATTCAGTCTAAATACTCAAAAGCTCATTAACAGGCTCAATATGGTCATTGATGGAAAAAATGCATGAAATTTGATAGACCAACTTTTTAATAACGAAATAATATAAACCTGTGAAAGCCTAGATACTGATTGTGATTTAGTGTTTTTTTTTTTTAAGTGGTGACAGTAGCAGTTTGCCTATGACATCAATTAATGAAGTGGAATTGCACACTTTTAATTTTCACAGCATTTAGTGATATACAGACTTTGGCATTCTACTCTTGCTGACAGTAGCAAGTAGAAGCAATTATAAAGCACCCCATAATTCTCCTCCTACCAATAACCCAACAATAGACTGACAAATACAGATTTAGATCATGTAATGTACTGAACAAAACAATAATTTGTGTGATATCAGATAACAGTGCAGTACTTGTGAAAGTTGTGATCTCTTTGTTCCTTTGCCTCGTCAAGTAATCAACTAATGACTTCTGAACATAGGAGTGGAAAGACAACCAACAGTTTAAAGTAAAGCGGAAGAGAAAAGGGATGCTATAAACCATCAGGGGTAATAAGCAATCAAACAAATACATCACAGGTAGTAATTTCAATAGTAGGTGTGTATAAAACCAAAGAGAAAAAGAGAAAAAATAACAAATGTGGTATATTTGCAAAAGATATCAGATGGCATACAGTAGTCGTGGTCTATTTGCTCCTTTGCCTCATCAAGTAATCAAGTAATAATCAACTGATGACTTCTAAACATAGGAATGGAAAGACAACTTTCAGTTTCATGTAATTTGTAAAAGTGTAGTTAAAAGGAAAGGAATGCACAGACAAAGTGAAAGTCTAACCAAACCTACTAATAAAAGGGAAGGAATGTATTGAACGCTAAGAGGAAAAGAATGTATTAAACCATCAAGGACAATAATATGTTTCCACCTTTCGTGTCTCGAAGGGAGAAATTACTTTGAATAAGCAACAACCATTAAACATCAGTTAGAAGACTCAGATACAGGCACACACGGAATGAAGAATAATAAGCATGCTACATAGGTCAGTAAATGTAGAAAAATGGACGGTGAAACCAGTGCTCACCCTCCATTTTTCTTTCCACCTTCCTTCCAAAACATAACTTAAATTCAATTCTTTTCTTTCTCCTATTTAATCTATTTTTCTTGTGTATCTAAATTAGCAACAATAATAGCAAATCTACAATAATCATTCAACGAAGGTAGTCTTAAAATTAAATTGTCATAATAGAAATCTCATAAAAGAGGTTTGTTAACCTTCTCTATATACCATAACTTACTTTTAGAAATCGAGTTGCACAGAGCAAAGTCAGATAAGTATCCAATTAACAGAACAAACGAACATTACAAACCATCATTGCTATAACTAGTAATCTGGTGGTGGTCACATAACATCAAAGCAAAAATTACTGCTATCTTTTTTTTCTTTTTCTTTTTCTGATGACAAATATAACTAACGTGAAAGGGAAAATTCTTAACTATAACTACAAATTCCTAAGCTTTTTAAATGAAAATGATGTTAAAGGGAAAAATAAAATCAGTAAAACAAAACCATATTTACAATGAGTCCCAAAAATAATCATTATAGAATGCTAAGAATCACTTCATTCTGGTAAAAATATCGTAATGATTTGTAGTTTGGTAGCATTTAGTCAAATATTGTGCAAACCTAATGACATAAACACAACTTATTGAGAGGGATGTACTATACCCGGATAAAATAAAAGGAGAAAGGAGAATTGCAGAAACAAAAGAAAATAACTTTCAATCATGAGATAAGACCACATATTTTGCTGGAATCGAACAGCCGTGGTAGATTTTTTATATCTAAAGTAAGAGTAATGCCCTTGACTATACAGTGTCTCCTACTAATCGTCAAAACTTGGGAAGAGAATAGATAACTCAAAACATGGCTTGTGCATTCATTTCCTGGAACAACATGATTGAACTAGCTCTCCATCACTCCAATAGGATTTAGTACCTTATGATGAAAATGATTTTCCACGGAGTTGCAGCAAAGCCGACTAATCGTCAAAACTTGGGAAGAGAATAGATAACTCAAAACATGGCTTGTGCTTTCATTTCCTGGTACAACATGATTGAACTATCTCTCGATCACTCCAATAGGATTTAGTGCCTTATGATAAAAATGATTTTCCACGGAGTTGTAAATTTCAACTAGAACAAGAGCCAAATTTTCTCATTAGTTCTATATTTTCAGCAATGGTTGATCCAGGAGTTCCGATAAAACCAAGAGATGCACAACTGCATACAGTCTGCTCAACATAAAGAAGAACATCAGGTAATATCTGATTGGAGCAATACTTTTTACCAATTCTAGAATCTGAATTTGGAATAAACCTCTGTCCGTAACCTGCTGTGGTTAGTTTTTTGGCTGCTTGCATAATTAGCTGATCATCCTCTCTTAAGAAATGGACCTTATAGTTATGTGCATCACCAGTTAAATCACCTAAATAAGTACCAGTCCAATTATTTCTTGGAAGATCAGTCATTACAAAAATGTGTATGGGTAGATGGCCTTTCTGCATCAAAGATTCTAATTTTTGCCTTAACCCATCAAATGTAGCCTTATGATGATTCTTAAACTGCCCATCCAGTAATCTAAGCTGCACACAAAGAAATGGAGCTTTAATGGTTGCTTTAGCAAACTCCTTTCCGGCATTCATAACTTCTGGGACATATGGAAGAAACTTAATCTTCTCCATCAAAGATAAAAACCTCTGGTCCTGATGAGATTCATGAATATCAATATATGACTCGGAACCTTTGTATGGAGCTGAGAAAAGGCTTCCAAATGCTAGCATTGAAGCTGATTCAACTTTAGAACCGGGACCAAGTGTCCTAAATACATCCCTCCGTCTCCTAACATATGATATCTTCTTTCTCTGCTTCAGCTGTTCGTCGGGTTGGAATGAATCCAACATGCCATCCTCATGACCGTCTACATGGTAAGTCCACACTGTAGTTCTGCAATCTTCATTGATAGCGTATATACACTTTGCAATATTCCCATGAAACCCTGCTAGCAAGGATCCACATTGCTTTAGGCTTTTAGAAACAGAGGGCTGTGACTTTGGATCATTATTACAAGCCAAATCTAAGCTGATGCCACACCATATCGAAACAAAATCCCTCAAATCAATAACTCGAACAAGACTAGAAGAAACTAAAGACGAGATATCTATAATTTCAGCAATGGAGACATACCTGCAAGAAAAGAATGGACGAAAACTTAAAATTCATACAGATGACCAAGTGCAGTGTAGTTTCCATGATAGAAAGATGTAACTCAAACCCTAAAATCACAGTATAGAAGTTACAGACATTGCTATTATTACGAGATAAAAGGAAATTAACTCAATTACATATAAAAAAAATCCATTAGAAAAATTTTATATATCAGAGTAACTATGCTGTGCGAAAAATCATGGAATAGAAATGAGCAATGTTATCAATATCCAAGGTCCGCTTGGATTTGCTTATTTAAGCCTATCTTACATAAGCACTTTGAAGATTGTTTGGAAGTGATTGTGGAAACAACTTATTTATGACATGTTGATAAGTTGTTTTTAACTTATTTCCATAAATTCTCCCGAATAGCTTACGGAAACAACTCATACCTTATATGAAAACAAATTGACTTTATTTTATCCTTTGTTATAAAAATAACTTATACATAAGCATTTATGCTATAAGAGTTAATTAAATTGTGTATCCAAACATAATCCTAATTTCAAATTGAAAATAGCATACATACAACTTGGCTCCAATTTGTAGTTACTGAATCGTGAGTTAAAAGAAATCATCTAGTAAGAGGTTAACACAAAAGATAAAATATAAGCATTTCTTGCAGCCTACTTCACCAGAAATGGACAATTTTTCGACAAAACAAACTAACCTTCCAGCGCGAAGAAGCTCGATGACATGATCCCAAACAGAAATCCGAATATCATTGGGTTCGACAACGCGAAACTTAGGACAACTACCTAAAGCAACAGCATGATGATCCAAAATAGGAGGAACAATCAAAGTTCGATTAAGTATCCCAGCGATCAAAAAAGCGTGTTTAAATTCTGAAAGCTGGTTGCTGAATCCACTGTGAGGTGCATACCACATGAATTTCTCGCTTAATGCAAGAGCTTGGGAAGAGCATTGAAGTGTGTGTGATTTTGTTCGGGAGAATTCAGTGAAATGAGAATCGCGTTTGGCGTAATAGTAATAAAGAAAAAGGAATGAAAAGAATGTGGCAGAGAGGGTTATGGGAATGAGTGGGAATTTGTAATGTGGTTTTCTTTTAGGTAACATTTTGTTAGGGTTTAATGCTATTCAAATTCAAGTTGAAGATTTAAGAGTTAGGTTCGGAATCGAAGATTCGATGTGTGTGCGTTTTGGTTTTGAGAATGGAACGAGTCTGTGATGATGAAAGCTATGAGAGAGATGAAGAGATCGAAGATGGTGAGGTTGAGAGACCACGCGCCAGGAAGAGTAAAATCCAGATATGTTCAGCGGAAGATTAAGGCTGTGTTTGGTAAAAAAAAACGCAGATAACCGATAATTAGCTTATAACCGATAAACTTATACTACCATATAAATAAACTAACTTAAAGTTGTTACTAATGACCTATAAATTTGCTGATTGAATTTATAGAGTTCGATGAATTTAGGGATTAAATATGAAATAATATAAAAAAATGTGCATTTAATTAATTTTTACTTTTCAACTAAGATTGCAAAACTAAAATGAAGATAGAAAATGATAAGTTTTCGCTTCTTCAAAAAAAGAAAATGATAAGTTTTAAGTTATAAGCTACTTGTATTAGCTTATCAAAAATCGTTATAAGCTCGTGAATGAGCAATAAGTTCGTGTAAAAATGACAGTTAACATATTTTTTTAATCATATAGTTACATGAGCTTGTACCTAAGCTCATCTTTATGTCTTACCAAATAAACATTAAATTCTTCTACAACTTTTCTAGCCGCCACACTCATCCCTTCGTCCGAACCCCTTGTTTCACGATGTAGAGATTTTTGATGGTGGTGCGAAGATGGACGGGCATCTGTACCACCATCCTTTCCAGATCTCCGACCGACGTCCCTGCTTCTTCTCAAATGTGCGGTGTTGGCGTTCAATTTGGTCGTGGATTTGCTCTTGGGTTGCTAAACGTTCTGTTACTTTATCAATATCAGAACGTGATCCTGTTTGCAAGGAGAAAATTCAATGTCACCTTCGTTTTCGGCGGCGGTTCACTAATTTGCTCCTATTTCTCATCCGGTGGTGGGTTTTGTCACCGCCACGACTGCTCCGGCAATGCCTTCTGCTAATAGTGTTGGTGCCATTGGTTTCCTCATACGATGGTGGTTTGATTTCGATTGAACCCATGTTGTCGCCGCAGGTTTTATGTTGTAGTTAGATCCGCTTCTAGTGTGTATCTGATTTTGAAATCTTGGATTGTGGTGGTTCAAGACCAGTGTTGGTTTCTCTCAGTTCTTATGACTGATTTTGTGCTCATCTCGCTTTTGTTTCCTGATTCCATTTCAGATCTGTTGAGTTCTGCAGGTTACAAAGTTTATGGGGTAGCATCTATCGTGCAGGAGTAATCGTAATTGGGAAATGGCCTTAAATCCATCTCAATCCTTTGTGATTGAACTCAGACAATTGGTTACTACGTTGACGTGTTCTAATGATCTGATTCCGATGGTTTGGCTTGAAAGTGTGATTATAGCTTGTTGTTATTTTGCAGGGAGTTGAGGGATCCTGGATCGCTTTTGTGTTGGCAGACAATCCATACGCCAGTTTAGATTCACCATTTTCTTTGTTGACTTTGACGATGGGGCTCGAAAGGGTCGTTTTGCTTGCTGCTATTTTGTTGCAAGGAGTTGATGGTACATGGATTCGCTTCCGTGTTGACGGACGGTCCAATCACCACAATGACCACCTTTGATTAGTTTTAGGATTAATTAAAGGCTCATCCACTAGTGTTGTTTTAATTTTTGTATCACCTTTTTGGGGTCGACCTGCACTTTTGTGTGGATGTCCTGGGTTAGGTTTATGTCCCCCCAGTTTTTTTATGTATTTTTTTCTTTTTTTTTAAATAATATATATGAGTACAAATGATTAGAGTCTAGTTGGGACACCTTCTATTCTCTTTTTATTTTGTGCCCGACTTAGCAAAAAAAAAAAAAAATAGACATTAAATTGGGAACAAATCTTCGATTTTTATTTTTATTTATTTCCTTTAAAGAGACTTTCATAATCCGGAGTTCAACCATAATGTAAATATAATTTTATCAAGAGTTTATTAGGGAATTAAATTTTGGTTCTCCTAAATAATTCGTCATTTTATAGAGTAAATTGGTCATTTGAATTAAATTGATTGTCAATAAACCTTCAATTTAGTTTTTTTTTTTTTTTTAAGAAAAACCTTCAATCTAGTTCTAACTAATATGTGAACGTATAAGAATGATCTTATATTATTTTTTAAAATATGATGTTAATAAAATATATTCGTTGATTTTAAGAAGTGTATATATTTACATATTTGATGAAGACTAAATATATTTAACGTAAAAAAAAAAAATATTTACGACAAAATTTAAGTATACTTTTTATGGGCTTTTTGCGTGTTTAATAAATTTAAGTATAGTTTTTAAGTATAATTTTATTTTATTTTTATGGAGTTAGAAAATATACTTAAATTCTTATCCCGTGTGCCTCTTAAAAAAATAAAATTAATCCCGTGTTTTTTTTATATTTATCAGTGACAAATATTTGTCTCATATTTTTATAATATTTATTAGTGATAATATTTTCATATTTTTTTATATTTTTATTGGTTATAAATATTTGTCTCGTGTTTTATATATATATATATTGAAGGAAAGCAATAAAAATACTTGTCGCTTTTTTTATATTTATTAATAACAAATATTTGTCCCGTGTTTTTTTATATATTCATCAGAGACAAATTTTATATCAATAGAACTTTTATTTTTAAGATGAAAAATACATTTTATTTTAAAACAATAATATGGATTCTAACTTTACTTTAAAAAATAGATTTTTCATTTGTATATTTTTTTATGGGTTTTTAAATGCATTTCTTAAATAACCGTGATTGTAAACATTGATCTCGTTAGAGGTAGTATATAGAAAACTTGAGAACAACTTTACCCACTCTCTATATTTTTAAAAATCACACGTGATTTTAAAAATGTACTTCCGACACTAGGTTACAGGCAGTAGTCTCAACTATTACTTGGTAAAGTCATTGCTTTAGGCCCCAGTTTTTTTTTTTTACAGTGTGTGTGCATGCGTGCGCGTGCGTGCGAGAGGAGGGGGAATTGACTATTGTATAATCCGACAAATGCTTTTTGCTTAAATATTGAGTAATTGTCTAATGTATAATCCGACTGATGTTATATAGCATAGTTGCCTATATAATTGCCATTGCATATTAGTACACATATATTTAAAGATATTCATATGATATAGGCTTTTAAACATACTAGTATACCGAATTAAGCTTTAAAAAGATAAAGCTCATGCCTAAAAAGTAAGCATGTGACGGGACGCATGTCAGCCTTAGGCCTTAAAAATTTGATAGGCGGGGCTAAGGCCTTGCAAAGTCTAACTCAACTTACCTTGTTTTCACCATAAGTGTTATAAGCTATATTAATTTGTTTGAAAACTTAGCAGTGTGAACTTGAATTCACTTGTCACTTATAACACACTACTTTCCACATTGTCTTTTTTGTGCAGGTCATTTGACCAAAAAGAGTGATATATACAGTTTTGGTGTTGTGCCCCTTGAAATTATGTCCGACAAACGTGGGTTGGACAACAACAGGCCATCTACGGAACACTGTTTAATTGAATCGGTCAAACCTTACCTCAACAATAAACGTCGGGTCTTCCAAGTTATGGATGCTTGCATTGAAGGCCAGTACACGGTGCATCAAGCAATGAAAGTAGCCGACCTTGCAGTTCGATGCCTGTCCATTGAACCAAGACTCAGACCAAAAATGGACGAGATTATAAGAGCATTGGAGGAACTTTATGGTTTTTTTGTTGACACGGCCAGAGGAGTTGGAAGCTCTCGAGATCAAAATATTAAAAGGAGTGTTCATAGCTCAAGGATTTCCGCTCTCAAGTCGGAAGCTCACATACCCGTCTTTCCACCCTTTTTAGTGCACTAGCACGTGTGAATTATGAACGATATTTTATATGAAAAATTATATTGATTAAAATTATAAGTACAAATATTTGTGACTTTTAAACGGTAACAAACCCAAAAAATCATGTTTATCTTTTTCGAGAACAACTATAATTTAACAAATATAATATAAATCTTTATCTTTTTTAACGGTACCAACAATATAACATTAACATAGAAAATTTTGTTTAAGGTTATAATTAGAATTATATAAAATTCAGCCCAAAATCTATATCACCTTCATATATAATATTGCTCCTATTGTAGTGGAATATTTCATATTTTAATGGTATTTAATTTTTTTAATTTAAATTTAAAATAATATCATTAAAGGATAAAATATAAAATAAAATAGTTTAAATGAAGGGTAAAATAGGTAATAAAAAGTCGGTCCAAACTCATGCATTTTAAGTCTTTTTGAGGGAGTGTTTTAAGTCTATTTTCTTTATAGTATAAATTATTTATAAGAAAAGAATGCATATTATTATTTAAAAATAAAATCCATTTTCTTAAATAAAATCAAGGATTAAATATGTTTTTAGTCCTTACATTTTGCGCCCCTTTGAAGAATAGTCCATACATTTCATTAAATGTTTTTAAAATCATCACGTTTTATCTCCGTTATCAAAATTAGTCTCTGCTGTTAATTCTCTAACGGAATGTTGATGTGGCAGTTAGTGGGTCTCAATTATTTTATGGTTAAATATGGTTTTGGTCCCTACATTTTGCGTGACTTTGAAGAATGGTCCTTATTATTTAAGGGATTTTAAAAACATTTATTGAAAAACAAAGACTATTTTTCAAAGCCACACAAAATGTAGGGACCAAAAACATATTTAACCTTAAAATAATTGGGACCCACTAACTGCCACATCAGCATTCCGTTAGAGAATTAACAACAGAGACTAATTTTGATAACAGAGATAAAATGCGAGAATTTTAAAAACATTTAATGAAATGTAGGGACTATTCTTCAAAGGAGCACAAAATGTAAGGATTAGAAACATATTTAACCCTAAAATCAAACACATTATGTAAATTGACATTTAAGGCAAATTTAAACTCATGGTTTGGGTTAAATTATAAATTGAACTTACGACTTATTTGAATTTGCAAATTTGGCATTGATTTCTTTATTTTAGCTAAGTTAATTAAGTAAATGGATTTTATAAATATTAAGAATTTCAATTTTACTCCATACGAAACGAAAAAAACAATTGCATTTTTTAGTCTTTATAACATTTTCCTTTTACATTTTTATGGAACAATAGAGCAGATAAAAAACTTTACAATTACTAAAAATGTTAATGAAAAATTTACAAAGAGTAAAAAGTGCGATTTTTTATTAGGAATTATAAGTAAAATTATAGATATTTACAAGAGATAAACTTTTTTAATTTGTATGAGTACGTTAAATAACCTTGTACAAGAATTGTTGTAGAAATCATAGTTTTAAAACTCGGCTCGGTCATCGACTCGGTAAGGTTAGTGGGTCACTGGGTCATTGGTCGAACCATTGGGTCACTGGTCGAACCGCATGAAAGAATCGGATTGAATCGGAT
>Ga0315913_1005236_pt1 | contig 15750 bp, 8 predicted proteins | sample MpolsnodulesMG_FD_207736 | JGI IMG/M metagenome (GOLD analysis project Ga0315913, IMG submission 207736) | Medicago polymorpha root nodule microbial communities from Los Angeles, California, United States - small nodules | ecosystem: Host-associated > Plants > Roots > Nodule | place: USA... | reverse complement strand
GTTGTCCTTGAGCATTGAGAAGTCTCTTACTTGAGTGTTTGAGCAACTTGTAATCCGATATTACATTTTAGTGGAACTCTCCTTGGAAGTGCAAGGGGGATAGGACTATTTCCAGTTTGTGGAAGGAACCTGTATAATTGCTTGTGTTCTTTCTTTCTCTGTTCTGTTACCTTTATCCGCTGCACTAAGACTCTGAACTATTTCAGACTCTGAATCTGGGAACAGTTTTTCAGAACGTAAAAAGAGAAAAGTTTTTTAAAAAAATTATTAGTAGTATTTTTGAGTTATCGATAACTGAGAATTTTATAGGTATCATCAGGATCTTGTGCCATTAGCTGATATTTGTTAGTATTCGGGGTGGATCATGTGCAACAAAGGGACAATGTGTTGTCACTTACCGAAGCGGGTGAAGAGGCAGTACAGACGAGTCCAAGACATTGAGTGGTATAAACACTTTGTGGCTCCTCTTGATCCACCACAAATAGTCCAAGCCTTCAAGGATTTTATTGTTCACATCATACCATTGGCTAAACGGGGTGCAAGCAGTGGATCCGTGAAGGACTAGAGGGAGGAACATTAATTTGTTTTACTATGTCTCTCATCAGGTGATGATCCCATCAGTGGAGGTTGTTGAGGTTCCTCCTCTTATGTCTCATAACGAGGAGGTCATTATCGAGGAGGAGTAAGACAGAGAGCGTCCCAACCCACTCCAAATTATGTGAAACGCCTACGACATTATGAAGGAGGCATTGCATGATGGTGATCCACATGAATACTATCAGAGTATGCTGAGGATGATCCAGGATGAAATGCAGCCGATGACCGAGCTACAGATTCCCCGAAGAAGGAGAAGGGCCCATGATATGGTCAATTATTTTTTAGGGTTTTTGTGACTGTAAATTATCGTTTTTTTATGAAATTGTTGGCGCTTGATGTAAATTAATGACATTTGTGTATTCACGTTTTTATCTATAACATTTGCGTTGTGTTTGAAATTGATTTTGATTTTGCGTTATTTTTTATTTTGACTGAATGAATGAATTGATTGAATACGATGAATGAATATGGTGAATGAACGTAGTGGTAGCCGATGATTGGAAAAGAAAAAAATGGATGTTTTGGTGCTTAATAAAACATCAATTTTGTCAAGAATTATTGGTCTATTAGCATAGCTAAGGTAATTCTGGTAACAAGAGGTAATTAACTGTCGCTAAGGTTAATAGTGTAATTTTAGGTGTGAATGAGCAATTTTGAAAGTGAGAAGAGCAAAATTCTTAAGTGACCGTAACAAAGGCCTATAATGCTCATTCCCAACAAAAATGAATTCTACTCTTTTTACCCAACAAAAAATGCTCATTCCCAATTGAAATGACTATAATGCATCTGCGTGAGTTAACTCACGCGCAGGTAACAAAGGCCTCGTATGAGTTAACTCACACTAGTTTTAAGATTTTATTTATAATCATTGATGTTGCAATTAACAAATGCTACAACAATAACAAAGGCCAACCACGTGAGAAGATTCAATCTAGTGAAAAGGCTGCAACAATAACAAAGGCCAACCAAGTGAAAAGATTCAGTCTATTGAAACAATTAAGTCTAGTGAAAAGGCTGCAACAATAATAAAGGCTGCAACAATAACAAAGGCCTCATCACTTGAGTTAAGTCACGCAGCGTGACTTAACTCACGCACGTTATAAGCTCTGCGTGACTTAAGCCACGCACCACTATCATGTGCGCGAGTTAACTCACGCACGTTGGTCAGTGGTCATAACTGAAGAACAAACGTTTTTTGGTCTTTGGTCAGTTTTTCAACATTCAATCCACACGTTTTTTACCAAATTTTACACGTTTTTTGACCACATTAATGGTATTTATAACCTATACTATCATTCCCACCTATAAATATCCCTCCATACTTCCCTAATTCCTCACACCATATCACTTTCTTCCCCTCCTCACTCTCTCCCTCTATTTCTCTTTTTGTTTTCAATAGTCTCTTTTCTCTTTGGGGGCAAAAGTGATCAAACTTCTTCGGGGTAAAATAGTGAGTAGCTGACTTGGGGAAGTGGTAAACCCTTGGGGTAATTTTAAATTTGCTTCTTTTTACCCCATAAACTTTTTACCGTGGGTAAAAAGAATCTTCTTGGAGTATAAAAAGAACCAAATTTAAATTTGGCCCAAGGGTTGATGATGTATTTTTCCCAAGAAGGTTGCTCATTATTTTACCCCAAGATGATTGGTCACTTTTTACCCCAAGAGGGTAAAAAGAAAATAAGTAGATTTAGTGAATTTGAATAAATTATTGTATCAATTATTGTATTGTATGAATTCTATTAATAAAATGAGATGTTGTTAGATGCCTCAATTTGTTCATTCCTTTTTATTTATATTTGCTTTTATTTTCTAATTTTGAATTTAATGAATAAATATTAATTTAGTTAATTTCCTTTTATTTAATGAATAAATTCGAATCAATATTTATTTTAAGTTCATAAATAAATTAGAATAAAGTAAATACGTAAATAAATTAATTTTAATAAAGTAAATAAATTAGAATAAAGTGAACAAATAATTTAGAAAATAAATAAATTAGAATAAAGTGAAAAAATAAATTAGAATAAAGTAAATAAAATAATTTGAATAGAGTAAATAAATTAAAAAAAGTGAGTTAAGTCACGCAGCGTCACTTAACATGCGCACATTTTTACACCTGCGTTAGTTAATTGACGCAGGGGTAGTTTGGATATTTCAGCTGGGCGCGAGCGAAAAGTGCAGAGGATATATATATATATATATATATAAACAAATTACTGCAAAAAATATATTACTGCTCCTGTGCTCTTGATTTTGGATATCAAACCATTAATTGATTTGAATCGTCAATCTTTAAACTCTTAACTTTTATTCGTGGGAAGGGAAAAATTAAGTAAAAACCCTTATGAGATTATGGATCCAGGGGTTGATTTCACGGAGGGAAGGTGTTAAGCACCCTACACGACTACGGTACTCCGTTTGAACCTTTTGCCTAATTTATCTTGCGCTAATTCACTTTACTTATCTTGAAAATACTTGCCTAAATGTCTAAGTGAAAGAATGGAGGGAGAAGAAGTATGTTTTGGTTATTTTTATTTGATTTGGAAGGATTACTCCTTTGCCTACATACCCTTAAAGAAAATGGATCAAAATCAAGTAGTTCACTCTTAAAAGTTTTATTTGGTGGGTTAGGTTGATTTTAAAGTTTTTGAAAATGGTTTTAAGAAAGAAAAAGGGGCCTCAAGGCATAGAATAGTGAAAGAAGTGAGGTTGTTTGATTTTAATTAAAAGAAATTCAAGTCTAATAAGGATATTAAAATTTGATTAAGAAAAGAAAAGGAAAACAAACTCTTGGGGTTAAAATCCAAGGTTTCTTAAGAAAATATTTTTGAAGTTTTGCATATTGGATTTTTTTTGGGAAAATGATTTTTCTAAACTAACGGTAAAAACTACACATTTCAACGTAACGGAAAAATAAAATGTGAAAGGAATTACCGAGGATGTTGGATCCCAAGTAAAATTCCAACCTAATTACTGGTTGTTTACTTTTAAGGCACTCAAATTAGTCAAGTCTTTAAACCTAGTTTGTCCCTAATTCAATTTGGTCCTCACTCACGGTTTAACATAATGCGGTAAATAAATTTGTGGTGTCGGTGCATTTTCATTATATGAGTATTACATAGTCCCTCAATACATGCTAAATCTTCAAGGAAAAATAAATGACAAGAAGAAATAAAATGAATAAATTAAATTACATCAAAACCTAAATACACACTAATGAAATGATGACAACAAAATAAATGACAAGAATTAAATATGCATGCAAAAATTAAATTAGAAATAAATGACAAATAAAATAAATTGCGATAAAAAAAAATCAAGAAAATAACAACAAAAATGGAAATAAAACAAATATTAAGGTATAGAAAATTTTAAAAGAGAAAACACATTTTTTAGAATAAAAGGAGAGACATTAAAATAAAAAAAGGGTGTAAAATATATTACAAACAATAATTAAAACAAAGGCTCAGCCAGGATTAATCTGGACCACTTGATGAATCAGGAGGTCCAGATTCAATCACTGTATCAACTCATCACAGCCACATATCAAAAGATCAAGAGGTTATAAAAACACAACATAAAAAAAACAAAAAAAGAAGAGAACAAATACTGGAAGCACAGTGACCATCAGATCAAAGATCTGACGGTTTGAATAAAAAGTACACAAGGGTTCAAATAAAGAGGCACACACAGAATTCAAAATCAAAACATACAGTAGCCATCAGATCATGGAACAAACCAAATCGGATGGCTTGAAATAGATGGAGTATGATAACAACAGAGAACCAGCACACTTGATTGAATCAACAGGATCATCATTGGCCGTTGGATCTTAGATCCAACGGTCTAGATCCTAAAAGTATATTGAATACCATGGATCCATGTACACAGAAGCATTAAAAAAAACATACTATAAATTCGAAAACTACCAAAAAAACACACATAACACAAATTACTTCTCCCTCTAAGTTAAACTTAGAGAGAGAAGCTCTCCCTTCTCTCTTCAACACAGTCCGTCGGAGAAGATGAGGTGAGGTGGCCGGCTCAGCTCCGGCACGGAGGTTGGCCATAGCGCCGCCGCGTCGAAGCCTTTTTTTATTTTGTTTTAAATTTTTTTACATCAAAATATCGGCCTCCTTCTCCTCTTTACGGATCTAAGCTCACAAATCCAAAAACATACCAAAATAACCCTAGATCTACGCTTCATTTTCGGGGAAAAAAGTAGAGCAAGGATGAACAACAAACGCACGCGTCTGGGACAGAGAAGAAAACAAGGTACCTTCATTTAAATCGGAGAATGAAAGCTTTGAAACGGAAAACTTCAAAGAAAACTTCGATCTAGCTTTTTCTGTTGACTTTAAATCGATTCCCAGTGGTATTGATGCTACCGGTTCTGATATCCCTCACCTTCTTGCGTTTCCGAGTTCGGTTCAGTCCTTGAACGAATTCGAGTTTGGTTTGTTACGTTTTTGTATCACTGTGTTGTTTTGAGAAAGAGTTCGTTCCGAAAACGAATCGCAACAGAGAAAAATGGTTTATATGATATTTTGTGTTGAATTCGGATCTTGTGATTTTTCTGGAAATTTTATGTTCTGTGATGTGTTCATCATTTTTGTGTGAATTTTCTGTGTTTTGATCTGAAGAATTGGAGAGAGAATGGAAAAAAGTGTTTCTGTGATTTGATTGGGGGACTAATTTGACCAGTTCTGACGCGTTTTCTGACTCTCTCTGCACAGTGTCATAAATGACACTATTTATAGTTGGGATTAAAGTTTGTGTACAGGTTAGGTGTTGGCTTGTGATTCATGTGATTGGATCATACCAATCATAGATTGACACATGGACAGGCTTGGAGAGAAAGAAAGAAAAATCTGGACAACTTTGGATGCTTTAGAGACCAATAGGAAACTGACACATGGACAATAGATAAAGACAAAGGCTTCTTGTGACTAAAAAGATAAAAATAATTAAAAATAATAATAAAAAACGAAAATTAATATTAAATAATTAAAAGACATTAAAGAAAAAGACTAAAAAAATAAATCACTAAAAAAGGAAAATAAAATATAAAAAAATCTCTTTCGGTAACCAAATGAGGTATTTTAAAATACCTCTCTGCCGAAATTTTGTCTGAGATGACAAAATCACTCGACTTTCAACATAAAACTTTTTGACTAATACGAATAGCTATTTAAAGAAACGAACAAAGTTTCAACTAACTATAACACGAATAAAAAGTTTTAAATACTTAAAAAGCGAATTAAAAGTTTAACTATGCGAATAAAGGTTTTAAATGATTAAAACGCGAAAGAAAAAGTTCTGACTGATTAAAAAGCGAATAAAAAATATTAATTGGTCAAAATTTAGGGTATGACAGATGCCCCTATTTAAGTGTCTTCGTCGCGGTGATTCAAAAGCATAAATTTTAAATCAACGGGTCGAAGAGACTTAAATATTAAGTACACTAATTTTGACCAATTGAAATGTTATAACAATATGAATGCCTGCGATGCAATTACAAATGCGAATGCACCGAACATACACTAACTAGGGAGCAAACTGATAGGCATTACTGGGGAGGAAAAGTTGTCTATTACCTTTAGAATTGGCAAAGACGGCATTACAAGAAGGATAAACATATGTCCAATACCTTTAGAATTGGTAAAGACGACATTACAAGAATGATAAACACATGTCTACTACCTTTAGAATTGGTAAAGACGACATTACAAGAACGATAAACACATGTCTATTACCTTTAGAATTGGTAAAGACGACATTACAAGAAAGGTAAGCACACGTCTACTACCTTTAGAATTGGTAGAGACGACATTACAAGAAGGGTAAACATACGTCTACTACCTTTAGAATTGGTAGAGACGACATTACAAGAAGGGGGTAATCATACGTCTACTATCTTTAGAATTGGTAGAGACAATATTACAAAAAAATGACCACATGTCTATTACCTTTAGAATTGGTACAGACGACATTACAAGAATGATAAACACATGTTTATTACCTTTAGAATTGGTAAAGACGACATTACAAGAATGATAAACACATGCCTGTTACCTTTAGAATTGGTAAAGACGATATTACAAGAAAGATAAAGACATGTCTATTACCTTTAGAATTGGTAAAGACAATATTACAAGAAAGATAAATACATGTCTATTACCTTTAGAATGGGTAAAGACGGCATTGATAGAATTCAACAAAGGGCACTTTTGAATATTTATTGGGGAGATTGAGAAGACATTGGTAAAACGGTTTTTTGGTAGGACCTGCCACTTTAGAACAAATTTGATTGGTTAAATTCTCTGAATTAGACACATTGGGGATGACACTCTCTTTTAGTATACATTTGAAATAAGACACTGGATAATAATGCAACCATGTATGAATGATATTTGTATGCATGCTATGTATGCATGAATGAATATGTATGAGACTCATATGACAGTATAACGGTAAGACTGTTGAGACAAACATGGGCAGGTCCGAAAGCGGCCTGGCATCACAGTACAACAGAAGAAGAATAAAGTCTTTTTTTTATCAAATGCATAAAAATTGCTAAAGTAAAAGGAATAGAAATACAAAAATATACAACAGATTGCAAGAATGGAGAAGAGGAAAAAACACAATCAGATCTAACATAATATTTTCATTGTTTTTGTTGCATGTATGACTTGAATGGATAAGAGAGAACAGTGCTCCAGATTGTTACAATGAAGCTAAGGTAAACAAAAACTGATGAAATAGCTCCAATACGATCTCCAGTGAAGCGATTTCTGGTCGGTGGTTACCGGCAAAGAATCTCTGATTTTCATTATTGTTTGTGGCTTTAGTAGAGGAGAATGAAAGAAAAAGAATTGTAGTTTTAATTTTGATGTGTGGTGGCCAGAGATTGTCGGAAATGAAGAGAGAAGGTGGTGGTTATTTGATGAAAAATGTCGTGTTGAGAAAACGCAGTGAGTGTGTTAGACTAGACTAGCGGCTACTGTGAGAAAAAAGAAGAGGAAGGATTGCTTTTAGGGTTTTGTCTATGAGTTGGGTTATGGGTCGACCCATTAAACCCAATTACATATTTTTTTTAAAAGCTCAATTACATACATGTTTATATAATTTATTATATAATTTTGTCTGTTCCAATTTTTTTCTATTTGATGAAATAAGACTTTTTACAATTAAATTACATGTTTGATATATATTAAAATTATATATGATCTTATTGTTGCGCTTAAAAAAGTCAAAATCTTATTATTAATCATTAAAGGTTACACAATTTTTTTGACAAGTTTATAATTTTTAAACGTCAAGTGTCCAAAAAAATATCAATATTTATTTTTTAACATATACCAAATATAAATATATGTAGGAATATGTTTTTTTAACGAGAATATGTTAGTTTATATTTATTTATAAAATTTAATGTTAACTATGCATTAATAAAAATATATGCAACTGTACGGACTATATATAAATAAAAATATATGTATGTATATGTTTTTTCTAGAGAAATATGTCAGTGTATATTTTTTTTTTGTTGCCAAAATTACGGTGTATATGCAACTGTCCGAACTATATATTAACAAAAACATATGTATGTTTATTTTTAGAATTTAATGTGATCTATATATTAATAAAATATATGTGATTATAAGGACTGTGTATGAATAAAAATATATGTAGGTGTATGTTTTTTTAACAAAAATATTTTAGTGTATATTTCTGAAATATGCCAACGAAATTGACACCAAAGATAATCGAACATAAGACATTAAAAGAAGCACACTACAAGATCCAAATTTAACACCATCAGGCACACCAAAGTGAGTAAATATATGAGTGTACGATATATATTAACTAAATAAATATAAGTATAGTTTTTTACACGGAACCCAGGTTTATCACTTATCAATAAATTAAAATTAGTATTTGAAAATATTTTAACGGGTTCCTGCATATAAAAAAGATTTGAGATTTTTTTTATTACTTATCGATTTTTTGATAATACTTCATGTAACAAACTAACACCTTCAAAAATTTCATATATGTATATATTAATGAAATATATTTGAATGAACAATATATATTAATTAGATAAATATAAGTATAGTTTTTTACACGGGACCCATGTTTATCACTTATGGATAAATTAAAATTAGTATTTGAAAATATTTTAACGGATTTCTACATATAAAAAAGATTTGAGAATTTTTTTTATTACTTATCGATTTTTTTGATAATACTTCATGTAACAAACTAACACCTTCAAAAATTTCATATATATTAATGAAATTATGTGAGTGTATGATATACATTAATTAAAAAAATATAAGTATAGTTTTTTACACGGGACCAAGATTTATCACTTACCAATTAATTAAAATTAGTATTTGAAAATATTTTAACGGATTTTTCGCATATAAAAAAGATTTGGGATTTTTTTTTATCACTTATCGATTTTTTGATAGTACTTCATGTAACAAACTAACACCTTAAAAAAATTCATATAACTTAATTTCTTTTTTTTTTTTTAAGGAACTTAATTTATCTTTGTATGTAATATGTTTTCCTATTAAATATTAATATATTTTTTTGAGATATATCAATACAAATATATGTAAGGATATGTATTTTTACAAGCATATATAATTTTATGTTCATTTATTAAATTTAATGTGAACTATATAAAAATAAAATATATGTGATTGTATGGACTATATATGTATATATTTTTTTTACAAAAATATATGTGCTATAGTTATGAATTGTAGTGCTAACTATATATTAATAAAATAAAATATATGTGATCGTATGATATATATTAATTAAATAAATGTACGTATATTACTAAAAAAAAATGTAAGTATTTGTTTTACACGGGATCCATATTTATCACTTATCAATAAATGAAAATTAGTATTCAAAAATATTTTAATGAATTTTTATATAAAAAAATTATTTTGTAGAAATATAAATTAGTTCTTTTTTTAATATAATATTAGTTCTGTCATTATATTTTATAATTAATATTTATTTTTCAACGGAGCTCACTGCAATAATTTAGCAGGTTTTTAAAGGAAATTAAAATTACTTACCTATTGTAGTATACTAATTCTTTTCACTACATAATCAATTAAAGTTAGTCACCAATGATAAAAATGATCATAATATAATAATTTTATAAGATTGCTCAATACTATATAAGTTATCGCGCATGCCTCACCACACAACGACATATGTCTCGCCGCGCACGGATATCTCGACTGGTAATCACAAAAATAAGCTCATAAAAGCCTGAGAGTGGGCCTGAAAAGACATAAAAAAAGCCCATTACCCGAATAACCAACCAGATCGGAGTGACGAACTCTTTATAAATGGAGACACACCCCTCTCATTTCACCTCAACAAAGAACACCAACAAATTCTCAATCCTTCACTTTTTTCTCTTTCTTGTCTTTGTTCCTCTGAACTTGTCCCTATCTCTCTCTTCTTTCTCTCTCTAAAACCCTCCTTCGTTCTTTCTTCTCTAACTAAAACCCATCCACACTGTAACAGGGCAATACGCACTTCTTCGCTATCTTCTTTCAACATTGCTGTTATTTAACGACCCTTCAATTTCCAACCGTAACTGTAAGTTCTGTTCCTCTTTCTTGTGTTCTTCGTTCAAATCACACATTCTAGGGTTTTGTTTTTTTTAACATGTTCAATATGTTGACAATTAATGTTGATCTTTTTTCTTAATTAGTTGTACGAGGTTTCTGTTGCTTCTTAGTTTGTTGTTTGTTTATGTTGAAGATGATTTCTGTTGGAAATTGCATACTGTGAAAATTGATGCTTAGAATGTGTTTCTAGGGTTTATTGTTGAAATTGTAATTCTTTGTAGATATTTAATTGCGTAGGTTGACATTATCATGAAATTGAAGAAAATGTATTAGTGTAACGAAAACAAGATTTAATTCGAGGGGTGAAAAAATTGAAGAATCAATGTTAGACTTAGGGATGGTTCATAGTTGTATCATGAGCTGTGTGCGCTGTTGTTATGTGATTGGGGCTAAAGCCGAGAACGTTTGGGCAGTTGTGAATTAGTTAGGAGTTGGTTACAGATGTAGTATCGGTTTTTTTTTTTTATAAGAGCAAAACGACATAAGAGTGGCGCTCAACTAAGTTGGTGCCCTACTCTAATTTTTTGCCAATTGCTCATATATATTATTAAAAAAAGAGAAAAAATTACATAAAAACTGGGGGGACATAAAACCTAACCTAGTCAATCTTCTAACAAACGAACACCATAAACGATACAGTCAATCCATGTGAATCAACAACGAACACCATAAACGATACAGTCAATCCATGTGAATCAACCCTAACGGGTAATATATCAAAGAAGAACAACACAATGGATCTAACCCTAAATACTTCTAACAAACGAACACCATAAACGATAGACATTTGAGAGTACCAAGCGGGTTTATAATTTGGCGAATGAATCAATCGTCAACACGAAATCGGATCACGTACCATCAACTCCCTGCAAAAACTGCAACAAGCATTAACGACTCTTTTGAGTCCACACAGTCTCATGTCAAACAGGATGACTGGGATACGATTAACCAAAACAAGTGTTTTGAGCTTCTCAATTGGCGTATGAATCGTCTGTCAACACAAAATTATTCAAGATCCATCAACTCCCTGCAAACTAGCAGCAAGTCAAAATAACCCTTTCGAGTCAAACCAGATCCATTGTAACACCGCGTTGCAACCCAAATTGAGTCAACACCCGCCACAACTTGGACCTTCACAAAAGCCACCAAACGAGAACTTCACATCTCTCCGACGTACAAATCCGTATACTTTAAATCCTACAGATCTCAACAAATCTTGGTTAAAATCAGGAATCAAAAGCAAGATAAACACCACACCAGTCAAATCGAGAAAAAATCATGAGACCAAATGCGAATCTCAGCTCAAAACGATCTAATTTCACGTTATCAGACGCCAACCGCCGAGACTGCTTCGCCTTGGAAATAAACAACTCCGGTACGAACTAACCAAATAGTAGATGTTGTAGACAGCCAACCGAGCAACAACTGCCATGGTTTTTGAAGCTACCCTAGTTGGGGTTCGAAGGTGGTGCGGAGGACAAAGCGTCGCTCCTCGCACCACCGGTCGCGACGGTTACATCTTGAACCAAAAAGGAACGGATTAGGAGGAGGAAGGTAGGTGAGGCGGTTGTGTTGTTTAGAGAGAGGTCAGGGAAAGGTGAGGAAAGGTGAGGCAGCTGCAATTCCAAAAGGTTAAAACGTTAGGTCAGGAAAACAAAATATAAATACAGATTAATCAAATTGAAGTTTGAAGTGAGGGGGATGAAAGGAGGGAAAAATAGTTGTTTGTGCATGACCACGGACCGCAGTTAAATTTGGAAAATAATATTTAAAAGTATTGTGTAGGATACAAAGTGTAAGAGAGAAAAAGAAAAGCTTCAGAAATATTTTGAGAGAAAATGCTTTGTATTCATTTCTGTTTACCTCTGCTGTGAGGATCAGTATCTAGTAGAGAAAACACGAGATTCGTACAGTAGCTAGTTACAAACAGAAAATCTAGCGCTTAGCCAAATAATTGAGTCAGGAAAATTCAACAATCAACACAAGGAATAGATCTTGGCTAAGCTAGTAAACTGTGAACTAAAATGAGAAATAAAATAAAAAATCTCAAGGTGGGTGTGACACTGAAGGAAACAGAAAAGCATTGAGCTTGTTTCTCAACCGAAGAAAATGAGTGTGAGAGAGAGGGGCTTGGTAAGAAGGTTCGACCACTTATCTTGAGTTCGAACAGGAAGCAGCATGAGGTGCATGTGAAATACCTTTTCCACGCCCCCCAAAATATATCGACCTCAATGTACTTGGTTTGTGCATAGAACTGGACCATGTAATGAGACACGGCATTTTGGTTGTCAGTTGTCACAGATTTACAATAGATTGTAGATTAGAGAGTAGGGTCTGATGCCACTGAATTCTTAGTTCCTTGTGCAAATCTCATCTATTCAGCCTCAATGCTTAAGCAGACCGCAACTGTTGTTTTCTCGATCACCATGAGACCAGAATCAGGCTTAGGAAAATTTCTGCACCTGTAAACGAAAGGCCTAAATAGAGAGACGTTGATGCAGCTTTGTAAGGAAGAATTGTAAACTGCAATTTGAAGTGCCTTTTAAGTGCATAAACGCCACCCAATGAAATTCCAATGGACATGACATGTAGTGACAAACTTTATTCGCAACATAGCTACCAGTCTTTTATTATTTGATTATTGGAAATCCCCAACCACCGATCTGCCAACCACCGATCTGTACTGAACATGGAAAGGTCAGATAAGTAATTTGCACCCTCTTTAGCCGATGCCAAATAATAAAGTTGTGATAATCAAGCTTTTCCAAAATTGTGAGTTGGTATTCAAATCGGAAAATGGCACCGGAAAACAATGAGGATTAGGGTGCCAGAGGTCTTGAGTCTTACAGCAGAACTTGCAATGGTTTGAGATCAATGTGGTGGTAGTTGTGGTAGATAGGATATTCACTGGGCATTTTAGATCAATGACTCCGGTACCATGTTATGTAGGATAGAAAATGTAAGAAAGCAAGAGAAAACTTGGAAAAATATTTTCAGAGCAACTGCTGTTTATTCATGCCTGTCTTATCTTTGCTATAAGAACCAAGATGAATAGCAGAGCATTTAAGTAGTTAGTTACAAACAGTTACAGTGGTTAGTTACAAACAGTTACAGTAGTAGAAGAAGTTATTACTAAGATATTGCACGTTCAACTAACAATTACAAAAAAAAATAAAAAAATCAGATATGTTTTACACAACCTTGATGGTAGCATACTGCCAATTAAAGAAAAGTCCTCTATTTCTTGAACTGAGAAGTAGTGTTATCAGCACTCACATAGATCTTTTCTACCAAGAATGGATGAATAAATACATTTAAGCAAAGTTAAATTTGGTAGTTTACAATGATGTCCTTGTTTCTTTATTTCTGCTTTCTTTTTTCATAAAATAAATCAAGTACTGATGATGACCTTTCTCCCTCCAATCAAAATACACTTCTGAGAGGTACCAGTGTCGTGGGATATGAAAAATCTGCTGTAGCTTCTGTTTCACGCTATCGATTGGACAGGGAAACTGACATGGAGGTCAGGGGCGGATTTGTTTAAGGCTGGGTGTGGCAATAGCACACCAGCCCAGCCCAATTTTTTTTTTATAACACTGAAACTTAGGCCCAGCCCAATACCCATCCAATTTCAATAATCCTTCAATCAGAAATCGATTTACAAAACAAACGCAACACGTTCTCTTCCTCCCCTCCTGCTACTTACAGGCCGTTCGCTTTCCTTCAGCAATCATCAGCAAATATATCAATTCCTTCTTCCTTTCATCTGTTCTGTTATGCACAATTGTCTTTTTTTCTCTTTCTTTCAAGTTTTTCCCTCACTCTCCAATCTCCTCTTCTCAACATCTTGTTTTAGGTTTGTACTTTGTGGTTTGATGAAAAATTGTAGAATTTAAATGCATATTGAATATTGATTTGTGGTTTTAGGTTTTAGGTTTTGTGGTACTAATATAATACTTTTCTGTAGAATTATTTTCTGTTTGAACGTTGCATATTGAATATTTGTTTCAGGTTTAGTAGAAGTAATATGATATATTATTTGTTGTTTAACTGAATCAGATAAAGAATTTTTTTCCAGCAGTGCTTAGAGACAGTAGTAATGAGACTAACAAAGTCATTGACTTTAAAATATCGGAAACAGGTCCGTCTCTGGTTAGAAAAAAATTAGCCCCATTGATATTGTCGGTACAGATCCGCCCCTGATGGAGGTTCAAATTCATCAACTTGAGCAAGATGCATACTCTGCTGTCTTGCGTGCTTTTAAAGCTCAGTCCGATGCTCTTACTTGGGTGTGTATATTTAGTTAGTTCTCTTTATATCTTTTACATTATCTTTATATTGATCTTGTTTTGAAGAATTATAACCTGTGTTTTGTTTTTATTTATTAATCAGGAAAAAGAAGGTTTGATAACTGAGCTCAGAAAAGAGTTAAGGGTTTCAGATGACGAACATAGGGAGCTTCTTGGCAGGGTTAATTCCGATGAAATAATCCACCGCATAAGGTATTGTATTTGTAGTTATCTGACTAGTTGTAAATTGTAATGACAGCTAAAATTATCAAAAGTTTCAGATTCTTTTTTTTCTTTCACAATGTTATCTGATGTGAAACGCAATCAGGGATTGGAGACAAACTGGCATTTACCAACCTCCGAGGCGCACCACATCTCAGCCTGTTCATGACATTTTACCCAGTCCAACCGTTTCAGCTTCCCGCAAAAAACCAAAGACATCACATTCGGTATAACATTACGATTAAAACTACTTCTCTATATTTCGAATGTTATTTATTGAATATCAATCAAGTCCCAAACCCTTATTGGTCAAGATAACCGGGTCACAAGACCAACCATGTAAGGGTGTGGCCTAGCCACTGACAATTACAGTACTACAACCAATTCAACATGTCCAACAAAGACATTATCGTTTAGATGCATGAAAATTCATTTGTTATTAATACATATTTGCTGGTCCACAATTCAATATATGAAATAAAATTAGGAGATTAAAAAACAGCATGGGAAGAATGTTAACACGAGACACACCAAAAGCTTGATAAGGTGTATTACGTGAACTATGATGTTGATGTCAATGTCAATTAAAGAACAACTAAGGTGTACTGCATATCAAGAACTCAATCCTTGACAAAACGAAACAAATCTATAAGCAAATTTAACAATTTCTAAGCAGAATGGTCAAGGATAGCAATTCAAGGCATTATTAACATATTTTAATATATTAACGCCAATAGTACAAAATAACTGAGAATCGTGAAACTCTCATGAACAGCTAACCTGAAGACATGTCAGTACGTTGCTTCGGCTGTGTGCCAAGTGAATAATTTTGTTAACAATTTGTGTAATATGGCCAATGTTTCCTGCCCGTGGTGCCTGTTTTCCAGCAGCAGGTACAGTTGGCTGAAAAATAACACAAGTTTAGTGAATTGGTTCCGGTATACTCAATGTCAGTGTAGAAATGAAAA
>Ga0315913_1005235_pt1 | contig 15751 bp, 9 predicted proteins | sample MpolsnodulesMG_FD_207736 | JGI IMG/M metagenome (GOLD analysis project Ga0315913, IMG submission 207736) | Medicago polymorpha root nodule microbial communities from Los Angeles, California, United States - small nodules | ecosystem: Host-associated > Plants > Roots > Nodule | place: USA... | reverse complement strand
GAAAAAATAACAAACGGGCATTTGGTCTAGTGGTATGATTCTCGCTTAGGGTGCGAGAGGTCCCGAGTTCAATTCTCGGAATGCCCCTTTTGCATTTTATTCTATTCATTTTTATTTCACACTGCATTAAGCACTTCTCACAGTATCAAGTGAATTGCATTTTCACTGACAAAAGGTTTTTTTTGTTTCATGGATGGATATGGATCTCATTGATCATATTGCCACCCCTAATTGCAGTATCTTTTTCTATAACAGCCATTGAAAGTCACTTTTTTTTTTCTCTAATTTTTATTTGTCTTATAGGGATGCAAGGAAAAAGGTCAGAGACTCAAACTACATTACACTCCAGTGTATGAGATCTGATTCATTTTGGCAGAAAATCATGTTAAGAATTTGTTTGAGGTTGGTTTCACACCTCATTTTTATGCTTTCACCTTTTCTCTATTTTAATTTACTTTCTCAGCTATCTATACTTTCAGTTGATGATTAAAAAAAATTAAGTATAAGATGTTCTGCTTGTATTTTTCCAGTTATCTACTATTAAATATCTTTCAACTTCTGTAGTGTTAACTTGGTTAATCTTGGATGCATATATGAAGTTTTGTGAATATGTTTTCAGCTTACTGTGTTTCTGCTAATTATTAAAAACAGAAAAAATCTTCCCTACTCAGACTGGAAGGTATGGCCTAACAAGCCTTCAGTTTCTGTCTTTAGTTTACATTTTCCTTTTCTATTTATCCATAGGATGGCAAACTGTTATTTATTCTGATAAAAACTTGACTGTTTTATTGATTTAACGACCATGATATAGTACTTAGTCATTAGATTGATCAAACGACCGAGGTTAGACCAAAGAAACCACAGAGGATGATCAAATGATGCTCAACATTAAGTAAATATTATCATAAGGATCTTTGTTGTTTAATGTTAATGCCTTTCATTCACGTTTGATGTGGTGGTCAGGAAGCTACAAGACAAGGTAGCACGGATAACTGGGGGAGCTAGTGGAATAGGAAAAGCTGCAGCAACAAAATTCATCAATAATGGAGCAAAAGTGATTATTGCTGATATCCAACAACAACTTGGCCAAGAAACTGCAAAAGAACTAGGACCTAATGCTACCTTTGTAACTTGCGACGTCACAAAAGAATCAGACATATCAGATGCAGTTGATTTCGCCGTTTCTGGATACAAACAACTTGATATCATGTATAACAATGCAGGGATACCCTGCAAAACTCCTCCAAACATTGTTGACCTCGATCTAGAATCGTTTGACAAAGTCATGAAAATAAATGTTCGCGGCGTTATGGCTGGCATCAAGCATGCAGCGAGTGTAATGATCCCGCGTGGAACTGGATACATTCTATGCACTGCCAGTCACTGGTGTGGTTGGAGGGATGGCGCAGCATACATACTCTGTATCCAAGTTTGCGGTTATAGGCATTGTTAAATCCATGGCTTCAGAGCAATCCTGGCATGGAATCCGAGTCAATTGTATATCGCCTTTTGCTATCCCTACTCCTTTTGTCATGAGCGAAATGGATCAGATATATCCACATCTTGATTTGCAACGACTTGTAGAAATTGTTCGTAATGTTGGTGTCCTGAAAGGAGCGAATTGTGAACCCGATGATATTGCTAATGCTGCACTTTACGTTGTATCTAATGATGCTAGGTATATCAGCGGGCATAATTTGGTTGTGGATGGAGGTTTCACATCTTTTAAGAATTTGGAGTTTCATGCACCAGATCAAGTGCATTAGAAAGATATTCTGCTTTCAATTTTTAAAGCTTGTTTAAAGGGGTGGATTGAAAGAGCTTATTTAGATTTGTATAATAATAATAATAATAATAAATATATAAGGTTGGAAAAGCAAAACTAATTAAAAATAGCTCATTATATAACTATATGGTGATTTCAGCTTATTTTACTAATTTCTCCAAGATAACTTACAATAACAAATTATTCATAACTTGTTCGGAGTTTACCTTTATTCCCTATCTGATTGTAGAAACATCTTACACATAAGGCTTTATACAATAAACATTTAAAGTTATCAATGAACTTGTCGATCCAAACATCCCCTTAAAGTTGAGTCAAATTCACCTTTTCGATGCTCTTGACACATCATGCCATGTGAGTAGCATCTCTGAACAGGGTTAGTTCCATACCAAAAGGTTGGATGCCAATTCAAGGACTAAAAAAGCATGCCATTTGAATCCAGTCTGTAGGGAAAACAAGAGTGACTGAAGCTCTCAGAGCACTCTACAGTTTGATTGTAGATAGATAAAATGACTTCTTAAAAAGTAATATTAAGGAGGTGGTGGTGGAACTTTTATTTTTATCAAGAACAAGTACAAATATCCTTCTCCTAATAAAGTTAGAAATTTGTGAAAGTTACTGATAGTGATCAAATCCTATACATTAGTTCTTCAAAAATAGGAACATAAAGAATACCATGGCCGCCGTAAGCTAGCAGCTTAACTAAAAAACTGATTTTCATATCATTCAACATTAAATAATGTATACATCTATATGTATTTTGAAGAAAAACAGAAGAAGAAATGAGACATCTCATTCTGTTAAATGAGCGACAATTTCATAGTTGCTTAATATAACATGTCACTGATGAATCAAACTTGAAGACATTAAAATTGTTGTAAAGTGATCTAGCCTATTATTATTTATGAAAACAAAAATACTAAATTCAGTGTTGTGAATTTTAAGGAGAAATAAATTGGAGGCAATGGATAATTGGCCTGTCTTTGTTTAACTGTTGTCTTGCGTTTCAGTACACATTAGAATAGAGATCTATCTATAAAAGAAGTGGATTAGAGTCCATACTCCAGAGTCTAGACTTCATTCGACACCTCAGAATTTATTAACTAGCGAACATGTCTTGCAAAGAGGCATACATGACTCATAAATCAATTGTATAGATTACATCAAAATACAAACCACTGTGACGTATTTCCTACTACTTGGTTGCAGGTTGGTCACCAAACTTCCTCTCGGCTGGTTTGGTAAATGGGTCCTGGAAAGTACAATAAAAGACGTAAATTACAATCACATTATATTTAACTCTTTAGGGAAAAACACAACCAAAATATTGTGGATAGGAGAGACATAACAACTTCAAAACATTAGCATATAAACCATTCGAAGAACTGTTATTGTTCATCTAAGCAACCTCACCTAGCAGAATAACAGTTATTGTTCATCTAAGAAATGGATAGTCCTTGCATTGGACCTTACTAATAGTGTGTTTGGTTGGGCGTTACTATACAAAATCTCACGTCCCAATGCTCATAAAACGTGAAAATACAATTGAACAGCATAAAATAAAATCAAGAACTGAGTCCCTATTTGGATTGGCTTATTTGAACTTATTACCTGGCAAAGCACTTGTAAGGCTGTTGAGAAGAACTTATAAAAACAACTTATGACAAGTTCATAAACTGTCTTCAGCTGATTTCATCTAGCTATCCAGAATAACTTACAGCTTATACAAAAACAGTTTTTCTTTGTGGCTTTGCTGTAAATTTGGGTTGATGTTCTGTGATTAAAGCGGAGCTTTGGGCAGTTGTTTGGAGTCTACAACTTGCAAAGGAGAAAGGGACAGATCCTCTATTAGCAGTTAATGCCATCAACTCAGGTCGTGTGTTGACCCACGCTTGTCACGGTTTGGTCAGGATGGTTGAGGTTTTGAGGATTTGATGGTCAATTTTGATCATGTCAGAATTAACCATGTTTTAAGAGAAGGCTAACCAAGTGGCAGACAGTCTAGCTAAATTAGGTCCCTTTTTTTTTGAAACAGCTAATATTATTCTCGATGAGATGTGCAAGATGCACAAAAACTCGCGGAAGGAGCCAAAGATGGCTAAAACCAAGGCGCCGTATATAGGCGGAACACCTTCTAAAACACCTTAAACCCACAACCTTACAAACAAATAACCAAGAGGCCAGGCCAAAAATCAAAACAGCATCACGACAGTACAAATTGTGAGGCTGGAATATACTTACAGCAAGAAGGAAAGCATTACTTAATTCTATGCAATACTTAATTCTATGCCCAAGAAACTAGCTACTGCTCCCTAAAAGCCCAAGAAAGAAAACACATACCCCTGCCTCACTATCAGCACCAAATTGATGAAAATCTACCAACAAGGCTACCACACTTCCAGCAACTCCCCAGGATACCAACACAAAAACGCCCACAGCAGAAAACAGCAGCACAGACAAGCCAAAAAAGGCTCCTCCGCAACCGATCACTATGACAGCTTCCCCTCCAAATGAGTAGGAGTAGGGATTAGCCAAGGCACCTACATCAAAAAACCCCTACAGCAAACTATTTTCTCAACAGGCAATCATTTGGATTCCAACTCCATTCGTAGTACAGACAAGTTGGAATTTTTAGTCTATCCAAGCACCACCGCCACGAGAGCACTTTAATATCCTCCACAATAGACTCCACATCTTTCGACTCATTGTTGAAAATAATTTGACTCCTAGCTTGCCAAATACCCCAAATCATTGCGTGCCATATAAGCCTAAGACCTCTCCAAATCCTCTTACGCCATATAAATTAGGTCCCTTCTAGAATGTTTATGTCCATTGCTGCGTTTATTTCTAACTCTCTTTTGGGGGACGCTCACTTTGTAATCTTCCCAAGGGGATTTTAATTTAGTTTTTCTTCCGGTGGGCCTTATGCTATGTACTTACGCTATAAACTGCAAATTTAGGTACTTATATATCTAAACAGGGCCTAAATCAAAGACTAAATCAAACACGGTTCTCTTGTATAATCCTCCTATCTTAGTGACTAATCCTAATATGCAATACATTAAGGGATTAAATCACTCCTTCCATAACTAAATATTAAAACTATGCTTAGACTTCAGCTAGAAAATTAATCAGCAACGTGAAATAACTTAATTAATCAATAAAATACTTGTATGCAACAAGCTATTGCAATTGAAATAATACAAGTTTGCTTACCTCAAGGGAAAAAAATAACCAATAAAATACATGTTACTACACCCAAATCAAGCTCAGTAACGTGTTTTAAATTCCTTGGAGGAGAAAATCCTAGCGTTAGGGAGCAATCAAACAAATGAATTTTCCATAAATACATAACGAAGAAGCAAAACTAATCAACATGACCCGGAATTTCAGCTTCATTCAAACATAAAAAAGAATCAAATGATCATAATTAATGGCAGATAACATAACGAAACAACCCAAATTACACAATTTCAATGACAAATCTCAAAATCCAACCCTCACAACCCCAAATGAAATTGATTAAATTACTGGAAACCCAGATCATGAATCATCATTTACATCTATAAAAATCAATCTTTTTCAACAAATATAAGCACGGATGAATCAACCGCATAAGAGGGGTGAATGAGAGAGAGAGTTACATTCTTGACCAATATGAAGTTGGCGACGGCAACAGTGGCCACCACGCCAGCGACGAGAGCCGTCGGACCTGTAAGGAGACTCCACCTCCGATAGATCATCGTTTTATATTTTATTTGGAATGTTAATTTGCATGTAAATATATTCACAATTTCGTGTGATACCTACAGTTCTACATACAAAATAAGCACTTTTTATTACTAGTAAAATATTTTTACATTTTTCGGTCATAATTAAGCAATTGAATTCGATTGGTTAACGAGTAGAGCTCTTTTTCCTAAAAAATGAAGAAGTAACACAAAAAAAAAAATTCGTTATCATTATCATTTTCAACTCTTGCAAAATTCTTTATCAGCATTTTAAATCCTTATAAAAAAATTCATCAGCATTTTTGGTCTCTAATAATGCTAAAGAAAAATGTTACAAAGACTAAAATGTGTGTTTTTTTATAGAGACTAAAAACATAATTCTGAATATTGATACGGAACATATACTTAATTAACCCTTATTTTTATAAGTTGTGTTTTAAAGCCTTTTATAACTAACTTAATGGCTATAAAGTCACGTGAATAAACAATGAATTTGGATTCCGAACTCTGGCTCCTACATATCGTAAAATTTGCCAACCGAGCATGCTCACAATAACTAAATTATTGTTTTTTTCTTTTAAGTAACTAAATTATCACTTTTAAGATGTTAAAGATTGAATAGATGATTTTCCATATATTTTAAATATTATATTGACGAATTTCATATACTTAAAAAAATGACAAAATAATTTATTTATTATATTTATATAGTTAAAGAAATATTTTAAAAACCATGGTCAAATTGACGAGACCTTCAGACCAAGGTTCAATAAATAAATATAAAAATATAGTCTTGTTCATAATTAATAGGACTTATTTTTCTTTTGATATTTTCTTTTTTTCCATCTTCCGAGCTTCTCGTTATATGAGATGCCGAAGAATCAGCTATTATTTTTTTAAAATTACGTTAACGGAGGAAAGAATTGAAAATCAAAGTCTAATTCCATTTATGTCGATTATAGACAAATACATTTTAATTTTAAGATAGTATTCTATATACTCTTTACTATTTTCTAGGAGTTAATAAAACCTTTCGCAAATGATCGAGAAAGATTACTTTTTTAGGTCAAGAGGTCAACGGTGAAGATGTTATTGATTGTGAACCAATATTGAGTTATAACCCTCCGCATTTTCATTTTTACCTCGTTTCGATTATATAATCTAAACTAAAAAATACATTATGGATTATATAATGCAAATCATGCTTCAAAAACCCTCTCTCATTTCAATGGTTACTGATTTTGTCCTAAATTTCTTCCAAACTAATGGGACTAACCCATTTGCAGTACCAACAACAAAATTCATCTAGCCAAACCATGTTTCTAACAACTACCCATACATAGTGAATTTCTTCCAGAACAACAACGATGTAAATTGTTTTGGACAGCATTTTAAAGAATAAGAAAAGAAGAACGAGATTGTGATTATGACATTTAAAAATGATGATCCAATATGGTTTGTTGATTTTTATTTTAAAAAATGTTTTTGTGGATTTTCTATTGGCGTTACTGTCTCGAGAATGTTGGTGAAAAATTGATGTTTTGTGTTCGGGTTGAAGGGGGAGAATGGAGTTGTGGTGATGGTGGTGGTGTTTTGATGGTGAGAGGAAGTTCAATGGTATAAAAGGTGAGTTTTCAAGGACAGAAGATGTTGAAGAATGTATGAACATTGAAGAGTTTATCGATTTGAAGAAATTTTTATTACAATAAATTTTTTTATACAATTCCAAAAAAAATAATATCAAAACAGTCCATATGAAAATTTTCAATCAAAACAATCCTCGTTAAAATTTCGATCAAACTCGTCCTCACATACGTGGAAACTTACTTAGCACTTCACGTCACAAACTAACGTTACATGCGTTAACAACAAGACTTGACACAGAGACTAAGTCGATTGAACATTATAAAATGCAGGGACCTTCTAGTTATTTCGGTTAATATGTGGATGAAATTGATTAATTGGATGAAATGATAATTTTTTTATCAGTAGATTATAGTATTATAGAATTCACTAGAGGAGGGTATTATAGTATTTACATTAGAGTTTTATACTCGAGGTTGGGGAATCTGCAAGGCGGGGTACTTCCCCGATCCTCATCCCCGAAATGCTAATGGCCTACATAATTCAACAAGCGGAAAGAAGAAAAAAAACTATTTTGAATCATTGTGTGTCAAATGAGATGTACAAGTGCAGTATTTATAAACAACTTCCCTAAAAAATTGTATTTATAGACAACTACTCCTACCGGCTAAATCAACATGGCCTACACAATTCAACCTCATTTGACTATTTTCGCAGATAATACGTAAATACTATTGTTGATAGGTGTACGTGACACCCCACATTCATCCCCATCTCGCAATGTTTTTTGTTTTCCCTATCCACATGTGCTACTTTGCTTCAAAATATTCCTCTATGAAGATATATGTTTCATTTGTTGGGTCAGTGAGGGGAGTCTAGACACCACATTTTTACCCAAAATCTTAAGGTAATGGGTTTATGAGTCCTCTTACTATAAGGTGTTCAACCTTTACTTTTCTATCCGATGTGGAACATATAACTCACACTTGCACACAACATCATTATGGTGCTAGAAACACGTAACAAGAGAAAAATGTTCTATTGTCAAGTTTTATGTACTTTTTACCGCGTCTGTCATTCTCTCGACATGTGTTAACCTTAATGAACTTGAGAAAGATTCGCCTATATCATATTTGGTTGTCTTGGATTCGACTATCCTCTATTCAGATAAAGGGAATTCGATTGACCGTAAATTTGACTATTTTCGTACACAGTCAACACTTAACTATTTTTAAATGTAAGCAACACATAAAGAAAATAAATAGTAATTCCTAAATCAAAATATTAAAGTAAAATAAAAAATCACATCGTCTCATAACGCTTTAAGGAATTTCATCAACCCCAAGCGATCTGAGGTTTGGTACTTTACTCTCTTATGACTTCTTCTTCATGTTGGAGTAGCAAGTGACAATATATGTTTTTTTTCCTATTGCAACCTCGATTTTTTTAACAAACTTGTAGCAAAACCTCATTAAAAGGGTAACAATGTTAACATTTAAAAATGTAAAAGACAGAAATTAAAACGAAAATTAACTAAATTAATACATGAAATTAAGTTACGAAACGTGGGAGTAATTTTGTCAAATAACAATCACAAAAATGGATTGAAACACATTCTAACTACATAATTGGAGCATACTTTAAAAACATATATATATATATATATATTTTTTTTACGGAACACATATCAAAATAAATTGCGGAGCAAATTCTAATACCGCATACAAATTACACAAAATTGTATTGGGCTCTCATATGTTTGGAAGTTATACTTGAGCCGAGTCTTTCTCTCTTCCTCTCCTTTGATCTTTAGTTTTATAAATTATACTCGAGTCTCTCTGACCCGAACTGATATTTAATCAACGATCACAATAATATGTGGATGGATCATCATAATCATCTCTGAACTATTTCTGAATTTCATAGATTTTGCATGATGGATCTCACGTCATTTGCTATATTTTTTGCATCCGCGGCAGATCCATAAAAACCTCTCCTTGATAGTCCAACACAATACAGACCATTCTTTCCCTTCCAATGAATAGGGTAATTTGGCTTGGGAATACCATCATCATTCAAAAGGTAATCATCCCCCTACCAAAATATGATTAATTAGTTTATATATAAAATCTAACATATATCAATGTATATATGATCACATTTCTTTTGGTTTATACATTTCCCATTTTCATGTAACATATATTAAAATAAATAGTCTTACTAACTTGTGCCTAAAAAAACTATCTTTTTTGTCAAAAACAAAAAAACTTGATAAGGAATCGACAAATATGCAACATGTCTTGTAAAAAACTATTTTTTTTAACTTTACAAGAAATAGAAACTTTCGATCTAACTTTCATTTTACCGTTGTTGCTCTTGCTGTTGTTGATGTTGACAATTCATCATCAAAAGAAAATCTAATATTTTACTAAAAATAATATTTAATACAATTAAAAATTTGATTAAAATGATCTAATAAGAAAATTTCCAAACCTTGAGCCACTTGTGGGTTGATCTCTTGAAGCCGGTGCAGAAAATAATAGAGTCAAAAGAGTGTAATTGGCCATTTTGGAAGAGGACATTCTTGCCACTTACGCAGTCTATTTCCGCTGGCAAAACCTAACGTAACACACAACACAATGTCCATTCATCACGTCACAACAACAACCGCAATTATATTTCTGCACTTTTCAAATATAAACTCATTCATGTACTAACTCAATACTATATGTGAATTTATATCGTTATTCATTATCTGAATCAAAATTATTCTTGGAACGAGCTACTTTACGGGAGCGAATTGACATTTGAAGTCAGTTTTCATCTTTTTAGTAAAATGACATTGAACCTTGTTTACAGTTAGATAACCTCTCAGTTAAATAATTTTGTTTATGCAAATAAATACCCCATCTAAATGTTATTTTAGGTACCGTTCATAAATTCAAAAATATTGCAAATTTCATATCTAATATAGAAATTACGACTATTTTTTATAAAATTACCTATGATAAATATAAATTGGGTAATGCTAACCAGTGCCCAAGACACTAGTTAAGAAAGTCAAAAGAGGAAGCATTTAATGCATTGATTACACAACTTTGAGTGCAAATATTACCCATTTTTGAGTCACTAATTAAGCATTTAATACAAATATAACTATATTTGAATTTTTAACCGGTGCCTTAGGATACCGGTTAGCATGACACATATAAATAAAGAGAATTAAAAATAGAGAGTGTAATAAATAATAAATAGTAAAATAAAAAAAGAAGCATCAATGTTGAATAGATTGATATTGTAAAATGAAGTATAAAAAGTAAGACTTTTTCTTCTTAGAATGACATATATTTCGAGTGTAGTAATAATATTTTATTCATAACATTTAAGAGAAGAATTTTGTTAACATACTCTAATTTTTCATAAGATGTATAGTGTTAATTTGTAATTTAAAACAAATCAATTTAGTAGAAACAACCAATTTAGACCTTAAACTAACACCCTTTCACCCTTAAACCGTTAAAATCAAAGGTTAAATATATTTTTAGTCCTTACAAAATCACAAATTGTCAAGTCTAGTCTCAATATAATTTTAATGGTAATTTTAGTCCTCCATAATATCGTAGTTTGTAATAATTGTCTCTATTTTAACAACACTTTAAAAAAACATGAATATTTTTAGTCCTTCAAAATAGTCTATGTAAAATGGAAATAGGGATTAAAAGTGAATAAAGTTTTTTTAAATACTAAACTTGAAAGCTTATAATTTTGTAGAGACTAAAAACATATTTAACTCTAAAATTAAATATCAACTAAAAGTCTAGTTTCATCCATCAATGTACTGCTTCATTTAACTTGTTTAAGGACCAAATTGATGTATAAAAGTATTACTCATGAATTTTTTTAAGGGTTAAATATGTTTTTGGTCTCTATAAATACACCAACTTTTTGTTTTAGTCCCTCTAAAATTTTCCTTCAACTTTTAGTCCTTCAAAAAAATTTCATCTTTACTTTTGGTCCCTCTTTTAAAGTAAACTCATATGTAGAATTCATATTTTTGAATAAAATTTTGCAGAAAAATTCATAACATTATATGAATCTCTCCCAAAAAAATTAGAATTTTTTTAACAAAACACGAATTTAATATGAATTGTTATATTTTTTATGGTTAAAAATTCATATTAAATTTATGTTTTGTTAAAAAATTCTAATTTTTATTGGGAAATATTTTTACAATATTCTACACATTCATTAAAAATACTAAAATTAACTTAAAAATAGGGACCAAAAGTAGTAATTGAAAATTTTATAAGGACTAAAAGTTGAAGGAAAATTTTAGAGAGACTAAAACAAAAAATTAATATATTTATAGAGACCAAAAACATATTTAACCCTTTCTTTAATTCATCGTTGTTGCCTGTTTGGTTGCACGGTGGGTGCTTCCAAACTCACGTCTACAACAATGAAACACAATTTGATCATAAAATTTATGTTTGGCATTAAAAAAGGTAAATTGCTTCTGGATGCCAACCGCACGTTTACTTGACCCTAGTATTTGAAGCTTTTGCGGTGAACCTAATCAATTCTACACTTTATTTTTGGGACAATTCTACACTTTTGTTGAACAATTATATTAGTCCCAATAAATATGTTAACTTTTTGTTTTAATCCCTTTAAAATTTTCCTTCAACTTTTAGTTCCTATAAAATTTTCAATCACTATTTTTGGTCCTTATTTTTAATTTAATTTTTGTATTTTTTTAATAAAATTGTGTAGAAATTTGTAAAATATTCTAAAAAAAATTCCTTAAAAAAGTTAGAATTTTTTAACAAAACACAAATTAAATATTAATTTTTAAAAGTAAAAAACATAAAAATTCATATTAAATTCATGTTTTGTTAAAAAATTCTAAATTTTTTTTGAGTGATTCTTATAGTATTTTGAATTTTTTTGGAAAATTTTATTAAAAAATATGAATTCTACATATGAGTTTACTTTAAAAGAGGGACAAAAAAATGAACATTGAAAATTTTATAGGGACTAAAAGTTGAAGGAAAATTTTAGAGGGATTAAAACGAAAAGTTGACATATTTATAGGGACCAAATACATATTTAACCCATTATATTATATAATATTTTAGTTTGTCTATTATGCCCTTGTTTTTTCCTTAGGCAACCATGCTTATTTTGTTTCCGTTATCATGGCTAACTATTTCTTGTATACAACCATGCTTCTGGTCATTTTTGTTTTACTCGCAAAATCGTGCTTATAATATGGATTTTATTTGGTAGAAAAATATGTATTTTATTTTGAAAGTTCGTATGATCTATACAAAATTGAAATTAATAACAGAAAATAAATTACAGAAAATAAATTTCATTAATTATCTAATTTAAATATTTTTTTTTTTAACATTCCGATTATCATGGGAAAGAGGCCCTGATATATTCCGGAGTTCAGCATCCGGAAGATGAGTTCAAATAATTATCTAAAATGAGAATGAGATATTTAGTTTTTAGTACAATTTAAAGGATAGTTTGTTCATTGCACATTTAAAATCAATTTTGATTCAAACTATCCAAACAACTTAAACTCATAGAATCAATTTTAAGTGAATGTATTCAAACATAAATCAATTCATACTAAACTCACTTTTTTACCAAAATCAATTCTCTCAAACTTAATTCTATCAAAATCAATTCTCACCGCCCGCAAACCAAACACATACATAACTTAGAGATCAAATTGATGATTGAAAGGTTGAACTTTCGAGTTACACCAAAGCAACCAATGCAATGCCAATTGTCTAACGTACCTTTAACTCTCCAGACTTAATTTTGTGAAAGGTTCCAACGTCAACAATAGGATACTTGCCGTACTTGACCTTCATATAAAAGGGACCCTCACTAGGCCTACCAACCCCATAATTCGTGACATTCCCGTAAACCATTTTACTAAGCATCACCATCACTGAATCCACCATCTCCATTGACAAATACTTCATCAGAAACAACCCCAAATTCAGCATGCCCCTTGACAAAATGTGAACCTACACATTGCATTGCATTCATTGTATGCACTTTATTTTAATTTATTTTTTACTATAAGTATATTTTAGCGTGACAGGCAAACTAACTAATAGTACTCTTTTATGCAATAGTTTAACCAAAGTTACATAATCAATCACAATCATATAATTTTCTTTACATCTATGTCTATGTATAATTAACAGCTAACAAAGAACAAAAAAAGCGCCAAATCAAATCCCTCAAACATGACATGATCGATCATCATAAATCATATCATATCATCATCATAATTATAAAAAGATCAAAGACTACACATTCATTCGGTCATTATATATCTATTCTATAAATAATTTTGTGCTAGCTATACGTGTTAAAATATTGAATATATAATTTCTTCTGTTTTTATACCAAATATCCGTGCAATTCTAAACAAAAATCTTTACTACCTTCCGTGGAGGGAATATGTAGGGAAACAAATAAAATGTCTCCAAAAATATTTGAGTATAATCAAATACAATTGAATCACCACCAAAAAAAAATCAAAAATCAAAAACAATTGAACTAGTAATGTTTAAAAAGTTTTTACTCGTTTCATCAACAACAAAAAGGTTTTTACCAAAAAAATCATTTGATTATGTTTCATCACAAATAGAGGTTTTTTTTTTTTTGTTATGATAGATTACAAATACAGAGTAGGTAGGTATAAATTTGATGAGATAACTAAATTAAAATATAGAATTTGATGAAATAGATGTTGAAAAAAACAATTACCTTGCTTCGAACAACGATTGAAGTTTTAGCACCATGGTTGATAAGATCCAATGCAATTTCCATGCCAGAATTCCCAGACCCAACAACAAGAACATGCTGATCATCTTTAAACTCTTTCCCGCTCTTAAACCCAGTTGAATGAATCACTTTCCCAGTAAAACTCTTCAACCCTTCAATTTCAGGTATAAAAGGGTCACTAGTTTCACCACTAGCCACAACCAAAAACCTTCCTTCATATTCCTCAACCTCACCAGAATCCTTATTCTTAGCCTTCACCTTCCATTTCTCAGAACCTTCATCATACTCTGCATTCTCCACTGTTCTGTGATACAGAGGATTGATTTTGAAGTGAGTAACGTAGTCTTCTAAGTATTGTAAAAACTTTTGTTTAGGAATGTACGATGGAAAAGAAGGTGGGAATGGTTTGTGAGGAAGCTCGCAAAATTGCTTTTTGAGGTGAAGATGAAGACGATCATATGAATATTTTTTCCATAGTGAAGCAAAACAATTTTCTCTTTCGAGGATTATGTAAGGAATAGATTGGTTTGCTAAACATGCTGCAACAGAGAGACCAGAAGGACCTGCTCCAACAATTATCACTCTTTGATTCTCTTTCTCCATTCTTTCTTCTCTCTTTGTTTTCTTGATCCGTCTAATATTGTGTATATATATGGCTATTATGCCCCCACTCTCCTTGACTGCCACAGCCCACATTATGGGGTAATTCATGTCTAGAAAATGTTTTTTCTAACTAAATGACATCACCTAACTCAAATGATGTCATGCAACTCAAAAAATTGGTTTCTTTGCTTTATTTGCACGTGTATCTAACTTATCTATGTCATATTAGTTATAAAAAATGGTCTCTTTGCCTTATTTGCACATGTATCTAACTTATCTATGTCATGTCAATTAAACTATGCTGAGGTCTTTTGGGTGGGAAACGTAGAAGTACAACTATAGTTCCAATATCAATTTGTCATCTAGCAATCAATCACCTTACACTATTATCCATTTTTCTAATACAACCTTACTGCTGACGAGTGCTCCCGAAACACTCTTTGTAATCTTTAAATTGTAACTTTTTATAAAAATATATGTAATCAATATATTGAAAATCGAAATATTTAACTTTTTAATAAAATAATTTTTTTTCTTTCAAAAAAATAAAAAAAAATAATTTTTTCTTTTAAAATTCTTAAAAAGTGCACCAAAGATGCCCTTAACAAAGACCCTACTTTTTATTACTACCAAACACTTTCATCTCTTCAAACTTTTCCCTAACAACCGATCCTCTCTCATCTTTTTTATGGTAAATAACTCTTCTCCTTTCATAACTTTACTATTCACTTCACGGCTCTGTCTACGGTAGGAGACTTTGATAGGTCTCCTACCGTGCATCACCTTCTTTTTTTTTTGGAAAATCGTTAGATTGATAATAATATTGGATTATACTGTAGACCATATGCACTTGATAATTTTTCATCTGCTTCCACTCAGTTGATTACATGAGACAACCACAGTATTGGACCTTCCACTACCTCCCATATCCCTGTTCACTCACCCTCTTGAATCTCATGCTCTATTAACAACACAATTCAGGATAGATCTATCACTCATGTAAAAAACTTTTTTTTTTCCTTCATCATATACTATTAATATCTATCCATTCTCCCTTTCCAGATTCCCTCTCCTCTCAACCCAGATTTAAAGCTACCATGAGCACCACCACTATCACTATCAGATCTAAAACCATTTCCATAGCCACCACCATGAGCACCGCCACTACCATATCCATAACCAGACTCGGATCCTGACCCAGACCCGGTTCCAAAACCAAAGCCATAACATC
>Ga0315913_1005234_pt1 | contig 15752 bp, 10 predicted proteins | sample MpolsnodulesMG_FD_207736 | JGI IMG/M metagenome (GOLD analysis project Ga0315913, IMG submission 207736) | Medicago polymorpha root nodule microbial communities from Los Angeles, California, United States - small nodules | ecosystem: Host-associated > Plants > Roots > Nodule | place: USA... | reverse complement strand
GTGGCACACCCTGAATGGACAATGGTATATAACATAAAATGTCCAATGTTACACAAGTGGAACCCCAAATTTTAAGCATAGTCTTACATCCCAGCAGTTTTAATAATTAAATGATAAAAGAAAGATAATTGTAGCAATAAGCACCTAATTAGAACTAAAAAGATGTAGCAAAGTACTAATAAATATAACAATATCAAAGCATGGATAAACCAACCCTTCATTTGCTACTGCAATTTATGGGTTGTTACATGAATTTGGCTAGGGACTTTCCCTCACAAATGTACCAAACATAACCAAATGGGTCCCTCAGCTTCACAATGTGCTGACCACCATAAATGGGTGCAAATTCATCAAGCTGTTCCTCAACAGCCCCAGCGCTCACAGCCTTCTGTACGGTAGCTGCAACATCCTCCATCCTAACCGTCGTAGCAGAGCCGGTCATAAGATTTAATAAGAAAACGTTTAAGGACCAATACCTCTATTTCTAAATATGTAAGCAACTATATATTGTGTTGTGAATTCGGACTTAAATCTCACACCAATACAAACTATGATGTGTGGAGCAAAGGCAATTAGTAACCAATATTAAAGTAAACACAAACAATAACAACAATAGCAGCACCTAGATCTAATCTAGGAATCAAAGTGAAAAGCACAAAACCACAATCAAAAGATAAAGGGAGAAGAGAAACAAAACACACCAAAAAATGTTCACCCAGTTCGGTCCTACTAGACCTACTATGGAGGAGAGATTGATCTCTCCAATCCACTATCAATGAGTTCTTACAAAGAGATACAAATGGGTTACAAGAAGTTAGCTTCAACAAGCTCACAAAGAACAACCCTAACTTCTACCCATTTTCCCAATCTCACCAATGAACAAGACACTCAATGATTTTCACTCACCCAAGGTGTTTACAATGTTTCCCAACCCAAGAGAACTCTAATCAAAGTTTCTAAACCCTAAAGTTACCTCTTTGATTTCCCAAGTTTTCTTCTCTTGAAGTTCTCTCTCCTCCCCCTTCAAAAATGAGCTGAAACATTTAAATAGTACACAGTGACAGACAAAATCGCGCCGCGCCTATGAAAATCGCGCCACGGTTGAAGCGTACGACCTTAGGTACGACAACCTTATCCAGCAATCGCGTCACGCCTATACAAATCGTGCCACGATTTTGCCTTCAGCAGGAACCATACGTTCTGCCATCATAATCGTGACACGATTATGAGTTTTCTCAGAATCTCAAATTGAAGGCATAAACAACATGGTCATGGCTGCCCCCAAAAATTTGTTATATATGTTACGTGACGTGGGAGTCATGACATATATTTCATGGAGCGTAGTGGCTAATTTGTAGTTTTGCATTTAATAAGTTTGGTCGTTTGGATATTGATATGAACTTCGAGTATCAGAAAAAGTTTTCTACTAGATGTAAGTAAATTTAACTACTTTTACCCTATTTAATATAATGATATATACATAAAATACCCTTTAATTTTCCACAAAAAAAAAACCCTTAATTGAATATAGTTTTTTCAATGACTCTTATTTCACTACCAAAAAAGTGACTTTTATTTGCCATGAACCATTTCCGTAAATGATATGTTTTAGATTTAATTTTATTATTAAAAAAGGATTAGTGTGCAATTTATTGTTGGTTCGCCTCCATTCATATGTAATTTTCTATATATGATATATAGTATGATATCAAATTGCACAGAAAAAACAAAGAATTGAGAATACACACTTAACCCAATTTCTTAATAGGTGTGAAGTTATTTATTTTCGTTTGTAAGCAACGCCTACATGAATATTATTAAATATAAGTGTTATACTTTAGCTTCAATAAAATCAACATGAAATCGTCTCCGCAAACTTAACTCAATTAGTAAGGACATTACATAATATATGCAGAGATGAAGTTCGAATCCGATGATCCAAGTTATTCACCTTAATAAAGTGAATTCTTATCCACTACTTCACAAAAAAAAATCTAACATGAAATCACTTTTTCATAGAAGATGGATAATAAAAACAACATACACATGTCGATGCTATATACCAAACAATCTAAAAGCCGCTCGTTTGGTTTAGATAGATTGTAACCAAACCACGCAAAAACAACAAATTTTTGGTTACATATTTAGCATCCCAATGCATTTTGAGAAAAAAGAACAAACTTCTGTTCAACCAATTGGTGGTTAGCCTTCAATCTTTTGTTAACTTGTTTATACAAACCAAGAAAAACGGTTAAAATATTATTTTTGATGAAATTATTTGTAGATTATGAGAGAAGTAATAGAGAGAAACAGTCTCTTTCCTATAATAGTACCATGCACATGCTAAACAATTTGTTATTAGACATAGAGACGGGATCACACCTGGTTACTTGTCATAACCTGTTCCAATAGAAACTTAATTTTGTATATACTCATTTATTAAATTTTATACGTTTATACTTAAATTTTAATATAATTTGCCCAACAAAACTTTTTTTATATACTATTGTCAGTTTAATATATAATTTTATCAATTTTTCTTGAAGTAATATAATTTTTATTAAGTGATTATGATAAAAATGATTTTTCAATTTTAATTCTTATATTTATATATGGATGGGTGCATAGGCATTGGGAAGAGATACTCGAAAAAGATGTCGATAAATATATGTTTTCCAACTTTGATAACGATCTGAAGACAAATTTTTTAGAGTCGGGAGTAGAGGCAAAATCCGCCGCTGCTCCACCCATTCCATACCTAATTGTTGCAACCGGCCGGACACATGCCAAAGAACCGATCCAAACAAACTTAAACAATAAGTAAGGTCATTGATCCACATAAAATTAAATGCGAAATGAATGGGGTTCCATGCTGGAGATGGAGTATGCAAATGCAATTGGTCATTCTAGTGCCTGCACAAACAAAAGAGAAAAAGAATACTTTAATTCGACACCAATTGCATATGTAGTGGTCTTGAGTGCTTACGATATATATACTTTGAGAAACCATTGTCTTGCACACAAAATCTTTAAACAAGTAACGTAATGTAGTAATGGAAAAGCAAAACTAATAATAGCAAGACAAGATATGATCAGCACTTTTTGCTAATCATTCTTCATATGTCACCTTCGACTAAGGAAATATTTGACTGCCTTTTAATCATTCATTTCATTTCAATCTTTGAATTTCAAAAATATCAACTTGCACTTTCATCTTGAATCACTTTTATCATTGCATTTTCTCATCCTATGGGAAGGATCAAAAGATGACCAATCATTGTAAAAATATATTTTACGTGCAGATTGCAAAAACAATGGACAAATCATTTGAAGTCTTCAAAACATACCAACTAAATATGATAAAATAAGCTACTTTACATATTTCTTAACACCAAAGACTGTGCATATATTACGAAAATAATATAAGGGACAATTAAGCCTAGCCAAAGGCCAAAAGAATGCTATACGTCTACTATAGGGACATTTCTACAATTCGACCTTAGATATCACAATATTTCTTCCAGATGTTTAATTAGTCATTCATCTTTTTGTTTTTTCTCACATGTTATAAAACATTAATTTCTACTCGGCCCGCATTGCTCCTTTTGTATAGAACATGCATGTAAGAATATATTAAAACAAAAAATAGCTACATGTTTGACATGTTAGAATCAATAATCCTTCGAAGCTTGCCCTATTCATAACGAGTCCCTGCGACACAACTCACCTAAATTTTATTATAAAAAACATCAATTGAACTTTGGGTGCTATATTAATTGAAAATTAAGATAAAATACTAAATATATAGAGTACTTTTGCCAGTAGTTAATTATGAAAAAATAGCAATAACTGAGAGCAGACACTAGCTAAATACTACTCAACTTGTTCGATTTTATTTTACTTTTTATTTTTTTTGGTCAATATTTTACTTTTTAATACCATTTACTTTTGTCCTTTAAAATAAAATTCATTCATTTTTCTGAAATAAAATAATTAATATGTAGAAGTTAAAGTTTGAACTCCGGATTCTTCACTAGATGTGTGTGAGTTCAACCACTAAACTATTTGTTAAAAAAAAAATGATTAATATGTAAATCCTACACAAACCTAATTCATATCAGTGTAACACCAAATAAGCATTTAAATAAATAGATTAATTAAATGCATTACACGTATTAGTGTTAAACATTTACAAAAGCACCAAAATGCCTTCAATTATAATTTTTCTATTGATGGAAACCACTACTACTAATTAATTTTGAAAGCACACTACCCAAATACTAGAATTTGATCACGTCACTCTCCAATATAAATATGTGCCCCCTACGTTATTTTATTTCATTCTTGTGTCAAACAGACACATTAATTAAGGTGGTTGGAAACTCTATACAAGAAGATGGAGATCTACTTGCAAACACAAAATTGGATAGAAAAAGCAAAGCCGTTCATAGCAGTTTTGTTTTTGCAATTTGGCTATGCAATTATGGATGTTCTATCAAAGGCTGCATTGAACAGAGGAATGAGCAACTATGTATTTGTTGTATACCGCCATGCCGTTGCATTCATTGTTATAACCCCTTTTGCACTCTATTTTGATAAGTATAATCCTCTTTCTCCATCTATATATATATGTGTTTTATTTGGTTTGGTTCTTCTTTGCAAAGTCTTAAATTTAGGGAGAGAAAAATCTAAATTTGTCAACAATGACCCCTACAACAAGGACCAGGTTTCCCTGCTGTAGAATTTTCCTGCAGATTCACGTTGTAATAGATTGCGGCTGTTGATTTGTGATCGTACGATTCAGATTTTAAACTCAGGTTCACACAATAAAACAATCTCGGAGGTTCATTTTGATCGGATGACTGACAGTTGTAACTGCGTCACGCAATTACAGCAGGGAATCCAAATCGCTACAACAATGACATGTAGGTGCAACATCTTTAGGAACCATTAGATTTAGGGAGAGGAAACCTCTCTCCCCTCCCCCCTCTAAATTTAACACTATCCACAATATCACATAACTGACGTTGATGATCCAAACCCAAATCGTATTTTATTATGTTTGGATTGAGCATAACTTATTTCATAAAGATTGTTCGTAAGACGAGTGTTTCCATGTTTTTTTTTTTGTTTTTTATGAATTCTTAGGAGATTTTTTGTCTCTTTTTTAGTGAGAGTTAGATTTTTTTTCTTTCTATCTTTATTTTGTGTGAATAAAAAATTGAAGTCTAACGCATTTTATTTTATTTCTATGTAACAGGAAAATAAGGCCAAAAATGACAATTTCAATCTTCATTAAGATAGTGGTGCTCAGTTTATTAGAGTAATAATTTAAATACATGTTGCTAATTAATTAAACTCATTGTCTCATTGGTTAATTAATGGAACACATTTTCGTATAACTTTAATGTTTATTTTTTGTCATTGACAGACCGGTAATTGACCAGAATTTATATTTTTTGGGGATGAAGTACACAACAGCAACCTTTGCAGCTGCCATGAGCAATATGCTTCCTGCTATTACTTTTATATTGGCTTCCATTGTTAGGTAACTAAGTATTAACATTTTGGATTTAAAAAATATACCATCCATGTAAATTAGTTTTTATTTTTTTGAAGAGGTCAAAAACGAAATAGATTAAAAAACTCCCTTTGAAACACAAGGTGTGTCTAATAGGAAGCAGAGAGAATATACATTAAAGACAAGCCAAAAACAATGCCAAAAAACGAAAGCAAAGACATTACAAGGGAGTATAACCCATACAAACGAGAGGATTAGACCACCATGAATTGAAGTCATAAAAAAAGTTAAGAATATGCGACTTCAACCATCATCAAAAATAAAGCCGAATACAATCTAATAATTGGTCTAACAATAATTTCTTGTTGTTGAAAATACGAGCATTACGCTCCTTCCAAATACGCCATGTAACCAGACCACTTTAAGACAAAACTTGATATCCTTCATTTTCTTTTCTTTTTTCGAAACGAAACATTAGGTTTTCTATTGAATACCAATATAAAAATGATTTATCAGTCTTGCTTCTCATGGAGAAATTGTTTAGGAAGGGGAATGTATTTTAAACACCCCATGTATTTATTCTTTTTAGTTTGACCACCTCATGAACTTTTACAATGTACCCCACCTATGTTTGGTCATTGGTTTTGTTTTGTCACTGGCGTTCACCTTTCCTTGCTATTTTCGTATGAATTTGTATGAATCGACTTCAATACTATATGTGGATATATAAATGATATATGGTGCGAGAAATCAAAGCACGATTGGCACCCTAAACATAGGTTAGTGGTATCATATTTTTTAAATAAATAAAAATCAAAATAAATTGCAAACCAATAAACATCATTTAAAAAAAAAATGCACATCGTATTGTTCTTATTTGTTCGTTGTTGTTCATCGGTAGTATTTGAATAAAAATTGTACTTGTAAAAAAAAGATATCCTAGCAAGTACATTTCTAATTAAACATGATAAAATAGAGAAATTCAAGGAAACTATCATTTTTGAGAAATACGTGTTAATATGGGTTAGTAAAAATCAATGAGAAACTTTATCTACCAAAAAGAAATGAAGAATTTAATTTGTTATTCTTTCTTTGTGGTCAGACTTGAGAAGATAAAGATAAAAAGTATGAGAAGTCAAGCAAAGGTGTTGGGAACTATAGCAACTGTTTCAGGTGCAATGGTGATGACACTGATGAAAGGTCCAATACTTTTTGAGACATTTGGAGGCCATAGCCAAAGCTATCATAGCAGTGGCACAAGTGCTCAACATACAATAGTTGGATCTGTGTTGATCACCATAGGATGCTTTAGTTGGGCTTGTTTTGTGATCCTTCAGGTGAGTTACTTTGTCCCATTGTTTGATGCTATGAAAGATCGGTATGCCCATTTTTTTAAGAAATAAAAGTGATGTTAAAAATACATTTTTTATTAGACTTTAATCAAACTTTAGATTATTACGATATCTTTTTCCTAATAACCGAATGGTTGAGACAAAAAAAATTAAGTCCGTTTTGATGGCGTGTGTGATATGGGTCTCTTCAAAAGGGTTTACCCTTGCCATTTTTAGTAAAATATGATTTTTATAATAATAAAAAATGGAGAAAAAATATAATTTTTTTAAAAGATTTACTAAAAATAGTAAGCTCCACCCTTGAAACATATCTATATTTGACAAGCCTTGTGTATAATTGGTTCTTCCTTAAGAATACATTCGTTTTTCTTAGAAGAAAAAAAAAAGAAAATTGTTATTGTCCTTGATAGTTTCAGGAGATAACATGTACTTAATATTTCCTCTAAATTATGCCCCACCACCTCTCTTGATTTGTGGCCAGGAAGGATTTCGGAAGAAATAACATTGCTCTAAAAAAACATGGAAAGTAGTATATATAAAGAAGTTGATTTTTTTTTATTTGCTACTACAACTTTGTGTATATCTATCTAGGCTATTACCCTTCAAACCTACCCAGCAGCACTCTCACTTTCATCATGGATATGCCTGTTCGGCGCAATTGAAGGCGCAGCACTGGCTTTGGTTATGGAAAGGAACAACCCTTCAGTTTGGTCCATAAAATGGGATATGAGACTATTGTCCGCAATTTACACGGTAAGATTCCTAACGATACCACTAAAATTATAAAAACACATTAAGGAAAATGTTCCCTAGTAGATAATATACGAATCAAACCAATTTCTTCATGTTCACTTCCTTAGAACATTTTCAATGTGAGTTCCTTGCTTAATAAGAACAGCTCCCCGTTAAGAACTTCCATTGGAGAAAGAAAAAAAAAATGAAATTAGTGGATATTTTAACTAATTTCAACAAATTTTCTATGACTTTCTTCAGCTAATTTTAATTGAAGAGACATTATGTTACTAGAATTTAATGGGTATTCAATTTTATTTTATTTTTTTTATAAATCATGGATATGCAATTTATCAAACAACATCACATTCATCATATCATATAGATTTTTGTGAGATATTTTAAGAATTAATAAAAATGAAATTTTGACTACCTCCGATCCTTTTTATAGGAGAAGTATTAGTTAACAAAAGTTTATATATTTGATTCATATTATGACTCAAATACATTATTTTTGTTGAAATGATGGTATAAGCTATTTACATTCTCACTATTGTGCCCTAAACTCATAATAGATAGGGATTATATGATTTTGCTCCTTATATTATCGAGGTTATATATAGTCACTAAACCAATAATACACTCTTCTCAAGTTATTTCAATGGAGCAGTGATGCATAAAAAAAAATTAGTCACATCGTTTTTTGAATAAATTTATCTTTCACAAGTTATTATTTGAAGTATGGTTATTATAATATCTAGTTACTCATGCTCCAACTTTTAGTACTATGCATACTGATGTATAATCTCATTTAATATTTAGCCTAATTTAATTTAAAAATATTTATATTATATACAGGGCATATTCTGCTCAGGGTTAGGTTATTACTTGCAAGGAGTAGTGATGAAAACAAGAGGTCCAGTTTTTGTCACAACATTTAATCCTTTTTGTATGGTGATTGTTGCTATCATGGGATACTTCCTTCTTGCAGAACAAATGTTCCTCGGAAGGTAATCATAGATATCACAAGTAATTACTATGAAATTAATCACATTCCTAAAGTTTTTTTACTTGACTAAAAACAACTCATCGAATATGATAATATTGCAGGGTGATAGGTGCATTTATCATTTGTTTGGGCTTGTACCTTGTTGTGTGGGGCAAAAGCAAAGATTACAACAATCCATCAAATACAGTTGCTGAAGAGCATGTTTTGCCGGCTAAGCAAAATGTAGGTGAAAATTGTACTCATGCAGTCATCACTGTTCAGTAATTTTAGAATTGGAATAAAAATATATAGGTTGACAAGTACGAGGATGACTTACAAGTTATTGTTATTTTATTGTAGTAATATTCTAATGTCAATTTTGATTTCAACTATCATGTTCATGGGACATTCTAGCAAATGTGCACCTTTCACATGTCCATATTTGAGCAAAACGTAACCAAACAGTTGTGTTTGTTTCTGATTTTTTTTTTCCTTTGAAAATACATAAGCTTTTGTTGACTTCATCCTCAACTTTTTATTTATTTTTCGATTCTCTCTCCTCTCACTTACATTATTTTTACCGCAAATGCAAAATTTTAGGATAAAATTATACTAGTAAGAATATTATTCTTTAACATTAAAAAGGCCTCAATTTTTTGTCAATGATTTTCTTTAAAATTTACTTTAGGTCTCGATAAGTGTTAGATAATCACATACACATAAAAATTAATAGAGAAATATACTTGTCAAAATAGAGTACAAAAGGTGTTATAAAAATGAATGCATGCAATTGTATAGCGATACTCGACGAATACAAACTTGCTCATTCCCTTTGACAAGAGTAAAATGAGAAGTCCATGTCGGACACAAGGTACATACCTCTGAGAAACAAATAGAAAACTAAAAGAATATCAAACTCAATATTCGTAATGGTTAATATATGATTATTAACTATAGAAAAAGTTGTAAAGTATTATTTCATTATGTTTATTCTTCGGTCTACATAAATTCCAAAGGATATATGTATATTAATAGTATGACCAAGTTGTAAAGTATTATTTCATTATGTATATTCCAAAGGATATATGTATATTATTGCATTATGTATATTAATAGTATGACCAAGTTTAATCTTCGGTCTACTATAGAAAAAGTTGTAAAGTATTATTTCATTATGGATATTAATAGTATGACCAAGTTGTCTTCCTCCTCTAACAACATTAGAATTCCAAGGAAATTAATTTGTAGTCCCACCACTTAGAACTTTACACGGTCCTTGTTCTTTTACTATCCAATTACATTCTGTTTTGTAGTCCTCCACATCTCGAGATTGAACATAAATGTTAAAATGATGATCTCCGTTAATCCATGAAAATGAACAAAAATATAAGGTTCTTGGTATGGAGAGTGAAGGTACAAAACTGAAGCTGTGACTTTCTCCGGACTTTTAGTGTTTGAAATTCCAATTTTGTTCCTAGTAAGCCTATACTTACTTACGGGTCAAATTTCGTTCTCAAATTTTGTAGGCATGGTTAAAACATCATAAGAACCTTCACCACAAAATTTTGGAGTTTTTAAACAATTCATAATTAATAGGAATACATATTCATAATAAATTCGTCCCTAGTCGGAAAAATCTATTTTTTTGTATAAAGCCATGTTTTAACATCCGAAAGATGCTTGAAAATTTTTTTGAAAAAAATTCAATATCTAGATCACTTTTTTTGACCACGTGTATATTATAAGGTCAAAAATAAGAAGAATCTCAAATTACAGGGTTAGAATATGCATTTTTTATTTTACAGGATCATTTTTTAGACACTACGTATTTTACAGGGTCAATTTAAACAATTAACCCTTTAAATTTTGATATGTTAACAATAACGAGCCAAGAAAGTGTTAGTAGTAGTAATTAATTAGAGTAAATGCACATGCTTAATATGGAAGTCTTTTTCTTTTTGACAGAAATAAACTTATTGCATTTCATTAATCAGAATGTCAGAAATACAATATAGAATGTTAGAATAAATGTGGAAACTAGGATTAGACCGTACTTCCTTAGCTAAGTTTTGAGTATCACCGTTTGTCTCCGAATAAACTTTAAGTTCGAGTTCGTTAAATCAGTTGCTAACATATGTCTACAATCATTGATAATGACCATATAATTTGAGACACCATATTGTTTCTTCCATAAACGCTACTCACCACCGTTTTGGAGTCCATTTCAAAATCCATATTCAGCCATCGTAAATCTTTAATGTGAAAGCTAGGTCCATTTTTTTTACTTTCTAGGCATTAAAAGCCGATAGCTGGCCAATTTTTTTTGTTTATGTTGAGATTATGTATTCGGCTGTGTATGTTTTATTTTACGGTGACAAAATTTATTTTAAAATCAAAGTTATAATTTTACTTGAAAACAACTAAGCATATCATAATCTTTTCTAAAAAAAAACTAAGCATATCATAATCAATTTCAACAATTTAAAACCCAATTTAACAGTAACCACTGTAAAAGTTAAACTAAACATATACCAAATTAATGAGATGGAGTAATTGATATGCTCCTATACACTAAGCTTTGAGTCCTATGTTGGCGGAGGCACTTGGTTTGAGATGGTGTCTCTCAGTTGCAAAAGATTTGTGTTTACACAAGGTGGTGGTGGAGTCCAATGCAGCTACTGTTGCGGATTGTATCAATGGCAAGGCTATAATGGCTGCAATTGATCCAATTATCCAAGATTGTTGTTCTATTTTAAATTTGTTTGAGGATATTAAGGTTAATGCTATTAGTAGAAATCAAAACTCTGTTGCTCATGAGTTAGTTCAAATGTCCAACGTAGTTGCCTCTAAAAATTGGGTGGGATTGTCCCACACCAAATTTCTCGCGACTCTGTTTCTGTTTTTATCTAATGAAAGTATTTGCACTTCAAAAAAAAAAAAAAATCACTCAGCAAAAGGTGTATCAAAACAGAACACTTAATAACCCAACAAGGTTGTTCCATATTACAACTCAAATTTGCTTCTTTATAACAATTGCTTTACTTCATCTTTTCTACATATGCGCTGGAGCTCGCGTGCTGCTGCCAAAAAGGATTCTGTATAGGAGGAAGACAGAACATAAGAAAGAAGAAATATGTACTCACATAAAGCATCTTGGTCCATCAACATAACGATGTCATGCAAATACACAATACAACCAAGGGCATGTTTGGACTAATTTATTTAAACTTATCTATTGACATAAGCACTACTATTTAGAAGAACTTATGAAAACAGCTTATGACGTGTATGTAAGTCGTTTTCAGCCTTTTTTTCATAAGCTCTCTAGGATAGCTGATGAAAACAGCCTACAGCTTATATGAGAATATATTATGACTTTATTTTATCATTTACTATAGAAATAGCTTAAAGCCTTAAACATAAGCACTTACATGATAATCACGAATGCCGTAAGCGTTTAATTAAGTTGATTATGCAAACACGGTCTACGTACTGAACAAGTATATTACCTTTCCAAATGCAGAAGGATTTCTGATTGATAGGTGAACCAGTTATTGTCTGAATAACTTCAAATAACATATTCTGTGGAGTGCTCCTGAGCTCTTGTACCACTCCATATATGGTTTTCCCATTCTCAAAGTAAATATGATTATTTGGGTGCTTCGTCTTGCAACCAGCATGCCTTTCAAACTCGTATGCGTTAATAACCTGAAGAAATGCAATATTAGGGAGAGCAAGTTGACTTCAAAAGGATTCTCCTCTAAGATGATTAAACAAACTTGCCTTGGAAAAACTACACGACGGACAGCTGCACAAATACCCAGCACCTTTTATAACAGCTCGAAGTTCCTTCTATTAAGCATAGGAAGAACCAGACATGTGATCAAAGATAAGCTACTGCAAAGATGAACTCATCAGGAATACTAAATTTTACCTCCCGTGACCAAGCTTTATACTTTACAGAGACGCCATCCAGCATACCAGTGGATAGCAAACTTCTGACGTTTGATGGGAAGTTATTTGAAGTAGCCTTTTTGGACATTTTCATCTCCTCTTTTGTCTTGGGAACATTTTCAGTTTCAGATGCAGACGTCTGAACTGTACTTGGAGGTACATTAGAGTTTGATCTAACCAAACCTCTTTCTTTTGCAACGTGTGACATATGTGAAGGTGCTTGACCCATAAACAGCCCGTAGTCGGAAACAAATAAGTCAGATGGGGTTGCATCGTCGTCGTCGCAGCCACCGAAGGATATAATACTGCTTTCTCCTTTATTATAAGAACAAGAAACAAATGGCATGTCATTTCCCCTCTGATGGTAAGTGTGACCCATTGATATGGTGCCATCTCCAGCATTATTGAATAAGTGGTTACTTAACATAAAATTATCTTGGGTCTTGTTGTAAGCTTGAGCAATAGACACGACATTACTATCTACATTACTGTATCCTTGATCCATTGATATTGCATTACAAATATCAGTGTATGTTGAAGGTATTGATAACTTGCCTTCTCCCTTGTTGTAAGATTGACTCATTGACATTAAATTGTTCTCTGCCCTGTCAAAAGCGCCATCCGTCAATATTACATTGGCATCGCCTTTGTTGTATGAGAGATATGTTGATATTGAATAATCACCTTCCTTGAATGCATGAGTCTTTGACACGGTGTTGCTAACCCATCCATCATAGGGATTATTACTTGGAACAGACATGAAATTCTCAGACTCCTTCACCTCATTAACTTTGACTTTTCTAATCCCGTTGTGATTAAAAACTGGTTGAGAATCTTCCAGTGTAGTTGACATTGATAAACCAAATGAGGCATCGCCCCCAAAAGGATCCAAGATATCCTTTCTCTCCGCACTCAACTTATTATCTACGTTTAAAGGGCAAACATTTGTTTCTTCAAAATTCATAATTGCAGCACCTGGATCAAATGGTTGTGAAGTAAAATGGCTAGTTAAAGAGTGAAAAGTCAAAGAATTTCCCCAAGACAAAATATTGGAGCTGAGCATTCCTGACGATAAACTGTTTGGAGCCTTTACTGCTTGTTTCTTATTGGGAAACAAATCCACTTCAAGGCCATCCATGAAGGACTGATTAGAACGCTTTGACTCGATTCTAGAAGAATTCTCATATGTCATGTCATCACTGTCATTCAAATTCCCAGAACTCTTTCCCATCCAAAATGGTTGATTGTCGAACGACTATCACAAGAAAAACATACATTAGAAAAATGCACCCAGCAAAGAGTTGCATATAGAAATTAAGTTTTAGGATGCTTCTTATTACAAATAAGGGAAAAGGGTCATATTTTAAGGAACTTTTAAAGTACACTAACAATAACCTATTCAACTGATGAAACAGTTATTGTTCAGAATGTCGTGCAAATAAAAGTACAAAAATCATGTCAAGTTCTAATTAAAGTTGTACTAGTTGACACTAAAAGTGGACCACAAAAACATATGCAAGTGCAACATCAAATTAAAATAACTAATAGCCCTAATGTTGTTTTTCTTCTTGACTTTCAAGATATCACATTTAAAACAAAATGGTAAACAGTTGAAATTCAAACATCAAACACAAACAACATAATCCATTTCTGGGCAAGAATGTTAATTTCAAAACAATACATACCATTTCCTTCAAAGTAAGCTCATAAGAAGAAGCAATTCAAGTCATGTTAGAACTGGTAACAAAATTTTCCTGCACAGAAAAATGAACAACAACAAGAAGAAAAGATTGATTTACACGAAAATCCAACATGCAGTGAAGCAGTTCAACAAAGTGGGAAAATGCATTTGATCGATACCGTGATTATTGAGCTGGGTACATTTAGAAGAGGTGATTGATTGGAAAGTTGAAACCCTAAACTTAGGATTCAAAGATGATCGCGCGTGAGTGCAAGATCTCTAACAGAGAGTTCATAGATTTTTTAGGCTTTTGTGTTTCTCGGGAAAGTTAAACGATGGTGCTCCGCACGATCCTTCTGTTAGACTTCATATTGTACGTACACGTGCCATGATCCACTTCTCTGCTGTGCTGTTAAATTATTAAGTTTTTCTTTTTTAAGGAATTTGTGTTGGTTGTGGTCATAACACTTGACTTTACATATTTTATGTATTATCGTGACTTTTATTTTCTTTTCAAAAAATAAACATGTTAATTAATTATACAAGGAGTGGTATCAATTAATTTGTTTTCCTAAACAAAATTAATTTGTTAAAAATAAATTTGTTTTTGCTAACCCCAAGATTTTTGTGAAGGGTGGTGATATAATCTGATTAATAAATGCTTAATCTGTTAATAAATGTTTATCTCAAGTATAAAAATATATTTTGTTTTATTCATATAAATCACCACTTTAAGCATAAATCATCTATTTAAAAATAGAAAAGATATTTGTTCAACGATTTTTTTATTATTTTTGTGACAACTTTCTCTCTAATACTCATATTATATATATTTTTTTTTATTGCTTTGTATTTTGTATCAATACCTCTTTTTCTCTGTAAAATTATTGTTGTTTCAAAAGTTACGAATCAAATGTTGTTAAAAAAAATAAAGACCGTTAACATTTCCTCTAGGTAAATGATGGCAAAAAATTCCTCTAGGTAAAAAAAACTATACGAAGGTCTATTCTAAGTTTAATATATATAAAAAAAAAACTATTCTAGGTTTAATATTACATTGATTATTTGTCCAAAAGAAAGTTACATTGACTCTTTTTGGTCAAACTATATGACGTCAGAGAGAAACAAATAGTGATAAAATTTTATTCTTTCCATTTACTATTAATTTTAAAGGAAATGCTAACCGGTGCCCCGGGGCATTGGTTAAAGATATGAAAAAGGAAGTTATATAGTAGTTAATGCATTGAAATTGTGTAATTAATTTATAATAAAGTCAAAAACAGTTTCCTTTTATGGTAATAATTCCCTTTTATGGTATGCTTAACCGGTGCCCCGGGGGCACCGGTTAGCAGGACCCTAATTTTAATATTTATAGTATTTCTTTCCTTTTTATGTTGGGAAATGCTAACCAATGCCCCCGGGCACTGGTTAAGGATATGAAAAAGGAAATTATATAGTAGTTAATGCATTGAAATTGTGTAATTAATTTATAATAAAGTCAAAAACAGTTTCCTTTTATGGTAA
>Ga0315913_1005232_pt1 | contig 15756 bp, 9 predicted proteins | sample MpolsnodulesMG_FD_207736 | JGI IMG/M metagenome (GOLD analysis project Ga0315913, IMG submission 207736) | Medicago polymorpha root nodule microbial communities from Los Angeles, California, United States - small nodules | ecosystem: Host-associated > Plants > Roots > Nodule | place: USA... | reverse complement strand
GGACACGACACGTGTCCGACACCGGGACACGCCTAATCTGAGGAGTGTCCGTGCTTCATATATATATATATATATATAAATTCTGCATGTAAGGTCGAGAGACTGTGAGGTTGAGAGAGAGGGACAAACATGCTTGGTTACATGAGATGATCATTCTCCACTCTATCTTGAACATTTAAAAAAGATAAATGCCAGCTATGCTTTAGAACAGGGACATGGACTCACATTTTAGTATTAAGCTATGCAGAGTCATCTGTTTTATGTTTAGCATCTTACGCTGGTTTTTTCTCCTCTGTTAAATGTTGTGTGATGCTTTGTTTAAACTGGAATTTCTGTGTGTCGTTGACTTGGAAAAAGCTTTCAATCAATTATTAAGTTCTGGGTTGGCGTTTTTTAAATAATTCCCCATCTTAACGTTGTTTACAGATGGGCGTTGCTGCTGTCGTGCACCTTTATGTCTTCCCTGCAGTACCTTACAAAAGAGGAGAGAGGTGTGTCCGCAATGCAGCAGTGATGGCTGACTATGCATCACTAGGAACACCTCCTGATCCCGCAGAGGTTCGAGACTGTGAGCGCTCAACTAGAACACGGCTGGGTCACCATGAGGAGAAAGAAAAGAAGCCTATGAAGTTCACGCATAATGTTCGTGATGTGGTTCTTGGAAGTGGTGAAATTGTAAGATATGGCACTCAGCTTCAGACCTTTTAATTTTCTCTTACATCTTTATGTCAAACTCATCTGCGCTGTTATTTGCTTGCTGTCTTTCCGTTTCAGATTGTTGATGACATGAAATTCACAGTTTCACATGTAGTAGAACCTGTTGAAAGGGGCATTGCAAAGATAAACAAAACCTTCCATCAGATATCAGAAAATGTAAAACGCCATGATGAAGAGAGGAAGAGAAACACGAAGGTCAAGGATGACAGTTACCTCGTTCCCCTGGAATCATGGGGAACAGAATTTTCTGATGTTCACGACAAACTTGTTGAAGGAAGTGTCAGTGATAGTGGTTTGTCCAATGGAAAGAGACATACCCATTCCAAGGCATCAGCCTCCAGGATGAGAAGATAGTATTTAATATTCTATCACTTCAACAACCTATAGTTTTGCACAGAGAAAATTCTAATAGATTTTGGCGTAGGGTAGAAAATTCAAAATAGAGCATGTAGGGGGCTGACAATCAGGCGAGCCTTTAAAGACGTGTAAATATAATGGAAGATATATTGTCATGTACAGGGCTGATAAAAATTCCCACGGTTATGTCAAGGGTGAGACTGATTTTGTTGTCTACCCAACCCTTGAAATATTGAATGAATTGAGAAGAAAACAATACATTTTCAGACCAAAAAAAGGTATCAACCCTGTTATTCTATTGGGATACAATATACATGACCAAAGCAAATAACAGGTTTCAAATGGGAAATTTCATGTTTTTCTTAGTATTCCCAGTCAGACTTCTAAATTGTTTGGATTATAGATAGGAGTGTTAATAGCCAAGGGATGATTTTGAATTCTGTAGCAAATATAGCAAAACAGAATTTGACTTGTCTTAATAAGTTCCAACGTCAATAATACTGATCTGCATAAAATTTCCCTAATGATACCGTCATGTCCACCAAATAAAATTATCGCAAATATCCTATTATAACTCACAAGATAATCTTTTCAGAATTTGGTTTTGAGACCATTTTTTTTTTTTGGTGTCCGGGGTTCAAACCCCAGACCTTGCATATGTTATGCATTATCCTTATCAATTGAGATAAGCTCACGGGGACGGTTCAGAGACCATTTTAAATAACCCGAGTGATTCCATGCATATTGAATACTATATCATCCAAGTGTGTGAAATTTCTGGTGAGTTTTGACTCTAGAATGCACTTATCTCGACATTTAGTTTTTAGTGTAAAGGAGTTGAACTTAGAGTTTAGTGTGAAATTTCTGGTGATTTTTGACTTTGGGAATACTATCATGCTCTCTTGCGTATGAACTCAAGTTGTATTCGTTCTTTGGTGGAACTTATTAACCACTTGAGCTCAATTACTTCGTATTACTATGGATTCTGTTGCTAACTTTTTCTTTCTCAATCTAGCATTGTTATTCTAGTAGTAGTATGTCAACTCTTAATGTCCTCCTGAAACTTGATAACATAGTCACCTAATTACTCTTCTTCTTTGGATGCTTCAACTGTTATGGCAAACTACATTGCCCAAATTAATCTCAGCTCATGGTTTTGAAATTTCAGGTTGACTATCTAAATATATATCGGTTGTGAACTTGCGATACATTACTATCATTCTGATGATGCCGTCCTTCTCTCACTCACATCCAAGATCTCGCTAACCTTTGAGGTTTCTACCTAAAAATCTCTCGTTATCTTCTCATATTTCATGCGATTAATTATATAGAGTAATCACGGTTAGTAACACAGGCACACCAATCAATTAATACTACTAATTTTGTTTTTTAAGTAATTATTAATGCTACTAATAGAAGCCACATGTGACGCAATAAAATAAAAAAGCCACATGTGTGATGTGCCTTCTATATTACCACTCCATGCTTACGACAAATATTTCCTTGTAATTTACGGTAAAAATGTAACTGCTCCTTAATTTCTCTTTTGAAAAGTATTGTATCATCTAGGGTTGTGTTGGCAATTTACTCTCTAACATACATTTTTCAAACACTAATTCTATCGGTTAAAATAAAATTCAAATATATGTCAGTGTGAGCTATATTGATTGTACATGAAGTCATGAATCATAAATGTATATGGGATGGGACACATGAATTTCAATGTGTTTGAAAGTGTGATGTATTATTTGCATTTTTGTACTATCAATTTATTGTAGTTTCCTTAATTTATGCATTTGAAAAAGTTATGATATGATACAAGTGTTGTGTTTACGAATACGACAATTAAGCAGTTTATTAACTTAAAATCATTTATATGAGTCCACATGCCTATTTTCTATATTACACATTTCGGTTCTTTAACTCATTACAAAAGACTTCTACAGAATTTGTCTTACAAATAACCTACCGAATAGAGTTGTTGATGACCAAATATTCAACATCCATCCTAACAAATATTCTTGTTATCACAAAGTAAATTGCAAGCATCAATGTCTTCCACCAATATTCAACATCCATTCTAAGAAGGGGCCACTTAACAATGTGACTATATAAAATATCTGGAACATCTCATTTGTTATTCACTTTGCTCAATATTTACATTAGTTTTGAATGGATCAATTACATACCATTTTTTCAATTACCTAATTAGTTTGTAGAATTATATACAAGTTATAAATTCTTTCATAAGGAAGCAAAAAGTATACTGATTTGATTTTTCAATCACCTAACCTCCCTTACGATACATGCTTTTTCAAATCTTTAATTAGCTAATACAAGTTGTTTTTAACTTTGATTTGATATTTAAACCACTTGACAATAAATATGTGGATATCAATATGGCAATGAGATACTTGTATTACTATAAAATAAAAAAAAATATACAGTGACAAATTTTATGATAGAAGGAAAATTCAGAGATCTCAAATTACACCTTTTTCTCAACGTATTGTATTACTTTGGATGTTTCATGATTTACATACAGCTGCAGTAAATATATGATAACAAGAATATTTACAACAAACCCTCTATTGTAACAAAAATATAAAATCTGCAACCAAGGATCGAGAGACCTATATCACAATCTATTTGAAATGATTTTTTCACGAAAAAAAAAGTTTGAAAATGATATGCAGCTTGTATTGTATTTTTATTTACAAGAGAATAGTGGAAATTTCTGGAGGTCCACTTTGAAGCAATAATTTATTTACACTTGCATATTTTCTTGCAAAAGAGGAATCTTCTTGTCCAAAGAATCTGAGTTTTCGTCACCACTTTTCTCATCTTCATCTCCTTTGAATTCTCCATATAATATTGTATAATACCCCATTCCAATTACACTTGCTCCTATCACACTACACATTTTTTTTAAGAGATATGACAAATAAGTGAACAAAATATTTCATATGAATAATTACTATTTTAAAAAACAATTTATAAAAATATAACCATATGTGAGAAATATGAAGGAGAATTAATCCAAGTATTACCTTCCATAATGAAGACTATTAGGAAAGAAGCAAACTCCAAAAGTAGTGGCAAAAGCAATACCAAATGGCTTGAACTGTGGTACATAAAGTGGACCCTTCATTCTGCTTAACCAAACTTGAATATTCGGACGAATTACACCCCCAAATATTGCCTAAAATATTCACATATTCATCATCACCATATGTTTTTGCCATATTTTACAAAATTAACCATTGAATTAAAAATTTATAATATCATATAGATCATCTCTATGAATTAATTTGATATAGGGGTTGATACTTACGGTTAGAACAATGAGAATGAGTTCCATGTTACGCTTTAGCTTCCAAGCATTTAAATCTCTCTCAAATATGCATGAGACTATTGCACTGAGAATTGTCCCAAGCAAGGTATAATAAGAAACCATCTTCATTGGTTCTGGATATTGTTTAACAGTTTCTTTCTAATAGCATGAAAATAGCAGAACAAACTTGAATTATTCACCTCAAATATTCAAAAGCAAAATTTGAAAAAAGTGCTTAGAAAAGATAAGAAAATTAAAGGGTAGTACCTGAATAAAGTTGGCAATTGAAACTGAAAAGGATGCAGCAGCAAGCAAAATGCCACCAAAAACCCAAAATTCAGGTGTTGATGAGAAGAAAAAAAGTTGCTTAGTGTATTTAAGATTGTGAGAAGAGGGTCTTATAAGTGGCCCTTTGAAAAATTCAGCTACTATTGCGCCCATTATTGATACCATCATTCCAATTATTTGGACTTGGATACCAGAGTTTCTTAAATTCAACTCTACCTTCCTGAAAGAAAAAAAAAAATCAATTAAGTTGATCCATCAAATTTATGTATTAATCTAACAAAATGAAGAATATATAAAATAAATGACATAATTTTATTTATTTTTACATAATCAGATATAAAGTTTTGAAGAGGAACCTGTGAATGATATTGAGTAGGAAACCAAAGGTTGGGATCAAGTGGCTCATGGCACATACAAGTATTGGAGAACTATAGCTTAGACCCAGAAATAAAAGTGTCTGAGTCATAGTTATTCTGCAAAATCCATCAATCACAACAAAAATGTTACATACAATAGGCTTTAAAATTTAACTCAATTATATTTAAAGGGTCTTAGTAATTTAGATTTAAAATATTTTGGTACATACAATATTATGACACCTTTATTATATTGAGTCAGAGAAGAATATTTACCCTGTAAACCCCAGAAACAAGAATCTCATAAACAAAGAGAAAGTAAAAAGTGGCTTCTCCTTTCTGTGAAAACAAGATTAGAACTAAAATTAATCATCCATGCAAACAACTTCATGCATGAAGCTAGCAACATAAACACACACACACACACATGGATAAATAATAAGAAAAATATTTCTACCTGTTTTGGGGGTTTAATAAAAAAGAAGAAGGAAACAAAATTATAGTGGCCAAAGCATTGGTATAAACAATAAACACAAATGGACTCATTCCATTTGTTATTGCAGTTTTTGCTAAAATAGTTAGTCCTATAGTGCACCCTTCCATAATCACCATAATTATAAATGGAAGCACTTCCAAAGTCTTAATCTTAGACTCCATTTAATTTTCCTGATTTTTTTTATCACAAAGTTCTAATATATGTAAATATGTAAATATGTAATAGTCCTTGTAATATATATGGACAGAGAATTAATTTGAGTATATGCTAGCTATGTGTTTCTTGGTGTGGTGCTCCTCAAATGTTGGAGCTTGAATAAGAACCACAAAACACAACTAGACTCTTTCTATGTATTGAGGTGAAATTGAAAAGCAATGTTTGTGCTCCAAATATAAAGAAGAGAAGAAATGAGGGCCATGCATATGTCAGTAACCTTTCAAAGAATTGTGAAGCTACTTTGGAGAAGTTGCAACTCGAGTGTCCCAAATTAATTAAACAATTGACCAAAACATGACATCATTAAATTTTTAATCATTTTACTCTTTGTTTTTTGTATAGATCTTGTGCACATGTTCTCTATTTATTTGTTGGTTATTATATGTATATACTGTAGTGATTTAACCATAGAATAAGAAATGAATCATGAAGGACCAATAACTAGAAGCTTTTTAGTATGTTTGCAAATGGTTTAGTGGCGCACATTATTTGTGGCCCTACCATTATAGGATTTTTTTGGCGTTACTAATTTAATTATTACCTACCCGTTTGCGTGTAACTAAGAAAGACTAGATTGGAATCTGAAGAAAATTAGTGTTTTTGTGTGGAATCTTTTTTTTTTTTTTTGAATCTTCCTATAGTTGTCAAGATGGAGATGGGTTTTTTTTAAAAAAATTTTTGGTTGAAATTTGAATTCATGCGCATGCAAAGTTGGTGGGCCTCTGTTGATGAAGGCTAATATGTGAGACTCAATAGAATGGTGAAAGTAAACTAACAAATTGAGTTCATAACATTGTTGCTTAATTTTGTTCCTTCACTATTTGAAAGGTTTTTCAGACATAGGAGAAGACTAAATTTTATTTTCTTTATTCTAAGATTGACAAACCATTTACATAATTTCTCTTGAATAGAATTAGTATTTATTTGTGTATGAATATATAGAATTAGTATATTTGACTCATAATATCCTCATCACTATATGATTGACATTTTAAAGGTGGATAAAGACTTATCTTTGCTTCCTCAATGGAAGTTTGAACTCATTCTTCACCGACTTAGAGATTTTTAAAAATCAAGAAATTAGCAAGTTTCTTTCGCTTGAAGTAGAAAAGAGGGGATAATATAAAATATCATTTGACATTGTTAAGAAAAGGGGGAGAATTCCCCTAAAAAAAAGGTGGAGAATCATTGGAAAAGGTGGGAAATATATATATAAAAAATGGAAAATGCTAACAATTGTAACTATTAGCCAATTCATTATTTACTAAACTCATATTTTAAAATAACTTACTAACAGTCGATATTTTCTCATTTTGATTTATCACTTTGAATTATCATTAAATATTGGTTAATTAATTATTTTTTTGCAGAAATATATAGGTTAATGCATTGACAAAGCAGTTCATCCAAAATGTCCAACTTCATAAGCAATATATTCAAACCTTCTTCAACATTCTCCCAAAATATGGCATTTTCTATGGTACATTCGAAAATTTTAAGTGTACCGGTACACCCGTGTATTTAAATGAATAGTTTAATGATTTATTTTCTTTAGTAAAAAATATTTTTTATCATTTATAATTATAATAGTTATATTTTATTTTTCAAAAGTGTCGGCAAAGCAAAATTCAATTTTTTTTTTATTTTTATTACTCATAATAGTGAATATTGATTATTTTTTTTAATAAAATGTTAAAAAATTTAGTATAATTCTTATAAAAAATGAAATGATGTTTTTTCTTATGGGATGATATTTTCTAAAATATAAAAGTCGATAAATATCTCTTTATTACATAAAAATTATCGTTAATTTATAGATTTATGAAACAGGTGTACCGGTACACCTTAATTTAAGGGTGTACAGTAGAAACTTCTTCAAAATATAATTTGTGAGTACGGAAAGCAAAATAACGTAAACTCAAATTCTTATTAGTGTTTTAGCATAATTCGGAGACAATGTTTCCCCTCTTTAGCCAGGTAATTGGAACTATCACAATCTACGCACCTAAGCAAGCACTCTCCTTCAATATCCAATTTTCAATGTCAAGATCAGATAAGGAGTTTACTTTATTATTATAATAAACTTCATTTATATTTGGTCAAAAAGATAGGAGCTACATTTTGAGCATGATTGAAATTGTTGTCTTGCGAATACCAACATAGTCAAAAGGTACCAAACATAAAGCTAGACGATTATGATGAACAATTTATGATGATTTTCGTCGATGTTTAGTGTAATCTCACATTGCATCCTTGTGCAAATCATGACCTATATAACTACGGTTTTTAACCGCAATTGCGATCTGTTGAAGTTTTTTGCATTTGTATTTGCAGAAATTATATGAGCTATCTTTTATATGGAGAAGACTCTTTCTACACTTTTATTCATGGTTCTATCTTGTAGTCTCTAACACCTAAAGACATCTAGGCAAAATAACTCATAGGCTATAAACAATTGACCTATAGCAACTATCCATGGTTTAAATTGACCTATAGCTTTAATAGCAAAACTATCCATGCTCTCAGAGTCAGAGTTGTTTCCTTTACTCCGAGTCAGAGTCAGAGTTGAAATGGTCCAATTCGTTGCAGAATTGTAGCATCATTTTAAATGAACCAACACCTTCGTATAACTTCACTGCTGTTTTACTTCAAAAGGGGGGTCTGGTTGCCTCTTGCTTCCAAGCTTCTTGCTTCAATATCTTTGGATTTCCCCCACAGTACAGAATAAAACCCAATAACAATCACAATTGCACCAATCAAACTGCATTGAAGGACAACATTAAAGTTTGTGTTTCGATAAATAAAGTCAACGGTAACACCAAACACAGTTCAGTAGAGAGGCATAGAATTTACCTTCCAAGATAGAATGCATCGCCAAGGAAGAGAACACCTATAACAACCGATATGACAATTCCTATGGGCTTGAACATGGAAACAAAAACAGGTCCTGTCTGGTGCAAACACCAGGTAGTCAAACCAACTTGAAAGGCAGAGCCAAAAACACCCTAGAAATGTTTACCAGTGAAATTTCAGAATTCAAGACAACAATAATACAAAGTTAGTTATTAGCTGTAACTTGTATGTCAACCCAAATATACATTTTGATTACCGAGTATAAAACTGATAGCAACCTCAGCTTGGGTTCCAAGCTCCAAGCACTGATATCTCTTTCCACAGCCAAACAGGTCACAGCAGATAGAATGGCCACAAAGAAACAATAAAAGAATACAACAATCAACCCTGCTGGATATTTTTTAAGAATAGAAGCCTGAAATATGGACAATTAGGAAATTATAACTAACTTATCACAAAGTAAGGGTGCCATGCAATGCAAGTAGAAATTGAAGATCATGAAATCTCTCTACTATTGCTTGTCAACTTCACCTGTACTATAGTAAATGATGAAGCCATCACACAATCAGCTGCAAGAAATAATCCTCCGAGTATCCAATCAGAATCTTGTGAGAAAAGTGGCTGCTGAGAAAAGTTTGCAGGTGATGGTCCCTTCAGAAGTGCAGCACCCTTGTACAAAGTTGCAATAAAAGCACCGGCAATTGATACTATTGTTCCCAATGATTTAGCTAGGCTGCTAGGGCTTTTCCAATCTAATTCTTCCATTCTGAAACCAGAAAGTGAGATGAGTTTAGACAGATCTATAGCAGTGAAAAAGTGATTGAGAAAACAAATATGTCCTCTTTTTCACTAAAACAAAATAAAGTGCATATTTGGCGAGTATTTTATATTTAAATAAGACATGCAAAATCTTTCAAAACCCCGGGCAGTTATTTCCATTTTATAATTGCAAAAAAAATAAAATATTCATCAATCAAACTAAATTCTTCATGTGATGATATATGTTTATATTTTAGATATGCATGAACTTTAATTTCTGGAATCAATGATGAGAGAATTTAAGCAATACAAGAATTATGGCCCAAGTGCTAATGGTTCCTCACCATTTGATGCTTAGCCTCACCATTTATGTATGCTAGTTGATTAAAATGGTATTGTGATAAAAATTAAGTCAAAGCAATTAAAATTACAATCAGATCAATAGAGAAATTTCTGTTAAGAATGACATTGTTTGTACAGTTTACTTCTCTTCAAAATGAAACAAGACCATCTAATTTGGTTTTAATGCAAAACTTGATAACAGGAAAATCCAAGCTCATGATGGAGAATCGTTGAAGTTGTATTGTATGCCAGTTGACCTTTACAAATTACACGAGTTTGCTGTCTATAAAAACTTAAAAAGTTAATCTTATTGATAAGATTATATCACTTGATTCAATTTGTTATGTAAGGAAATAAGCTATCCACAAAAATAATGAAATCGGATGGGATAATACTAGTGAGATCATAAATTGAGGACATATAAATCTAACAAAATACTACTTAGTGCCATTGCTCCTTTATGCTAAGAGAGTAAAAAAAACAATAATGCTGTTCTGAAAGAGACTCAAAATTGGAGAAATTGAAGTTTGCTGAAGCTGTCAAAATCGGAGTACGATTTTTTGGAGCACACTTGGCACTTTCATTCGTAAAAAATCGAAGCACAATTTGGCACAATCGGAGTGCGATTTTGCGCAGAGTCATAAAAATAAAATGTATTTTTGGGCCTGATTTTGTTCCAATTTACGAGGGATTCTTTTACTATAAATATAGGCTTTGTATCAGAGTAAACCTTGAGATAGAGGGGGCTGAAACAACGGTTTAGAAAGGCAACAACAAAACTAGGGTTTGTATAGAGTTTGTCTCTTTGGCAACAAACACTAGGGTTTGAGGGTTGATTCACCTTGGGAAACACTATTAGGATTGAGTCTCTTGGTTACGGGAAGAGATTGGGACTTTGGGTAGAATTAGGCAGGAGACTTATTCTTGTAACTCATTGATATCTCTTTTGTAAGGTTACTCATCATTATAGTGAAACGGAGGGCTGCTTTCTCCCCCAAACTAGGTCAATTTGGACCGAACTGGGTCAACAAATTCTTTTGTATTCTCTCTTCTTTTCTCTCTCTCTCTCGCTGTTTTCTACTTTTGACTTGTGTTTATAATTGTTCCATACACTTTGTTTTTTGGTTGCTTGATTATTCCTTGCTCCACACATCAAGTTTGTTATTGGTGTGATTTTTTCATCGAATTCACAACAGTATTAATGGTGGGGAAATATCAAACCCTATATTTTTTTTTATTATTCCACTCTTTAACTCCATAATCTACACTGACAAATCATCCTCAATTATATCTCCAAAATTAAAGTTAAAATACATATTGATCTGTTCGGTGACAGACGAGGAATCAGAATGGTTGTTCACGGTGCTCCGGTGTGGTGGAGGTTGAGTCTTCATAATGGAGGAGAAAGGTGCCTGCAGGCACGTTAGCACTCCAACACTCAAGCAAGTAGAGGTGGTTATGTGAGAAATGTGGTAAAAGTGAAAGTGTACTTTGAGGGTGATGCTTAATCACCCAATTATATAGGCGCACATAACGCTAATGGTCCCCGCGAAGTGCGGCACCATCTTAGGAGGCCGTTGATGATGACGTGGACGACGGAGATGGATCAAGGTGTACTCCTGTGCGGTGATCCGCACAGGACATCGCATGCTTCTTCACTGTATTTTGCCTTGTTTGTTTTGGGATTCTAGCCGGTCCGAAACCCATATATTATACTATGATATTCGTTCAGTACACCTTAGACTGAACCCAAAAAAGAAAACCCAAAACCTAAGCAACTAATATCCTCTTCGTCCCACCTCTTATTTTTAATAGCTAGGACTCTAGTCTAGAGGTTCAAACTTTTGAATTCTTAAACTTTTTGAGTTAGTAGTGCAAAAAGAATAACTAAGAATTTAGAATGTATATTTGTTTTATTTTTCTTTCTAAGTTCAAGGAGTTCAGTTGAACCCCTCAAAGAGAAATGTTACTCGTATTTTTCTCTTGTGTGATTTAATTCCTACTAATTAATAACAATATGGAGCCACACATAGGCTAGTTCAGGGTATTTATACAGATTCGATAGGACCATGGCACACATACAGACAAATTTAAGCTTTATACTCTTCTAAATTGGCGACTAATATCCCGGTACCTGTGAAAGATAAGACTAGTAAGAGTATGTTAATGTCATAAGAGAATTAGAGTAATTGCAACATCATAATCATGGACCAACTAAAAATCAATAACTAACTATTTTGCAAATATGCTTAGCTATTTGGTGCATTATTTGACAAAATCATGTACCATGTAAATTATTGATTAATATGTGATTTTGATGTTTTCAAATTACTCCAAAGTTTATCTTATGATTGTCACCAGATAGTATTTGGTGTTTGCTAACGTGCAAGTACAAAGACACATCACACATTCATTTCCCATGTAAAAGTTTTCAACAGATCCACAAGTCCAGAAGAAAGAAATATGAAGAGAAAAATAATTGATTAATGAATCAATTTGCTAATTAAAAAATATGGAATTTTTATTATGCAACCACAAATAATTTGTCAATTCTCAAACATGAGAATATTCAACTTGACCTTAACTAAAGACAGTTTATTTTAGCATTATACTATCAATTATGGCCATCTTAATTTGTACATCATGCACGTCATCAACACTAAATTCATTTATCCCCAAAATAAAAAAAAAACACTAAATTCATTTAGTTGTTTTGAAGTCTATACGCATATTTAGTAAATCAAATTTTATGTATGACGTATTAATTCTAAAGTGTGGATCCTACAAAAGTTTAGCTCGATAAAAGAATGAGTGTTTAAGTAAATATTAAAAAAAGAGTGTTACCATCTCTTTTTATAACTTTATTAGCTTGTCTCTTCCAGAATTCATTTAAAAGTTTAAAGACCTTATATAAATTATTTTGTAACCTGACCTAATATAAATTGTTTAAAAATATAGAAACATGATTAAAAATGAATTAGTTTGGCATCCTAATTACAAACTATTGACAAATTCAGAGGCCTAATTACAAACTATTGCATTAGTTTGACTACTTGACAAATTTAGAGAGTTTGGTGATGAAAATCTATTTTTTGATACGTAGATTTTCAGATGAATTGAATGATTCATATGAAAAAGGTTCATCACCAAACACTCTTGTTGGAATGGAAAAACATTGTGAACTATTATTAAACGAGTAGTGTGATTTGAACATTTTAAATTTGAAGATGTATTTCAATACCGTATAAAAATGTATTATTTTTAATTATTTTTTTGACTTAACAAAAGAGCAAAAGGTAATTAAAAAACAAAAATCATATCTATATTGTGTGTGTACAGGCACACAAACATACAGTTTCGGACACAAAATATTTGTCACCGTAACATTCTTATTAAAATACATTAGACATCTACAAATGAAGATCTTTAAAAAAAATATCTATAAATGAAGATATTACTGTAATATCACAGCGTATATGAGTTGCTGAAAATTAATAGGTTGATTATTGTTAAATATTACAACCATGATTTTATATGTGCATGACTAAAAGAAACCTTGTCAAGATAAAATTGTTTTTAAGTCAAAGAAAATTTGCGGGTTCATTATAATAAAATTAAACCATGACTTTAAATGAGCAAGATTAAAAAATGACTGTCAAGATAAAATTATAATTTTTTTCAATTATAGTTAAGATAAGAATTTTTTTATTTTTTTTAAGGAAGATAAGATTGTTTTTTTCTTAAGAAGTTCAAGACAAGATTATTTATTAATTTTTGACAGGAAGGTCAATACAAGATTGTTGAAATAGTAAGATTCAATTATTTTTGAATAAAACATTTGAAATACCAAAGTTGCCTGATATGGTTTGGATTTTAGAAGCACATGTTCAACGAAACGAAACTTGAGAATTTTTTTTGAGTAAATCACTAATTTGTCTCCTAAAACGGTAGAGATAGACAATTTATCTCTAAAATTTGCGAATAAACAAAATAGTCTTGTGTTTTAAATTATGTCGAGCAAATTGGTCATTAAATTAACTTGTGTTATTGAGGTGTGATGTGGACTTGTATGAGTTTATGGAAAAATAAAAGTAACTTTTAAAAAACATGTGACATGTATAATATATAAAAAAAAACTTATAAATGATACGCACGTACGTGCACGCACACATATGGAGTCGTAAACTCGTCATAGACTCGCGAGACTATAAAAATTTGTACGAGTCTACCACCAGTCTATCGAGTTTACCTTAAATACGATTTTATGTGCGATTCCACTCGTTTTTGCCTCTTAGACCAGTAAACTACTAAAGAGTCTACTCCCGAGTTTATAAACTTTTAGATATAATTAGTGATTTATTAACTTTTCTCCTTGAGACATACACTGATCATAGATATGAAGAAGAAACACAGAAGCATAGAACATAGAGCATCAGGAAACTTGTCTGCAAAAGTTCCAACGACTCTAACTTCCTCCCCTAAAACGACTCTAACTTCTTCCCCTCTGTCTGTAACTTCATTTGCTTCAAACTTTAAAAAAAGAGCCTTATTACCCACCTGAACCCCAATCATTAATTTCACTGCCGCTCCTTTCCCTCCGAGTGCCGCCCATTATAAAATGAAGAAGGAATGAAGACATGGCAGAAGTGCATTATCGCGGCTGTCTTGATGTTCATGTTTTTTCTCATCCCGGCAATAGCATTTGCATGATGGTGGAAAAAACCTAAATACTATCTCCTCTTCTTCCAATAAGCTCTAACAACAAACATTATAATTATTTCTTAAAAAAAACAAACATTATAATTATTCTCTCAAAAAATAAAATAAAAAACAGTATAATTTTTTTTTTGCTCTTTTAAAAAAATTGTGTTTTTATTTTGACTAAGGCCTATTCTTATTTGAGAGCCGAGCCTCCATTTTTGTAGGAATGGCCCTGCTAGTTACTATTCTCATTCTCATTTTTTTTTTTATAACTATGTGATAAGAATGAGCTTGCTAGTTATTTCTTTTCTTAAGAAAGTGAGAGATATAAAATTAGAGAAATTAACTGAAATGAAAATGAATCATGTACATGAAACCAATGCCTATTTTTATGAACCAAAGAGAATGAATATGATACAATTATACGTGAGAGGACTACTGAATTTATGTCTAATCGTTGTTATTGTTGTTGTCTCGGTTCGTCCCTCCTTCGACTTGTAACTCAGCAAACTTAGGAACCAATGCCTATTTTTATTTCTTTTCTCTCTCTTGGCAATGTTCAAGAGAGAGAAAAGTCAAACTATCCATGACTCCTACAACTCCAACCATATCATGGACGATATTTTTACATCCTCCATGAACACGTTTCATTCTCACAAAAAAATTCCTTTCGGATGCCCCCAATTAGCGGTACATAAACCTCGCGCAGATTCGGTTTTCAACTCAAAGTTTTTTTTAATGTAACCCATTTTAGATATTTCATGTTTTTTTTCTTTCTATATTTTGTAGATGCTCGTACAAACTTTTATAGACTAGAGTCTAAGATGAGTTTACGAGTCCATAAACTTTTATATATATGTGTGCGTGTCAAAAATATAGACCTTGCGATCGCACTACTTAAATATTCACTTACAATTTGATTTGGTATACTTCACAATTAAAAAAACGTTGTAAAGAATATGTTATCAACTAATCCAAACACTTAATAAGTTTATGTTTTTGACACGCACGCGCGCACACACTTACACATATAAAAGCTTATGGACTCGTTAACTCGGCATAGACTCGAGTCTATAAAAGTTTGTACGAGTCTACCACCAGTCTATCAAGTTTACCTTAAAAAAAAAATTGTGGGCCGCTAATTTGTCTGTACTTATGCAGTTTCGAGATGACCATGGCACATACAGACAAATTTAAGCTTTATACTCTTCTAAATTGGCAACTAATATCCCGGTACGTGTGAAAGATAAGACTAATAAGAGTATGTTAATGTCATAAGAGAATTAGAGTAATTGCAACATCATAATCATGGACCAACTAAAACTCAATAATTCTTG
>Ga0315913_1005231_pt1 | contig 15758 bp, 18 predicted proteins | sample MpolsnodulesMG_FD_207736 | JGI IMG/M metagenome (GOLD analysis project Ga0315913, IMG submission 207736) | Medicago polymorpha root nodule microbial communities from Los Angeles, California, United States - small nodules | ecosystem: Host-associated > Plants > Roots > Nodule | place: USA... | reverse complement strand
ATCCTTGTGCCCCTTGCTCCTTAGGTTCTCTCTGTGTTTTCCCTTATTTTCTCTCTTCCTCTGGTGGCCTAAACTATCCTCCAATGATTCATGCCCTTTGAAATGAACAAATGAGATTTTATATGGCCTGTTCTGTCTGAACTCGCCTCCCAAGTAGAAACGCTCGCCATGGCGAGTAGTGGTTTCTTCACCAGTGGGTTTGTGCCACGTCAGCTCTGAGGGTCAGACCGCCTTACTCGCCTCGCAAGTAAACTTACTCGCCATGGCGAGTAAACTGGTAAACTTACTCGCCTCGCAAGTAAACTTACTCCCCATGGCGAGTAAACTGGTAAACTTACTCGCCTCGCAAGTAAACTTACTCCCCATTACTCGCCATGGCCAGTAAACTGGTAATTCTGCCTATTTTGTTCCTTTGATCTTCGAAAAGTTGTCCTTTGCATTTCTTCATGTTTTCTTGCTTCTAGAGTGTCCAGGAGTGTATTTTCCTACAAAGAGTTAACATTAGATGTGAAAAGCATAATTGAGTGATTCTTCAGTATTTGTGAGCTTTTCGCTCGATAACTTGCAAACCAAGTAATCAAAGTGCCTAAAATATACAGTCTATTTAACTCCTTTTTGACACTTATCACTATGCCCCTCCAAATCCTCCATCAAACTAATTAGAAGTTTCTCCTCCCACACAAAAAGAGGCCTCCGCACACTAAATCCCAAACATCTCTACCGTCATCAACTCCCCTAACCTCCTCCACCGTAGCCTCTTTAGAGTTAGAAATCTCATAAAGTCTCAGATACTTCCCATAAAAAGGAGTGTCCTCTCTCCAAGGATCCTTCCAAAAATTAGTCGCATTCCTCGTTCCCACCTTCTTGAATATTTCCGATTTAAACCAAAAAGCTCCTCCCATTCCCTCCAAATGAGCTATATCTTTCCACCATCTAGAAATAAACCACGGCCAAGTCCCAACTTGATCACCCACAAGGTTACACACCCGGGGGCCATACTTATCGACGAGCACCTATTTCCACAAACCCTCTCCACTTTGTAACAATCTCCATCTCCATTTTGCCAATAAACTCAAATTTACCAATCTTATATCTCTCACTCCCAAACCTCCATATCTCCTTGGATGACACACCACCCTCCATTTCACCCAACAAAGCTTCCTTCCCTACCTTCCCCCTCCCCACAAAAAAATTTCGTTGGATCTTAACCAACTTTCTCAACACAACCGCCGGCATTTTTAAGTAAGAAAGATAAAAAATTGGGATAGCATTAATTACCGAATTGAGAAGAACTATGCGCCCACCAAGACTCACATGCTTATTTCCCCAAGCATTAAGTCTCCGAGATAATTGATCCAAAAGAGGCTCCCATGTAGCAAGCTTTAAAGGATTTGCTCCAACCGGCAACCCTAAATACTTGAATGACACCGCTCCCTCACTACAATTCAAAAAGTTACAAGCCATAGCCATAAAATCTGAATCCACATTTACCCCCATCAAGCAACTCTTGTAATAATCGACCGTAAGCCCCGAAGCCATCTCAAACCCTCTCAACACCGCCTTAAGCGTCCAAAGATTATCCATCGTTGCTTTACCAATACAAAGAGTGTCATCGGCATATTGAAGGTGCGAAATCCCAATATTATCATTCTTTATCTAAAAACCTTGAAATAAATTACGCGACACCGCATTCCTCATCACTCCACCAAATCCCTCCGCCACCAAAAGGAACAAAAATGGGGCAAGAGGATCTCCTTGTTTCAATCCCCGTTGAATATTTATCTCCTCCGTAGGGCTACCATTAACTAGAATAGACATACTCCCCCCAAAAACACAAGCCTTCATCCAAGCCACCCATTTATTACACATCCCCACCCTAATCATCATATATTCAAGAAAGCCCCAATCCACTGAATCATAAGCTTTCTCAAAATCCACCTTTAAAATCAAACATTGAACTTTAGCTTTCCTAGCAAAATCCACAATTTCATTAACCACCACCACCCCATCCACCAAATTTCTACCCTTGAGAAAAGCCGATTGAGAAGAGGAGATTATTGAATTCATAGTATCGGCAAGTCTTCTAGCCAAAACCTTAGCAAGAATTTTATATAACGAACCTAGAAGTGCTATAGGCCGGAAATCCTTCAAAAGAGACCTTAGGAATTAACGTCACAAAATAGGAAAGAAGGCTTTTTGGGACCACCTCATTTGCATGAAATTGATCAAACATAATCCTCACCTCATCCTTCAAGATGTACCAAAACTCCTTAATGAACGCAAAATTAAAACCATCCGGACCCGGACTTTTATTACCATCACTTTCCTTCACCGCCGTTTCTATTTCCAACATCGTAAACGGGGCCACCAAAAAATTATTATCAACATCGGACAAAGTAACAAAGTTGACCTCATCCAACTGTGGCCTCTCCCAAGGTGAAGATGATACATGATCGGTAAAATAATTCACCACCTCCCTCCGCACATCAGATGGTTAACGCCTTAATCATATTTCTACTAGATCTCATCTTAACACACTTGTGAAAAAACTTTGAATTTGCATCCCCCTCCTTCAACCACTTGGATCTAGATCTTTGAACCATTAGAGCATTCTTAGCTTTGAGAATCCTCCTTTGAATTTCCACCCCTCTCAAAAGTCCGGCGTCTCCCTTTAAATCCAAATCCGCAATATCCTCCACTAATTTCTCCAATCTCCCATCCATTCCCCCATACTCACCCTTATGCCACTCTTTCAAATCTAACTTCAAAGCCTTCAATTTCTCCTTCAACACAAAACCCATCCAACCACTGGAGTTATAATGCCTCCACCGGGCTTCCACCTCACCCTTTAACTTATCATTCTCCAACCAAAAGTTATTAAAACGAAATGGTTTTGGTCCCCAATCCCATCCTCCCACCTTAAGAACCAACGGACGATGATCCGACACATCTCTTGGAAGCACCCAAAGGGATGTAGTAAACTGTGTGGTCTGTTATTGCAAAAGTTTTAAAGATTTCATGTGTTGATTATGGTCCCCCTTAAAATGAAATTATAGATCTTTGGTCCTAAGGGCATAAGTCAGCCTATATCAAAATGAAAGAAAATAAATTTGAATTATCTACCAATCTCATATATAGGTCTAATCAATTTTTCTTGAAGGAATGTCTAATCAAAATTGTAAGGCTAAACATCTTTTTCTTAACATTAAGTTACATATTCCATATGTTTAACTATAAGATAATTATAGGTTGACATCCTTTTTTCCATACCGCTCGTACACCATCCCATGTGATATTTTTTATTTCTCCTCTTTTTTATCATTTCCTTTCTCTTACTTCCACCAAACATGCTATATGGAGGTGTAGAATGAAATGTTTGTTACGTAAGGTGGTCAATATATCAATACTTTTAACTATATTACAGATTGCACAATGCGCTACCAAAAAAACAAACACAATGTACGAATGATATATTTATGGCATGAACAATTAAATTTGTAACATAGTTTCATGAGTCACAAGAACAAAATGATAAAAAGCGTAAATGGTACTTACCTTTGGGTGATTCCCATTTTTTAATTATTGATGAATTCCTTTTGATGCCAACTTTGAGTTGGTTTTAATACACTTGAACAATATTCTTAAAACTGACGTAGATATTGAACTCACAAGACCTCCAAACCATAATTCTACAAAATGGTCTAAAAACAATATCAAGAACAAATTTGTTTATTCATTTAAATAGAATCCTTCAGCAAAAACTTCCTTGCAAATTTTAATAACTTGAACATGAATAAACAAATTTATTCTCAAAATTGTTTTTAGACCATGTCAAAATTGCGTCAAAAGTTTTTACACCATGAATCAATAATAAATGTTTGATTATTGAAAACGTTCAACTTTTATCATAACTATTTTTAAAGTCATACATAATTGATTGCATGCACTTTACTACTTAAAGCGTCGGTATTTTCTACTTTTTTTTTTAAAAAGAAAAATTGGATTAAAAGGCAAGCTGCAAAGCCCAACGACACATGCTTCTATAAAAAAGCCCAATGATTTGGCGCAACCTGGGCCGGGTATCGGAAGCATGCTACGGCCCAACAATAGAATTGGCGGCAATGTTTTCGCGCCAAAAGTAGTGAACCCCACCAGCACCCATTGATAACCCTTGGAATGGAAGTTGCAACCCTAAACACACAATCGAATTCTTCAGAGCGAAACTGAAACTGAAATTGAAACAGTTCAGAGCAAGAAGAGAGTAAGAGAAGAATCATGGATACAGAAAATCCTGCATCAACTCCCGATTCACCAACCTCACCATCCGCCGGTTTCAACACCGATCAACTTCCTCACACTCACACCAGTCGCGCATCTGAAGACGACGAAGCTTCCGTTGATCCCGATATCATTCGCGACGAACCCGATCCAGAGGAAGAGGAAGATGGAGAAGATCTCTACAATGACAACTTTCTCGAGTAAGTTCCTATATTTCTCTTTTTTTCATTTCTTACTTCATTTCTGCAATTTTTATAATTTAATGAATTGATGATTGTTGAACAGTGATTATCAGAGGATGGGTGAAGCTGACCAGTTCGAATCGGTTGGATTGGATGATTCGGTTGAGGATGAGAGAGATTTTGATCAGATCATGGATGATCGTAGGGCGGCTGAGATTGAACTTGATACTCGTGATGGTCGCGCATCCAATCGCTCTAAACTTCCTCAGCTTCTCCATGACGGAGGTAAACCATTTCTCTTTCATTTCGTTTAGTTTTGATCAATTATTCATGCTTAGTTACTACTATTTAGGGTTTAGGCTGAATTATTGTTTGTGATTAAAATTTATCAAAATTGTTTTCAAATTCTATGTTTTTTAGGCAACTTCACTCTGGGGTTGTTTATTTATGTATAACTATTGAATGAATTGATACTAATTTTGGGGAAATTGGTTGTATTGTAAGTTGTTGGTGACGGTTTTTCTGATTGTTTTTGAGAATGAACATGAATTAGGATATATCACAATTCGCCCCGGTTAACAGTTATATGCTTATTTTAAGCGAGCTAGTGAGGAATACTTAGATTTATTGTTGGTTGAGTTTTTGGCTTATAATGACTTATAAAGTATAAGGTGTTGGTTGTTGATATGTGAACTTTGTATTGCAGATACGGATGATGACAGTTACAGGCCCTCTAAAAGGGCCAGAGCTGATCACAGGTCTTCTGCACCGAGTGACGATGATCTTGATGGGATGAATAGTTCACCTGGAAGGTCACAAAGACACTCAAGGGAGGATAATCCAACTACTGATCAAAATGAGGATGATCAATATGAGGTACTTTCAGTTTTGAATTACTTTTTTCTTTTGAAATAGATATTTTAGCAGCTATCTTGTTATTTTATTTACGGGGTCATGGAATGTAGGAGGATTTTGATGATGAAGCTGGGTATGAGATGTACCGTGTTCAAGGAACTCTTAGAGAATGGGTTACAAGAGATGAAGTGCGCCGTTTCATAGCCAGGAAATTCAAGGATTTCTTACTCTCTTACGTCAATCCAAAGAATGAACACGGAGACTTTGAATATGTGCGTCTGATAAGTGAAATGGTGTCAGGTAATACATTTTCAACAAGATTTGTAGTTGCGACAGTCATCAGTATCTTCTTTGCACCAGCTAATTTATTGTGTCTTTTATTGTAGCTAACAAGTGCAGTTTGGAGATAGATTACAAGCAATTTATCTATGTCCATCCCAACATTGCCATTTGGCTGGCTGATGCACCTCATTCTGTTTTAGAAGTAATGGAAGATGTTGCTAAAAGTGTTGTCTTTAACTTGCATGCAAATTACAAACATATACATCAAAAGATATATGTTCGCATTACCAACTTGCCAGTTTATGACCAGATTCGGAATATCAGGTAACATAAAAAAACCAACTGATATATTACACTCCCATAGCTTCCATTGGATGAAAAACTAATAGTTGCCTTATATCGAGCAGGCAGATCCATTTGAATACAATGATTCGAATTGGGGGAGTCGTAACCAGGCGCTCTGGAGTTTTCCCCCAGTTGCAACAGGTGAAGTATGACTGTGGCAAATGTGGGGCAGTTTTGGGACCATTTTTTCAGAATTCTTATTCAGAGGTGAAAGTTGGTTCCTGTCCCGAGTGTCAATCAAAAGGACCGTTCACTGTCAATATTGAACAGGTACTTCCTTTCAAATCCTTGTGATTTCAAACCAAAGTTTTGCAAAATAAGTTAAGAATGAGGACATTGAAATAGCTCAATTCATGTTGATTATTGTTCTTCACTTTGACTTGGCTAAATGACAGCATAAGACTTGCCGAGTTTAGATGTACTGCAGCATGATTAACAAATTATAGAACTTTTTTGGATTTTTTGTGATTAAATAAGTTGACAGCTAATATTTGTATAAAAAGTAACATTTATTTTTTACTTCTATACTACAGACAATTTACAGGAATTTTCAAAAGCTCACTCTTCAAGAGAGCCCTGGAATAGTTCCTGCAGGACGACTGCCGAGATACAAGGAAGTGATACTATTGAATGATCTGATTGACTGTGCTCGACCTGGAGAAGAGATTGTAATATCCTCTACTTTGACTTGTTTATATTGGCCGTGGGTGTTCTGTAATGATTTTCTTATGCTGTCTATATTCTGATAAAAAATTTCAGGAGGTCACAGGTGTTTATACTAATAACTTCGACTTGTCCCTGAACACAAAGAATGGTTTTCCAGTGTTTTCCACTGTTGTTGAGGCAAATTATGTTACAAAGAAGCAAGACCTCTTCTCTGCCTACAAACTTACACAGGAAGACAAAGAAGAGATTGAAAATTTGGGCAAAGACCCCCGAATTGGAGAAAGGGTTTGTTCCCTAGAACATCAAGTTGTATTTTTTTTTTTCCATTTAATTATTTGTTGTTGATGTACTATAAATTGAATTTCAGATTATCAAGTCCATTGCTCCATCAATCTATGGTCACGATGATATAAAAACTGCAATAGCCTTAGCTATGTTTGGAGGTCAAGAAAAGAATGTTGAAGGGAAGCATAGACTACGAGGAGACATAAATGTTCTTCTTCTCGGTGATCCAGGAACAGCAAAGTCTCAATTTCTTAAGTATAAACTTATCCTTTGTTATTTATAGGCTTCTTTTAATTTTTAATGGTGATCAACTAGTTATTAAATATTACAAAATTCTGCTGTCAGATATGTTGAAAAAACTGGACAGAGAGCTGTATACACCACTGGCAAAGGGGCTTCTGCTGTGGGTCTCACAGCTGCAGTCCACAAAGATCCAGTCACAAGGGAATGGACCCTTGAGGGGGGAGCCCTTGTTCTAGCTGACAGAGGAATTTGTCTCATTGATGAATTTGACAAGATGAATGACCAGGATCGGTAAGAAAATAGATATTGCGGTCTTTTATGTTATTTCTGATTATCGTATGTTTTTAGTTATGCTTTACGACTAAGATAAATATTATCAGGGTAAGTATCCATGAAGCCATGGAGCAGCAGAGCATAAGCATATCAAAAGCTGGAATTGTGACATCTCTTCAGGCACGCTGTTCTGTCATTGCTGCTGCCAATCCAATTGGAGGAAGGTAAGCAAATATGCAAGGTTACTGTTCATCAGTGTCCAAACCAAGACTTCATCTTCTATGTCACACATATTGAAAGATATTAAATCAACTACTGATTACTGATATATGATTTAGTTTCAATTTTATGAGGTTTCTAATTGAACTCTGTTTGATTTGCAGATATGATTCATCGAAATTGTTTACTCAAAACGTTGAATTGACAGATCCTATTATTTCTCGTTTTGATATCCTCTGTGTTGTGAAGGTAATGTTTAAATTCATCTATTCTTTTATAAACTCTTTTAACTTATTCATGTATTGATTGAGTTCTTGATTTTACAGGATGTAGTTGATCCAGTCACCGATGAAATGCTTGCGAAGTTTGTTGTTGACAGTCACTTCAAGTCACAACCTAAGGGTGCTAACAATGACTCCGTGAGCGAGTCCCAAGATGCATCTGGCATGCCAACTGACCCAGAGGTCCTTACTAAATTCCTGCGGCTGCCAGTAACATCAATTTAAGGTAAACTTAGACTGTGTCTTCTGCGACTCAAAGCATTTTTGGTTTGTTTGCAGATACTTCCTCAAGATCTGTTGAAGAAGTACGTTACATATGCCAAGTTGAATGTTTTCCCAAGGTTACATGATGCTGATTTGAATAAACTGTCACATGTATATGCAGAACTGCGGAAGGAATCATCAGTAATGTCCTGTCTCTTTTTACTTAACAAAATTTTGTTTGTGGTTATTATTTGTATGGGTTTCAGTAACATGCTGCTCTTATTCTCTTGTTTAGCACGGACAAGGAGTCCCCATCGCTGTAAGGCACATTGAATCAATGATAAGGATGTCTGAAGCCCATGCGCGAATGCATCTCAGACAGCATGTCATACAAGAGGATGTGGACATGGCAATTCGTGTACTACTTGACTCATTCATTTCTACCCAAAAGTTTGGGGTGCAGAAAGCACTGCAAAAGGTATGGAAAAACAATCTACATCAGAATTCTATGAAATGCAAATAATATTGACATACTGTTACAAATTACCTTTACTCTGGCATTTTTTTATATGCCATCACATTACTATAGTGATTTTGATTGGCATTCATGGAATTTGTACTGGACAAATGGTCTTCTTCTAAAATACGGTCTTGATATTGCAGAGCTTTAGAAAGTATATGACTTTCAAGAAAGACTATAATGATATGCTCATTTATATTCTCCGTGGGCTCGTAACCAATGCTTTGCATTTGGAAGACATTCTCACTGGATCCACATCAAGTCTAACCCATGTAGATGTCAAAGTCGATGATCTCTCCTTCAAGGTAATTAACACTAGTCCTTAATGTTTGTTTTCTAACTGAGGTAATTGTTGCTGACTGTCTTGTTTAACACTGCAGGCTCAAGAGCATGAAATATATGATCTGATACCCTTCTTCAACAGCAGCATATTTTCAAATGCCAATTTTGAATTGGATAAAGAACGAGGAGTTATCAGACATTATCTCACTAGGTGAAAATAGAGTGCATCTATCCCCTTATTCAACAGCAACCAATTGTCAAATGCCAGTTTTGTATTGGATGAAGAACTAGGAGTGATCAGACATCACCCTATGTGAACGTAGAGTGCATCTATGGATTTATTTTTGGTCCTATTCTATATTAGTCTGACTGGACCTTTGAATGTTATGTATTTGCTTTAATTTATTAATACTTTATATACTTTAACCTAATAGCCACTTTGTTTGGGGCCAGTATGGTGCCCGGTGCCTGTCCGTTCGATTGTGGATTGTCTGCCGATTTAAAAAGTTTTTGAATCGTTGGGATATATGATGCCAATATCAAGAGATTTCTCTTAAAAAAAACAAAACAGTCAAGAAAGAGTGGAATGGATGTAATGGGAAAAATCTTTCTAGTTTTTTCATCATATCTACATCTTCGGTCAACCTTAACACTCATGGATGCAATGTTGCTAAGTAGCCTGTGAATGTGTGATGGGTTCTATTGTGGACACTACGTGTTGGCTATATTTATGTGCATTTTAAAACGATTACAATAATGAGCGAGTTTTTATGGTCTAGAGAATGCAGTATTTGCTTCAAAATTTGAATTAGTATTTGCTTTGTGTTCATTTTATAATATGTTATATGCAGTATTAAATGTAATTTGTCTAAAATAACCACCATTGTTAGTTAAAAAATAATGGACAACCATTATAAGTGGTCGAATATGCACCATATTTCTTTACATTTCAGTTAGTTTATACCTCAATCAAAAAAGAGAAATGATATTTGTACATCCATTTTATGACGACTTTTGTACAATTTACTCTCTCATACTCACATTATGTTTTCATTCTTTCTCTTATTTTTCTCTCTATTATTTTTACCAATAAGAAGAGAGAAAAGGTAGGTTGTCACAAAAGTTGTGAGTTGTTCAAATATCGTTGCTCATCAAAAAATCTCATTTTTCACATGTGGGACGGCTTCAAACCAATGGTGATTTTTCTAGGTTCAAGTTTATTTCTGAAATATTATATTTTGGCTTGTTTTCCTTGCATTTTATTGCCATCAATGGTGATTTCGTACATGAAGAGAGAGGAAATCGCAATAGAAAATTAAGTTTTGGTTGAAGGAGTGTTGTTCATGTGTGGAAGGTCATTCAAAAACAAAAATGTGTGGAAGGTTCTTCGTATCATCAACAGAGATGCAAGATAGATAAGCTTCACATCATAATGTACTTACACGTCTTCAAACTGGTTGCAAAACTCCTAATACATATAGTTGTTGAGCAATTTATATGTCCATTCTTTCGTGACTTTTAGCATTTTCCTGTTAGAAAATTATCCCCTAGTTGGACCTACCTCCACTTCCTGCACCCTAAAATTGACAACCCAAAAAATAGAATTGTTTCTAATTAATACTACATACATCATTGTCGATTCACTATCTTTCTGCTGTATGGTTCATTATCTTTCCGTTGTATGGGTTCATTATCTGCTTCTTGTATTTATGGTATCAGTGAATACACTAATATGTTGTTAAATTACTATTCTATTTTTTTTTTATTTAGAGCATTTTTTTAAATGTGTGAAATGAAAAAAAATTCCATTCATTATGGATCAGATGAATATATAATAAAAAAAGAAGTTTTCACCAAGATATTAGGATCTAAAGTTGGCCTTATATAGTACAATATCAAGACAAGCCCCTCAGCAAGAAGAATATCAGGGACGTGCTTATTGGTCTTAAGAACTACCCTTGAAAATGACACTTTGGAAAAGTAATCCATGATCAACATCTTTTTATAGATACAATTTTGAATGTAGTTTTTTTTAATGGTTATCACCATCAAAGGTGTATCACACACTAAATAAGATGTCTCTCTCAACTAAAAATGAAACATTGATTTATTTTGTTACGAGAGTCTAACCTCTTTAACCCCTTTCGTTAACTTTAATCTATCAATATCTATGTTAAATGTAGTTTTTTTAATAACCGAATTTAACACTTACATATTTAATTGAATGATAATACGAGTTTGTTTGGATTCTAGAGCAGGATAAAAGTTTCGATTCTTAAGAGGAAAGCCTCAAAAGTTACGATTCAAGCAAGCTAAAACATTTTGCCAGCCCGAAACCATTATTAAATCATAGTGTACTTATAAGTTATAGTGCAAAAAATAAACAATTCGAATCAACCTTTATTCAAAAAAAAAAAAAATCGAATCAAGTAACCGAAAAACACACACGGTGTTTACACTTTACATTGTTTTGCATCTCAGCTGTTATTCATAGATATATTTAATTGTTAAGCATATATCAACGGTTAATGAAGCACACAATTTTTTCATTGCCCATCAGACAGTCCTAATATGTTTCAGTGTTTGTGTAACAGCAATAAATTCAAATCCCTATAATACTAGTTCACAGGGGAAATGAGAGGTTTCATTACTTTATTGGATATGTTTCTTTATGGTGTAAAAGAAGTGGCAGTCTCTGTAATAAGATTTCATTACTTTATTGAATTCCTAATCACTTCACTAAATGCATCTAACCAAGGTTAATATTCTCATGACTCTAACCTAATGCATCTGGCTCTATATATATTAAAGGTAAATGAATGCAAGTGTCATACATGGTTGTACGAGACACGGGACATTTTCTCTCTTACTTTTGTTTAACTGGTACATAACTATCTGTTTTTTTTTTATTTTATAAAATTATCATTTTTTTTGTTTGTTACTTTATGATTTCTTTACCTTTAACTTAATATTGGTTTGTCTTCATTTGTTTACATGATAAACTCCTTTGGATTTGAATTCCACAACTGAACTGGATAAGTTAAGTTGGTTAACAAGTTAAGCATGAAGTACATGACACATTATGTCGAATTTTATGTTGAAGATGTAAGTGTGAACGTGCTTTTAGCATTTGTTTTTTATTTATTCAATTTAAAATTTTTGTCTTCAATCTGTTTATTTATACTTATCATTTGTTTTTTTTTCTTCTAATTTTAGGGTGTTGTCATGTTGTCTAACATGTTCCGACAAGATTTCGGGGATCAGATTAATCGTTATGCGACTTTAAAATCAATTTGTTATTTTTACCTCTATTTTTTTAAAATATCATAATTCATTCCATATAAATAATTATCAGGAAGAACAACTAATCATGCAACTTTTTAGTGAGTATCTAGCTGCATAGCCACAAATTAGTTAGCACGCCTAAGGATAATTATGGTTCGTGTTTATTACTAAATGAACTGTTATGAAGTTATTGTGATTAGTGCATATTAACTACATATCTATAAGTTGTTTTGCACGCCATTTAGCATGCAGTTAGGATTAATTACATTTAAGCCACGTAATTCAGGTACAACAGCTAAAAAGGAGTATAGTAGGATTTACATGCTTATATAATAAATGCATAGAATTATAGGCTGTCAAAATAAAGCTCACGCCTAACTCCTTACTGCGGATTCATTTTGAAATTTCTACTTCACTACAATTTCAGATTACCTATTAATAAATTAATTAAAGCAAATAACAACAAATCGTCTAATAGTTATATCTATCTTTGTATTAATGGCAAATACACAATAGTGTTAATCGGTATCTCGACATACCTCTAACTCACTCTGCAATAGTATGCATTTACCAATACATCTCTCATCACTTTGGTAGGCAAAGCATTAATTGTTCCACAACTTATAATTGTTCATTCCAGGTAAAAAGGAGAGTAGGATAGGCATGCTTATAGGGTGAATGAATAGACCTGGATATTGTCAATGTAATCCTCACGCCTAACTTCTTATTGTTTGGATTCATTTTGAGATTTGCAATCCCCTACAATCTTCAATTACCTATTATTATCAACAAATGACATCAAATAGTCTATATTTGTTCTAATCTAGGCGTACAAATGGTAAATACATATGGCTAATCAATATCTAAGCATGTCTATAACTAAATCTCAGTAGTATGTATTTACCAAGACTTCCCTCATCACTTTTGTAGACAAAGCATTAATTGATGTATTTCTCATGTAACCACATGATGAGTGTATAAATAGAACATATGAGACTAATGTATAACAGTTAGTCATCATCAGACTAATATTGTTCAAGCTATTCTTATGTTAGCTTGCACTATTTTTCATACTTTTGATTTACAACTCACGTATAACAGTCAAGTGGTATACCTTAATTGAACAAAATTAAGTCACAATGAAGTTTCACAGAGTTCTCTATGATGAGGATAAATTTGCGATGGATATGGGGGGAGCATTTGTCCAGCAAGTCATTAATCGCGAGTCAATGCACCAGTCTTTTTGGTATCCCAATGACTTAATTACGGTTTATGTTGTTTCTTTTCAAACTACTAATTGGAAACTACACATCATAGGATGTTTAATTTTGTTGACCTAAGCAGACAAATAATAAATGTCATAAGATGCATTAATTGAGTATTTGCCTTTTCAAACACATTTTTTTATCGCATTTTCACGTCTAAATAACTATGACGTGCATTGTTTAAACCGTAATTTAACCTATTCATATAAACGTACCATATAATGTCTAATTTATTTGCGTATGTTTTAGCAGGTATGACCCGTGCGATGGTCTAGTTTTAGAAAAACATGATAAAGGAACGAATGAAATTGGTAGATTGCTGTTCTTCTTTATATGTTCTGTCAAAACACTAACCATGTACAAGTTGTTTATTTTGTGTATTTTAAATTTGACATGCGTGCCATGCGATGAATTCTTTATTATATTATCAAAAACTGAAATTTCATCACAAATTGAAGCAATTAAGAGCAAAATTCATTCATTCGGAATACATTCCTTAACAATTTCACATCCTATCGATCAACAAACACAATACACCTCCCTATAATCAAAAAAGGGTTTTTCGAAAATCATTGAGTAACACATGAAATGAAATTAATTAGCTGGTACAAAATGATCAAGAGCTAATAAACGAATCAAACCATCGAAGCTAACGCCACCGTTTTGATCACCACCGCCAAGCTTAATCATAGCATTAATCTCTTCATCAGAAGCAGCAAAACCAGCCCAAGCCATATAATTCTTCAAATCTCCATGACTAAGCTTACCATCACCATCTCTATCCATCACCTTGAACACATCTTCCATGGCCCCACATCCCAACGCTCTCTTTTCTCCTCCGTTGTTTCCGCTAACCACCCTCTCGAATTCCTCGTACTCCACGAATCCATCCTTGTTGGTGTCAGCCACCGACATCATGGCACCAATTGCATCGTCTCCTCCATTCACGCCACCTGTGATGGTGGCATAAAATGAACGGAGGTCATCACGGCTTATTTTGCCGTCGCAATCGGTGTCAAGAATGTCGAATGCCGGTCGGAAATCGGTTGTGGTGGGTTGTGGGCGGAGGCTACGGCCAGATGGACACATGATGATATTTTGAAGAAAAATATGAATGTGTTTGTGTTTGTGTTGTGTGTTGGTTTTGTATTGAGCTATGGCTTTAACGTTTACGTGTGTGTTGAATAAATAGGGGGTTCCGAGAATTTGGGGACCCACACAATTTGGGAAGGCATGCATTGCATAGAATCGATTCTTAGTAAGACATGGAACACGGGACTTGGGCAGCAAGGTGTTGGACTTTGTAAACTTTTTCGACTTTTCGTGGAATATGTTGATTTTCTTACGTGTGTCATGACATCATTCGTTTGTTTTTTTGTTTGTTTAGGATCTGATTCCACCGTCCATTAACACTCATGCTGGTTGTGGTAAATTGTTATGCTACGCAGTGTTCGTTCACTTTGTCGACATTAACAAAGAAGAAAAAGTTATATACCAGTAATCACGAGATGCCATGAACAAATTGAAAGTGTAGAAATAATGTCAATCAACATTTATTCAGTTGGTAAGAAAGGAGTCGACTCATCGTGTGGAAACATCTTAGTGACTGTTTGTTTTGGCTTTTCAGCAACAAAAATCACTTCTACAAACCTCAAAAGTGGAAATTGAGTTTTCAATGTTGTTTGGTTTGACTTTTCAGAATTGCTTCTATCCTCCAAAAGCAATTCTCCTTAAAGCTACAATTCCTAACTTTTGGTTTTCCTAGAATCAATTCTACATTAAATTTTTTATTTTGATTATTACAACCTATTATTTTCCTTTATTGCCTTTTAACAATTCTCCTTCTTTTTGCTTTCTAATTAATTTGATCAACCAAATTTAATCAAAAAACTTAGTGAACCAAGTTAGCCCCCGAAAAATATTTATGGTCATGAGTTACCTAGTTTTGGATTTTCATTTACGGTGTCCTCATTCAGATTTAGTGTATTTTTTCTTTTATCTTTCTTTTACGCTATATTTGATCATTTTTGGCAACTAACTCTAGAGAGCTGTTTCATAATTTTGGGAGAATTGTTTTAAATAAAAATTATGTGGCCAATGAATGTTACCTCAATTGGCAAGTGGTCGACTCATTTGCAAGATCGTAGGTTCAACGGTTGATGACAAAATATATTTGGTGGATGATACATAAATAACATTTATAATCACTCTTTGAGTAGACTTATCCTAAGTCTTTGGAATCAACTTATAATAACTTTAAACACCATAAATAAATATAAAAAAAATGCATGAA
>Ga0315913_1005229_pt1 | contig 15759 bp, 11 predicted proteins | sample MpolsnodulesMG_FD_207736 | JGI IMG/M metagenome (GOLD analysis project Ga0315913, IMG submission 207736) | Medicago polymorpha root nodule microbial communities from Los Angeles, California, United States - small nodules | ecosystem: Host-associated > Plants > Roots > Nodule | place: USA... | reverse complement strand
TTCTGCTTCTTCCCTTCATTCTCTCTGCTGACCATAACTTCAACTTGTCTTACAACCTAGAACCCATAAAAACAGAGGAAGATTTTTTATCATTATGATACAATGCCAATGATGCGACTGTCAGTCTCCATTAGATCCTCACTGATTGAGAATTGATCCATTTTAAATGGTGTCTACAACACAACATGATCTACCTCAACCTTCAGATTCAACACCAACGTAGGGATATGAACGAGGATATTTTTTGAGGGTTTAGGGATGATTAATTTTTTTGGTGATGAGATTAGATGTGGTTGTTGATGATGGTGGTGTGGTGATGAGAAGAAGATGATGACGATGGGGGTGGTGGTGGTGGTCACTGGTCATGTATTTTTTTTCTAAGTTGTGGTGGTCGTGTATTTTTTTTCTTGGTTATGTTCTTTTATATTTATAGATTTTTTTCACAAAGTTGGTGAATATGATATGAAGTTCGTATGAAATTGAGAAAAATGAGAGCAATATAAGACGAAGAAAAGAAAGTAAATGTATGTGTTTGTGGTTCAAAAGTTAAATGTTACTGATGAGACCAAATTTATGAAATGAGACCAAATTAACAAACATCTATAGAGTTAAGGATCAAAACGAATCTTTTATTAATTGGGGAATCAAAACAAAACTCATAAATTAACTAAGGGATGAAAATATACCGTTTAACTAATTAGTTTTGAATATGTAGCTCAAACATAGGATCCTTATCAGACATAAAAATAGGCTAACAAAAGTAAAGGTTACTAAGGAGAAGGATATGCATTTGACTTAGCCAACAGAAAAGGAGATTTACATTTGAAATAATTAAAATAAATGTAAAAAATACAACAATTGATAAAACGAACATATGTTTTTACTACACTCCGATCAGTTTTAGAGTTAAAACGTTTTAGATTTCTCCATCTAATGAATGACAACAGTAACAGACAATCAAACTTCATATGCACATACAACCTTTACAGGTTCAAGTGCAATGGATGAAAATATAGGACTTTGATGCATATAATCAATAGTTGAAGAAACATTTTGCTACTCTCAACATACAAGACTTTTGAAATATAGGCTATTAAGTACATTCAGAATGCATCAACTTTCGAGTATGTATTTCCAGCAAATTTAAATGAATGTTTTCAAGATTACTTATTAATAAAGTCAACAAAATTTAATGATCTAATGGGTAATTGGGACTTGGGAGTGTAATATTTGAATTAAATTCATCTTTATTTTCTCTATTAATTTTATAATGTGCTTATATAAATCATAGTACAACACCACAACAAGAACAATCATGTTTTAATTAATCCTTCAAATCGGGTTAGCTATATGGATAAAACAATGTTCTATCATATATCAAATGATTCATTCCCTATCCAACTCAATCATAATACAACCCCAAATCATCTGCAAAAGAAAATCCCAACTAATTTAGTATGATTCAAATAAACAATAAAATAATAATTTTTTTATGAAGAAAAGTTTTCTAAGATCCCATATGTAAGACACATCTTATGAAATAGTATTTTATTCTTATGAAATAAAACTTCAATTTATAAATGTATCATATAATATCACATGTATGTGGGACACACTCTCAATAGATAGTTGAATTTCAAATTCGTAAGAAAATAACTGAACCATACATCAATTTGCCCAAACATTTACCACTAAAAGGGTAAAAAAGAATGAATACATGATTATTAAAAATAAAATAAAGATACAAATAAATACAGCAAATCTTTCAATCAGAGCGTTACACGTCTATATCTTCTTCAATCATGCTGTCAAAATCTTGCTGACGATCGTAACCCATAACTCCCAGAGATTGCATCCATCCTGACAGTTTATCATCAATATAAGTCTAAAATTAAGAGAAAGGAATAAAATTAAGAGATTCATTCAATTAAATTACCTCTAATTGTTGGTTCTGCATCTGATTGGAATTTCAAACAAGCAACAAGCATGTTTATAAAACAAAAAACCCAATATTCAGGATGCAAATAAACAAGCCAATCTTCAGTATGCAAATAATATTGAGGAATGTGAGCTATCTTATGCCAATCTTCACCTTTTCCTCTCTTGCATCTCTTCTTTAACTTAGGGCAATCAACAATAATTAACTTTTGCAAGTTTCGGAGTTGCTGAAAGTTGTCTGGCAGTGAACTTAACTTTGGAAAGTTGTCGATTTCTAATACTTGAAGAGAAGTCATGGCACCCAAACAATCTGGCAAGGATGTTCGTGAAGGAAAATTGAACAGTTTCAAATTTTGCAGTGAGGGGATGCCTTCTATGTCATCTAGTATGTTTTCATTACACATCCCGAGTAGCAGTTGACGGAGGGAAGTTAGACTGTTCATGTTATGTGGAAAAACTAACTGTGGACAGTCACTGATTCCAAGTGTCTCAAGACAAGTTAGATGTCTCATACCGTCAGACAGGGATTTAAATCTTAAGCACCGATAAACAATCAAAATTCGAAGAGAACTCAAACCTTGCAACAACTGCTCTGATAATGAATCCATTTCATCACAATCTTTAATTGTAAGATATTCTAAAGCACTAAGTCTACTGAGTTCAACAGGTAATTCCTTGAGTTCTTTGAAGCCTGATATCAAAAGTGACTTAAGATTGTTACCAGAAATTCCTCGTGAAGAGGAAGCTACATCTTCACTGCAATTGTTGTCAGAAAAGGACTTCAATAATTCTTCATTTCCTCCTCTAACAGAAAGTGACTCAACAGATGGAAGGGACTGCAATGTAAGTTTGGGGACATTTATTATATCTAACATCAAAAGTTGTGGTAGCATCTTTACTCCTTCGACTTCCAACACCCTCTCTAAATTTGGTAAGTTGTACAAAGTCAACTTTTTCAATGACGTAAAAGCCTTCTCAGCCGCAGGTTCATACAAGTCATCATCAATGTACTTTAAATCTTTCATTCCAGATACATAAAGATTAGTTAAACATGGTAATTTACCAAATGGAGGAATTTGCCTGCAGCTTTCACAGTCATAGAGAGTAATACTAACTAGACCTTTTAGAATAGAAGTATTTCTCATCCAAAGAGGAAAATGTGTTCCCACATAACCCTGCAACCCAAAACTCTTAAGACCTGAATGAGGCTCAAGAGCATCTAGTACTCGCTCCGCATCAACACCACCAACTTTTGAATTAGGATAATCACCCCATGACAAATATAAGCGATTTAAGTCCTTCTTGCCAATCAAATTAGCTTTTTTTGCATCCTTTTCATTCGACACTTTCTGAAGGTCTTTGATGTGTAGCTTGCCTCCTAATTGTAAGTTGTGTAGCTCTGCTAAACTATACCCAGTTTTTGAACCAACTATGAAATTGGTCAATGTTTTCAGGCAAGTTAAATGCCCAATTCTAAAAGGAGATGATAGCAATGACGGACAATTTTTAATCACGAGATGTCGAAGGTCCTGCAATTTTGTGAATTGTTTGGGAAAACTAGAGAAAGAATAGCAATTTTCAAGTTTAAGTGTTTGCAATTTCTGCAGTCTACAAACAGACGCAGGCAAGGTTGTGATATGACTTTTGTAAAGTTCCAAGTACCGCAAATGCATTAAATACTTCAATGCAGAGAGATTCCAAGAACTTGTACGTAAAGCTCGGAGAGGTGTGATCAATGACAACACACGTGAACCCATGAAGGGTGATGATTCAAAGTCAAGAAAGGTTCGCAATGATTCAATTTCTTTTAAGAGATTCAAATTTACTGTTAGAGGGATGTAACTTATATGGTGAGCTCTAGTTGACAGATTAGTCAACTTTGTAACATCATAAGACACACATTCTTCTCCCATAATAAACTTAGCTAAATCATGGACTAAATCATGCATTTTGAATGTAATGTTACCTACAAAATCTGATTTGACTTCTTGAAAGAATGACCTTTGGTTTAATTCATTCCATACCTCATTACCAACATGCTCCATCTGTAAGTTTCCTCTAGATGTAACAAGTCCATTAGCCATCCAAAGTTGAATGAGACTTTCCTTCACCATTTCATAATCCTTAGGAAAAACAGCACAAAAAGTAAAACATGGCCTCAAGGACAATTTCAAATTAAAGTAGCTTAGTCTCAAAGCAGACATGATCGGATCAACCTCAGGTAAACTCCAAAACTCACTTTCCAGTACAGAAATCCATTGATGTTCGGTTCTTTTAAAGCGCAAACTGCTTCCCAATACTTTAGCAGCAAGAGGTGAACCCTTACATTTTATGGCTAACTTCTTGCCTATTGCCACAAGCTCTGCACGCTCTTCTCTATTTTCTCCAAAAGCTTGTTGTTTGAACAACGACCAGATGTGGTCATCAGATAAGCCTACCAAAGGATGAGCAGGATAAGTTCCCATGATGGATGCTACTTTGTCATGTCGGGTAGTGACCAAAACTGATGCACCTTTCATTCTATGTTTCAACACAGCCTTCAACTTATCCCATTTCTCTTGGTCTTCATTCCACACATCATCAAGAACAAGCAAATACCTTATGTTTTGCAAAATTTCTTGAACCTTTTTTTGCATTGACTCTAAAGACGAGAGATCTGGATTTTTTCCAATGATGGATTCTATGATGGACTTCAAAATGTTCATCATATTGAAATCAACAGAAACACAAACCCATATTTTCGGGTCAAAATGTGTCTCTACCCTTTCATCATTGAAGACCATTTGAGCAAGTGTTGTTTTTCCATATCCACCTAGGCCAAAAATGGAATAGACAGAGAGCTCTTCACTGTTGCTAGCATGCCTTAGAAGAAACTTGAGAATCTGCTCTTTATCTTTGTCTCTTCCATATATTTTAGATTCGGTCATGACGGAGATAGTTTGGCGCCACTCTTCATCTTCTGGTTGGTGCTCCACGACCCCCTCGACTAATCCAAACTTCATCCTTTCTTCAGCAATACCATCGATCTTTTTAGCAATCTCGTTCATCCTCTTTCCAATGTTGCGACGAGCCAAAATCTTCATAGGATGGAAACGGGTGATGTTGTCTCCATTTGCTTTTGATGTTATTGAACATTCGTCCAATATATCATCAAGCACATAAGCAGCATCACGCAGTTGCTGTAGCCACTCTTTCACAGCATCGTTTGTTATTTGCTTCTTTTCAGCGTCGTTTAGGACACCACGGATTAAAGTGAGCTTTCTAGATAGGATTTGGGTCAATTCTCCAACACCAAAATAGGTAGCAAGCTCCTCTTGTGCAAAAGATACGAGGTTTTGAATCACGATTCCAAGTAAAGCATCAGCCATTTTCAGATATGAGAATAGAAATGAATCACAGTTGTTTGGATTGGAGATGACTTTGCTCTATGTAGAAGAAATATGCGTTGTTATTTGTTTTCAAAGATTATCTATTAAATCAGTGGATGTAGTTCTCCTGCAACTTGTCAAAGTTGGGTCCTGTGGACAAAAATAATTAGTGCATGACGACAGTAAGGAAAACTACATGACAGTGGGGAAAAACAAGATGTGATGGTACATGAATTTGGAAGGGGAAAAAACAAAATTGGAAAACTTATCATATGAAACAACATCATGCCCGTTCATTTGCCTGGAATAATTAATTGTTCTCTTTCTAAAATTTTGTTCTTGTGTGGCCTTGATTTCACCAGAGAGAATCCAGTCCCAAATAATAGTAGGTATCCTTTCTTGGTGTCTTTCTTTAACTTCAACTTTGGCAAGTGTAGGTCTAGCCCCACATGATTTTGAATACTAACAACAGACAAGTTATCACAAAATACTTTCATTGATTGTGTTGTGTGGCTGTAATCTTTTCAACAAGTTATCACAAAATATAGGATCAGCTTGCATTATAGACACACAAAATCACATAGACCAGAATGATAATAATATGCAATTTTCACACTCATTTCAAATAATGAGTAATTTACTGTTTCAGGCAATTGATTGTTTCGTTGTATTTCAGTTTTAACTGCAATCAAATTTTAACACAAGACAGTCACAACAGTTAAGTTTTCTCTTCAGTTTATATAAAGCTCCATAAAGATCTTTAATTCCAATCAAGTTTCATAAGCAAGGGCATCGCTATTGGAGATCAACTTAGTAGAAAGACAGAACGAGAGCTCTACTATTATTGATCAATCTCTTAGTGGTGAACTTGTGTGACACTGAATAATAAGTAACTTGTTTATCGTTAGAGTTTAATTTAAACGTAGAGATTAATGTTGAACTGCTATATAATGTTGAACTATTATACGTTGTGCTTAGTACTTGGGCAATACTCAACTAAAAATACATACAACAAAATAACCAATAAATTGACAGTATTTGGACATAATGTTTGGATGTGATTAGAGAAAAATGGAAAAGCCAAAAGCTATAGGAAAAATATAACCAAAAATGAGTGAAAATTTTTCTCATCCATTTCTTTGCCTCTGCGAAGATTTCAAATAAAAAGTAAACGAGGTATAGGCGAGAAATTGATGCGGCAGAAAAATTATATGTCTAGTTTCTATACCAATCAGGAGAAATTTCATAGCTCTAGTTTCAAGCTCTCTTAGAACAAACATATCGTAAATGGAGTGCATAATAAACTGGGGAAAAAAGAAGAGAGAAATAGAATGTTGATAATGAGTATGAGAAGTAAATGCAACATTAATTAAGCACAAACTCCCCCAAGCTTTTGAGAATTGGACATGTCTTCACGCCTGCCACCTGAAGCAGCGGCAGTGCAATCCAACCGACACTTCCTAAGTTAGCAATATATTCTCAGTAGCTCTTTCATTACTCTTAACAAGGATGGATGATTTCTCAGTCATCAACTCGAACGATAAAGCCTGCACCATAGAGGGTTCAACATTTCGGAACACAATGCACCCAGATGGCTGACCCCACCTTGCATGACTCTCGTCATTCATCACACTCCTACTGACAATACTATGAAGCATGAACACGAGAAAGATCCATAAGAAGTCTTGTGACAACCATGACATGATCCTAACATTTTCGGGAGGACCGTTGAATGTTTTTTGTCACTGATCTGGAGCAAGCGACTGAAATTCTTACTGATGATCTTACGCTTCATGTCATGAATATTGGCTACAATATTGAAAACTTCCAAAGGATATAAAGGATTTAGGAAGGGTACTACAGAATGTTTCTAAAGAAATTAAGCATTGATTAATCCAAAGGAACAAGGTGTTCAAGCCCTTGTGCTGTACTATAGAGCATTGACCAAATTTCAAATGTAATTAATTCAGTAGAAAAGAGAACAGGGCAATATGCAGCTAATATTCAAATCAAATTTCTGTTCAAAACTGATCAATACTATTGTACTTCAAAACTGATCAACCATGTAAAGAGAAATAATGTGCCTAAACTATCAACATTGATTTTAAATCATTTCTATGAAAAATCAAACAGGAATTTCTTTGAAGCAGTGACATTGGATCTATTAAAATTATATATTACTGAACATCATATATTGTAAGCACATACATTTGAAAAAAGATGGGATTTAATACCTGTTCAGGAGTCTTTTCATGATAACGACTCCGTGCTACTCCTTGTGCAAGCAATTCTTTCACCCTTCCACCAGAATAAAGTTCAGACAGACAGTCATGTGCTTCAGAAACCAGCCCAGCTTGAAAAGCACATAGACCTAACTGTGACATAGCCCTGTTAGAAAGTATCTGTGTTGAAACGTCCATGTGATGAACATTTTCTTGTAAATGACTCATAAGCAAGAAATCACGGGATTTAGTGAACTCATCATGAAGAGAATGGTGATATATATTACAAAGCATTGCACATACTTTGGTGCGCTCGTCTCTGTATTTGTATATTAGTGATACTAATCCAGCCACTAGGGTCCTATTGTTCTCCGGCTTAGGCAATATTCTCATTGCCTTGTAAACCTCTTGTGGTTTGTAGTAAATGAGTACAACCCTCCTCAAGGCCACCTTAGAAGAACCTTTGAAATCTCCGATCCCGTCAAGATAGTCCTGGATATTTCTGTGCAAGAACAACAAACATAGGTTGATTCTGGATCCTCTTGACATACTCACGTCTGTGAAGATCTACAAATTGCAGACTCTTGAAAAACTCAGCATCTATTTTTTCTAAGAAAGCAACTAAGTTTCCCCAAACAAGATTCGGTCCGTTATAGTCGGACCCTTTCTTAGTTTCGTAGTCATCTGGCTCAAATAAAACATCAATCTTTATGTTTGGGTGCTGCACTAGAATATCGAGAAGACCATCATATTCTGCACACATTTTTTCCACACATTTATATGCATATGCCCACCAATGAGGCTTGGATTAACATCAAACTGAGCAGAAACCACACTAAAAATAATTTGTTATGTAAGTAAGCTGCTCAACTTGTTCAAACCTTCCATTTTTCTTCCTTCCTCTAGCCGCCACAAGATCTTTGAACTTCATGTTAACAGTGACCCATGTGATCGACGGATCAACATCGATAATCTCATCATGGCTCTCATATTCATCGTTAGAGTCCCTACCGTAACTCTCAGGCTTCTCATTGCACTTGCTAATCAAATCCTCATACTGCTTATTATTCTTCTTCAATTTCTGCTTCATACTTTTAGCATCCTTATATGGAATATCCCTGAAAAGGAAATCTTCTAGCATTACAAGAGTCCTGATATAAAGTTTAGGGACCTTTTCGGAAACACACCTGAATTTCTCAAGCTGTTTGTTGATCTTGTCAAAGCTCTCTAGCAACCTTCCCCGGTCATTATTATCGATGGCATTGTTCAATTAGATAGAATAAAAGTATGAAACTTTTTACTACTCATACGATTAGGCAAACTAGTCCGTAGGTAGAATCTATGTTTCAAATCCTCGAGGAAATGTAGATAGAGGACACTGAAATTATGGGAACAAGCAATGGAAACAGAATAGGATTATTCAAGAATTGAGCCAACGAACATGGAGCAACTGGGTAAACAGTACTGGACAGGTGGATGTTTGAGGAGGGAAACAGTGAAGTGTGAGAGGGTATAAAGTAATGGATCTAAAGCCATCATAATATTGCAGGATGGTCACCTTCTACCGATGTGTTACCTGCAAAATATGAAATATGGAGACTGTATAACTTAAAGAATTGCTTAGCAATCAGGTAATTTCCTGCTATATCACTCGGTATATCCTAATGTCTTGTGTACTTTTGATTACCTATAGTTTGACTAGGTAGAGAAAAATCAGAAATGATTCTGCTATATCCTAACTATAGGGAAAAATCAGAAATGATATTTTGCTTATCCTTAGGAAACGCTTATTCAAGTTGACTAGGTAGAGAACCACTTGGCCTGTCATATAGGGTATTATGATTTTGCTGAAACACAAACATCAAATTTTGAATATTAAAACCATAATACTCTAATACAATGCGTAATGCTGTTTATCGCGAGAAACGTTATCACGAATTTATCCCGACCGTACAATTGGCTCACCCTTTTATTTATTGACTTCCATTTATGTTATCAACCTTTCGTGATTTATGCCAATCCCTGAATTTTTATTGGTCTGTTTATGTTCGTGATCCATTCGGGTTAAAACACGTCGCTGTGTTTATCACTACTCTAATACAATTATTAAAAATATTATAACCATAATAAAACACATATAATACAAAATTCATGATTTTGCTTCTTCATGTTAATTATAGTTGCTGATGACCAGAAGACGATGAACCTGCAAAATAATACAATGTAAATAATACCTAAGGTTTAACATAGACACTAGACAAAATATATATTTCTAAGATTGCGCAACTTTCCCGAAATGCAACATGTTCTTTTTGATAATAAACACGTCGAGGCTATCAGTACACGATAAATAGACTAAAGGTAGTCCAAGAAGACTAATTTGGTTTTAGAAGTGAGACATATGGTATTGAAGGTGTTTGAGGTAAGAAAGACGTGAGTCTTAATAGCAGTTTTCGCCACCTAACTTTCATGAAGTTGCGATTTTGTTTCCCTAAGAAAAAAAACTACAAAATCGCCTCCTAAGTTTTGCAATTGTAGCACTTTTGGGCCCCCAAGGCCAATTTTTTGTAAAAAAAAATAAAAAATAACACGTGGCACCTCACTTAGGGTGCCACGTCAGCGTAGACCGAGTCAAAATTGGCCTTGGGGGCCAAAACTGCCACCTATGCAAAACTTAGGGACGGTTTTGTAGTTTTTTTAGAGGGCCAAAATTGCAACTTTGAAAAAGTTAGGGGATAAAACTGCTATTAATCCACAATTATATATGAATAATATTTGTAAAAATAAACTATATTTGATTAATAAAAAGAGAGAAATAGAAAGTTGTCACAAATAACTGTATAAATATTATTACTCCGACTAAAGTAGGTGAGTAAGCAACCCGTGAAAAATTTAGTTTTGAATGTATCAATATTATATAGCTTAAACATAGGATCCTTTTATTTGACAAGTGAGTGAGGTAGATTCCTTAACTAAGTAAATATAATAATAGAGTAATGATATTTGAACATAAAAATTTTGATAACTTACATGACAACCTATAAAACCAAGTGTTAATTTGGTTAAGAGAGAGGGAGAGAAAAAAAATTATTATAAGTTTTTAGTGTGATTTTATAAGTTGTCATATAAGTTATCAAAATTTTGATGTTCAATTATCATTACTCAACATAATAATAGGCTAACAAAAGTAAAGGTTTATGAGGAGAGAGATATGCATTTGACTTGGCCAATAGAAAAGGAGAATAACTTTTGAAATAATTAAAATAGGATAATGATATTTATAGCGAACAATACTGATCACGAAGGCATCACGAGATGACGTGGCACTAAGTGATTTGGTCCTTATCACACATACCTACGATGATTTCCGCTTATTTCTATTTCCGATTTACACTCTGCTCCTTCCTTTAAGATTACAACACATACCGTTCGGGACGTTCTCGCGAGACGTTTGTTTGCGATGAATAACAGTACTCATTAAAATAACCCTAAAATACAACAATATATTGATAGAACGAGCATAGGTTTAGTTTACTACACCTAGGTCTGATTTCTAACATCGAAACATAACCAATCAATCATCCCCGAAATATTCACATAAACCCTAAAATCATCACCACCGGCGGCACTCATAATACCACCGAAATATTCACTTAAACCCTAAAATCATCACCACTAGCGGCTCTCTTAATTCCACTCGCTCCGACGTCCACAATGAAAAGAAAGAGAACTTCAAAACAAATGGTTTCAGATTCATCATCAACAACGATGACAACAACCATCGCTACTTTTTATCCTCCACTCGATTCTTCAAAAGATATCAAAAGGAAGAGAAATTATCTTTACAAAGTTTCACGAGTAATGATTTCACCAATATTTTCAGAAAAACCCACACATATCTTATACGACGTCAACCCTCAGACCCACAACATCCGTCGCTATTTGAATTCCCTCTCCCTTGTCTCGAAGCAGTTTCTCTCCATCACTAACCGTCTTCGATTCTCGCTCGCTGTCCGCAATCCAACACACCCTCTCCTTGGTCGCCTCTTCAAAAGGTTCTCTAACCTCACCTCGCTCGACCTTACAAGCTTCGACGGTGACCTCGACACTCTTCTCTACGAAATCTCTAATTTTCCATCATTGAACATCACATCACTCGATCTCTCCTACCAACCCACTATTCCCGCAAATGGGTTACAAACTTTCTCTCAAATGATTACAACTTTGACATCTCTCACTTGTTCCTACATTGTTAATTTCAATAGTAGTCACATGTTCCTTATAGCGGAATGTTTCCCTATGCTCGAAGAACTCAACATCGTCCACACCTCTTGTTACGATAATAAAAATTACACTAGCTATTGTGATGGGGTAGAGGCTCTTTCACTCGCACTTTTCAAACTCCGCAAGGTCAATCTTTCTAGATTTCCCATAAACAACCAATTACTTTTCCACTTGTTCAAGAACTGTAAGCTTCTCCAAGATGTCATCATGTTTTGTTGTGATCAAATAACCTCCGCAGGAATTGCTTATACTCTCCGTGAGAGACCAACATTGAGGTCTTTATCGTTTTCCAGCAGTCCTATCAGTCTGGAATTCGCTACTTCACAGTTTTATGACTCAATGGTGAGTTTAAAGGATTTAACTTGTCTTCGTTTGCGGTTTTTGAATATCTCAGATGATTTACTCTACTCTATTGCAAGGGAAAGTCTTCCTTTGACGAGGCTTGTCCTTGGATTTTGCACCTGCTATAGTTATGCTGGAATCTTTTGTTTATTATCCAAGTGTCAAGGTTTGTAGAATTTGGATCTTCAACGTGCTTCTTTTTTGAATGATCAACATGTTGTTCAGTTGTCTTCTTTTATTGGTGATTTGATGTACATAAACCTTAGTGGTTGTGAAAACATCACAAAATCATCTTTGTTTGTACTTGCTAGGAGTTGTCCTTTACTTTGTGAGATCAAAATGGAAGGAATTGGGAGTGAGATTGTAGAGAATTCAGATTCTTCGATGGATTTTGGTGTAGACCCTCGATTAAAGTCTCTCTATTTGGGTAAAAATTCATGGTTAAGTGATGAAAGCATCATAACGATATCTTCCATTTTTCCGTATTTTCAGTTGCTTGATTTGAATTCTTGTGAATGCATCTCTGATGGTATTTGTCAAGTTTTAAGGAGATGTTGTAAGATTAGACACTTGAACTTATCCTTCAGTAAAGAAGTGAAGCTACTTGGAATGAACTTTATAGTTCCCAATTTGGAGGTGTTGAACTTGTCACATAAAAAGGTTGATGATCAAACACTCTATCTGCGGGCAACTATTAGTTGAACTTTGTGAAAATGTCACAAAGGAGGGAGTGAAACATGTTGTTTTTATTATCTAACGTACTAACCAAGTTCAAGTATATACTTGAGAATTTTTATGTGGTAATTTTTATTAGATCACAATTCAAACCCCCCTTTCTTGTGATATTATTTAACTTCACCAAGATCATTGAGGTGATTTGGAATCCCCCCATTCTGCATTGGATAAAGTGTAACACAGATGGTTCAGCCAATTTAAACACTTCATCTTGTGAAGGTATTTTCAGAGATAAAAATTCAAAGTTTGTTCTTTGCTTTGCTGAAAACACAGGAGTTGGGAATGCTTATCATGCTGAGCTTTCAGGAGCAATGAGGGCCATTGAGCTTGCTGCCCAACATAATTGGAGTTCACTGTGGTTAGAGTGTGATTATGAATTGGTGGTCAATGCCTTCAAAAACCAATCTCTGGTCCCTTGGAGTTTAAGGAATCGTTGGAAAAATTATCTTCTCATAACAAGCAACATGAACTTCCTGGTCACTCATATATATCTACAGAGAAGGGAATTGTTGTGCAGATGCCTTAGCAAATTATGGTCTTACTGTTGCTAATCTTACTATTAGGTTAGAGGTCCCTCTTGTATCAATCAGTATTACATTCAAAATAGGCTAGGTTTGGCCTGTGTAAAATTTTGAAGATGTTTTGGTTTGGTCCCCATCTTCTTTTGTTCCTTTTCTGTTTGGTAATATATTTAGGATAGTCTTGGTGCTATGCTAAGCTATCTTTTTGCTTAATTTTTTTTTTTTTTTTGTTGGTGATATTCTAGGGGATCAAAATTCAATGCATTGTGTGAAGCGGCAATGTTACAAAATATCAATCTATTTTATTATAAAACTAATAATATCAATCTATGTTGATTGATGTAATATGTTACGAGATAAAAAGTATCTTAATTTATAATAACAACCATAAGTTTAAACCAACTTCCTATGAATATAGAATATTTTATAAAACTATAACCATTGTGCAGCCGTATATTTCTTTTAAGGAGTTAATTTTTGTCCTTTGTCTTTTTATTCATTATACTTTTTTTTGGGTAACCATGTTATAGGTTCACAAATTCCATTATCGTTAGAGATGACTAATCTCCGTCAGGAATCAGTGGGGCATAAAAGGTCAGTTCTTCCCTTTCAATCGATTTTTTTTTCTCATACACATGAGCCACGAAACAAACCCATGACCAAATGTTTAACAGGACCCAGAACTCTTACCACTTAGACTAATTCATTATTGATTTTGTTACACTTTTTATTCTTGCATTGAACATTCATCTCACCATTTATATTTATTTTTAAGAATTATTATAATTGTAAATTTAAATAAATTCAATTTAATATACTTACACATGTATTCGTTCAGACAAATTTATTTAATAGCTAGCCCAGGCAACGCCGGGGCTCTAAACTAGTTTCTTCAAGAGTAAAGGAGCCATGTTTTACGATTATTTTCTACGGGGTCTGATATTTAACCAACATTTCGACTTAGGGCTCTAACACAATTATAAAACCTTCAGAAAAAGAGTATTCTCAATCCTAATTGAGTTCGATTTGTATACATTAATGACAATTTACAAGCAATCAAATGAATGACTTTAAGAGTAGTTATTGTTGAGAAATGACTCAAAATTAGTGTGTGCGTGAAGTCTGGAATCGTGACACAATTTTGGCACCGTGTCACGATTTTGGCAACGTGACACGATTTTGTCACGATTTTGAGGCAGTGTGTGGGCGTGTTTCTGCAAGCTAAATCGTGACACGATTTTGACAGATCTAAAACACTATTTAAGCTTTCCATGACCCATTTGTTGGGAGAAGCTTGGTGAATCTCATGGAAACCAAAGGAGGGAACTTTTAGGGTTTTAGATACTAAAGGTGGAGGGTCTTTGGGTGAGGTTCAAAGCTTCAAGATGTGAATCTTGGAGAACCAAAAGAGGGGGCTATTTGGAAAATGGTTGGTGCCTTTTTTGGGAGATTCATGGGGTTGGGAAACACATGAGTGGAGAGTCTGTGTGAGAAACTTGGGTGAGTCTTGGGAAACCAAAAGAGAAGATCCTTAGGAAATCAAAGCTAAGGGTTAGTTCTCTTTTGGGGGTTAGATTATAGAGTTAGGAAACAATTGTAAACACCTTGGTGCGTGAAAATCATTGAGTGTCTTGTTCATTGGTGATATTAGGAGAAATGGGTAGAAAATAGGATTGTTCTTTGTGAGCTTGTTGAAGCTAATTTCTAGTAACCCATTTGTATCTCTTTGTAAAGAACTCATTGATAGTGGATTGAAGAGATCAATCTCTCCCCAAGGGTAGGTCATGGTTGGACCGAACTGGGTAAACATTTCTTGGTGTTGTCATCTTTTCTCTACTCTCTTTATCTTGTTTAGTCTTTGGTCTGATTGTGGTTTTGCTTTAATTTGCACTTAGTTTGTAGATTAGATCTAGATTTATTGTTGTTGTTGTTGTTACTTGTGGTTATTTTTGGTTATTGGTTGTCACTTGCTCCATTAATCTAAATTTCATTGGTGTGATGTTTGGATTTTGACCAAATTCACAACAGTTATAAAGAAAGTAAGAAAAATATAATGATCTAATGATTGATTAACAGTGTAACAAAAATGAGTTTAATTTATATATATTGTCGTCGTACGAAAGTTTTGCGCATTCTTCCAATTATGTGTTCCCACGTCAATTAATGAAGTATGACAAATCATGTGCGTTTAACTTATTAAATTATGCTGTAATACATTATTAGATGTATTTGTAATTTTTTTATAGACTGACTAGACCATTGACCCGTGCGTCGCACGGGTCATATTCACCATAATATATAGGATATATTATATCATAGAAAAAAAGTTGATGTTAAATAAATAGTACA
>Ga0315913_1005227_pt1 | contig 15762 bp, 7 predicted proteins | sample MpolsnodulesMG_FD_207736 | JGI IMG/M metagenome (GOLD analysis project Ga0315913, IMG submission 207736) | Medicago polymorpha root nodule microbial communities from Los Angeles, California, United States - small nodules | ecosystem: Host-associated > Plants > Roots > Nodule | place: USA... | reverse complement strand
CGAAGGCCAACATGACCCTCAAGTAAATCGTGGAAGAAATCGTCGAAGACGAGGGTGTGGGACAGCAGGGCATTTATAATAATTGTAGATTTTATGGTAATATTATTTGTTATATAACTTTTATTAGTTTATTAAAAATAAATTATTTTAATATTTTTTTTTAAAAGAATAGGTATTTAATTATTTTAAAAATTTAAAAAAAAATAAAATGTACCTCGCAAGTCCCACTTGCGGGACATTAAAAAATTTCGAAAAAAAAAACCTTAAGGTACCTCGCAAGTCCCACTTGCGGGACGTATAAAAAATTTGAAAAAAAATTAAAAAGTACCTCGCAAGTACCACTTGCGGGATACAATAAGGACAAAGTTTCGTTACTTGTTAGGGTACCTCGCAAGTGCAAGTTGAGGGGTACCAGAGTGTAAGAAAAAGTAGAGCATTTCTGCAATTTTTTTTAAAAGTAGGGCACTTTTGGAATTTTGGGAAAAAACAAGGGTATATACAAAAAAATTTCTATGAGCATCTATATTACAGTCTCCTATGTTTTAAATATATTCAAAGTAATTTACCAGCAGGAGAGACCAGAATGAGGCATAGAGCAATACAGGAAACCAACTTCAGCTCACTATTCCTGAAGTCCATGCCTGAAGTTAAGTTCAACGAAATCACAAGTTATAACGTGTTAAACAATTTGCAAGTGTGTAAATATGCTTGTGTTTTAAAACAAAAGGTTATGGCAATGCGATCGAAGTATGTTATCACCTAGTAGTTGCAAAGTCCTGAGAGATGTTTTTGTGAAACAACCTCTACACGTAATAAGGAGGGAATAAAAATTCCAAGAGGCCGTAGAGAAGACAACAAAGAAACAGGTTGAAAGAACAAAAAAAAAACGGCAAAGACAGTGGTTAGGGTTTACGTGGAAGCAAGACCTAAAAAATTGCGAGAAGATTTAATATCGTTATTACAAGGTTACGGTGGTTAGGGTTTAAATAGAGAAAAATGTAAACCTAATGGGCTTGTTTAACGGGCTATATACTACCAAATAAAAACAATTACTAATATTACTATTTATGTACGGTCTATTATATTTACAACATGATATCATCTTCATGTGAAATATTTTGTTCGTCTAAGGACACATCAAGTGTTCATTAGTTATGTTTCTTCTGTTTTCACTGAAGCCTTGATACTCTAAAATTGTCAAAGTATTGATGTCTGATACATATCCGACATCGATACATGTTTGATACGACTTGATACGTATAAGAGTAGGGATGTCAATGGGTACCCATGAGTACGGATAGTATGATACCCGGCCCCGTCCCGTTGGATAAATATGATACTCGTGCCCGCCCTGTACCCTTGTGGGTACCCACTATGCGGATACCCGTGGGTATTGAGGTATCCATGGGTACCCATGGATTTTTGATTTTTTTTTTTGGTACAAATAATAATAAAAAATTAATTACCAAAAAACTTCAACTTTTAAACATCCATACATAATCTATTCAAAATTTTATAAATCATACATAATCAATAGAAAATTCATGATATTTACATAATCCATGTGATATGTTTTATGATGTGAATCAAATAGAAATGGTGAACTTAATAAGATGAATTAAAAAAATCAAAAATAAAAATAGGTTATTAATAAAAAATCTTAGGTAGACAGTAAAATTTTCTTCAATAAGGTAACAACTTTAAGTAATAAGATAAGATATATAAGAATATTTTAATAATTTATTTAATTTATTATCGGGTATTAGTACCCGTGGGTATGGGTACAATCAGATCCGTGTCCATATCCATATAATAATGGATAGTCAAATACCCATTTATTATAACCGTGGATACCCGTTTAGCTATCCGCCTCGTGCCCGTAAAGGATTTTACCCACGGGTACCCGTGGACATGGGTATTTTTGCCACCCCTATAAATATCTAACAATTTAAAAAATATGGTCGATAGATTTGGAATACGACCATATGCCACATATATGGCACGAGATACAACAAGGACAAAACTTATATACGGTACCCTAAGTACTGTTGGTGCTGGTCTCCAATAAGAAGATGACACGTTTTAATTATTCCAACTCATCTTTTAACGACGTTTAGCTGACGTTATAGAACCAACAGTAGCTTGTTGCACTGCAGCACAATCATATGTTTAAACTTTCATAAGTCATAACCACCCTCTTACTTACGACTCTACTGCCAAAACCAACCTCTGATCCACACCACTCTTTCCAAACTGCACACAATTATTTGAACAACACCCGGTACTGATTTCCTCAACCCTAGGACCACAGGCGCTGCCGATTCCCAATCCTTTTGCCATTGGCTCTCGCTCTCTCGTCCGCTCCTCCATGATAACCACAAAGAGGTAATTGCGACATTGCCGACGAATCTATCATTACTTGTGCCTACTTGAAGGCAGCGGGAAGCAGCAACGTAGCAATGGAGGGAGTGATGAACAACCAGAAAACGAGGTACAAGGGGGAAATTATGGCGCACCCGAACAACTTCCCCAACCATTATGCTACTGTTGTGGAATTCTTTGAGCACAGTATTGATGTCATACAAGTTTTGGAATTACTTACAACGTACTTCAAACGTCGTCATTGCTTTGTCCAAGTGCTAAACCCTCTCCAGAAATTTGAGACTTCTTCTCGTGTTTGTTTCGTAACGGGGTATTCACAACGTTAGTTCAATTTATAATAAAAGAGCTTACATGTCAGTTTTTTATTGGACACAGTACCAACAGTACTTAGGGTACTGTATATAAGTTTTGTCCATACAACAAAACTCCAAAAAACAGAAGATTCTATGGGAAAGGAGACTGACATGATTAGCGTTAACCGTTAAGTAATGAATATTCGACAAATCTACACATCCCAAACATCTTTTGGATAATACTATTGGTCTAATTGGTGCGAAAAAAAAATGTAACTATCACTTATTTTGACCATTTATACTATTCACATAAACGATTCTCGCCATTTTTTTATTAATATATAAAGATAAATGTTAGCATACAAGTTGTTCAATGTCTCAATGAATATTTTAAAAATATAGACTTTTTTTTTATAGTTTTTGACAATAGATGATTAAATATATTAGTTGTAAGATATGCGTATTGACATGTGTGAAGTGTAAAATACCGTAGAGGGGAATATCATTTTTAGTTATATTTTTTTATAGATTTTTTTTAGTTATTTTATAAATTGTAAATTCATATATTTCATTATAAATTTAATTTTGTTATTAAAATATCTCAGTCGTATCTTTATCTTGAACTTTAATTTTTTTTTTATTATCTTTATATCCTTATCGTATCTTTTCTTTCATGAAACCACCACCAACTTCAAATTTGTGATTATACTTCATAGTTTGAGATTTTTTTTAATCGAGTTTATTCATGATTACTCACCACATCTCTCAATGAATGACATATTTGTTTATTTCACACATTTATGAAGAGAGAAAAAACTTATAAACGAAAGAAAGAGAATAGTCATTTGATAAATCAAATTAATCTAATCAAGTATACAGGTGTATTCATCGTACCCATAAATTTAAAGTGGAAAATATTGATTTAAAAGTAATACATATAATATCAATCAGAGAGTTTAATTGAAAAACAAAGTAATGAATACTACATAGAAAATATAGAAAAAGAAAGTGAGAAATTCAATTATGCATCAAATTATTAAGATGATGTCAACCTCATTGTGAGAAATGCACAAGAGCTGCCAATGAAACAATAAATAACAGAATGACAATAAAATATTTATTCAAAGAGTTGGTTTTTACATTTATTTATGTAATATATTTTCTATTTTTGTATTGTATAACTATTTTACGTTACTGCTCTGGATTTATTTACTTTTTCCTCCAATCAGTAAATATCCAATTTATTTTTGTGTTCACATGAAGAAATCGTTGTTTTCTCGTAAGGACTATATTTTACATAAGTGAATGTGTAACTTTTTTTTACAGATACCAGATGCATGTATGTGATAGATGGCCATGTAGTTTGACTTGCTCCAGTATACCTTGGATGCAATGGGATTTGGATTCCATGAAGTAAATGTGCAACACATTAAATGATCAACCATCGGATCTCAAATTAATAGTGATGAACTGATGATTAGTTAAAGATTGTTTAGCGAAGATATAATGTGAACCGAATTACTATTACAAATTGTTGGTCGAAATTAATTAATGTATGTAAATTTGTGGTTTTTTAAATGCATGAAACTCGGGTTTATCACATATGGACTCGGGTTTCATGGCTGAATTAGTAAGAGAGAAAATATGTTTTTTTTCCCGATAAAAGAGAGGATATATGTTAAGTTAGGCCGAATTTTCTAAGGTTTTAGGTTGTGCGAGTTTTAGGATAGTGAAATGTTTCTTATCGGTGGTGGATTGATGTTTAAAAATCGTCTAAAACTTTAATAATGATTCATGTGCTTCTGGTAAGTAGAAATTCATGGCATGATTTATCTTCACAACTAAGAATTTGACGCAATTGTTATTGGTTCAGTAAAACAAGAAAACAAATATTAATGATTCGAGAAATTACGCATTAGTGGTCTCAAGAAACTCCATGTTGCATATATCCAATCAAAATCAAACACTCTCGTAAACTAATTTGCCTCCCTTATATATACATCAGAAAAGACTCAAAACCAAACGAAAAATGATGCAATAATCAAATAAGCTGTCATCATTACAACACTTGTTGGTAGCCTTTGAGCAGAATTTGGCAAGAAAGGGTATGAATCAGGAGGTGGTAGCATACATTCATCACCATTAAAGTATACCCTTCTAGGAAAAGCCCATCCTTGCTTTAGTGTAAATGTGTTCTTGTCCTTCTTCATAAGCACCTCAGATTGCACATTCCCTTTAGCCCCGGCTTCCATTATTAGATCATTGTAAAATCTCAAACCATAGAACATTCCTGTGTCATCTGCATACACAATTTAGTCATGCACAAAAGTTAAAAAAACAAAAACTCTTCATGAAACTCTATGGGTTATAGGGATGTTATAGGGATTTGGATTGCATGCACTCGAAATTGCACGCATTCATACAGTGGCACATACGTGGTTGTCTTATTAAGATCAGACGGTCTAGATTTTAAGCTTGGTATTTTAGATTGAAAAAATAAATAAATTGGCTTGAAATTTGGATTGTACAATATTAATCGGATGACCACAAACATGTTGATTACAATGCAACAATTCTGACTGCATGCAATCCGGATTTGTATTAAAGACGTCGAAGTTAGATAAGAAATTCATTTTCTTGTTCTGTTAATTTCTGTTTGTAATTCAAGTAAATAAAATATAGACAGTGTCTAATATTTGAAGAACTTACTTATGGCTTCATAAGGAAGAAGTGGCATGTATTCAAAACTATAGACTTGGGTAACATTACTGAGATTAGGGTGTTGCACAACAAGACCCCATTGTGTGTAATTCAGTCTATATTTGAAGTTGATGATTGCGATCTTTACACGCCAATAATCCTTGTAATTGTCTTTTATATGCCAATGCACACGAACAGGACAAAGGTGGCGCGTGCATTGCAATAAAGGTTTTGGTGCAATATCACTCTTCCTAGTCTTGTTATTTCCAGCAACCTCTTTCAGGATCTTTGAATCTTTCCTGCATTTCCATAATGACAAATCAAAATTAGCATTACTATTTCCAAATAATGTTGCGATACAATGCAATTACATGCAGCAGCAATATAAATGGTTTTAGAGGTTTCTATAACTGCAATTGTGGCCGCATTTGTCTGGATTCTGCTGTAATTTAGGACCACAGCAATTTCGAACTATGGTTAAGACTAATAATCATGCTTTTGTACAAGGAAAGCTCTTGTAATCTTGCGACATCACAATCATGTCTCTACAACTAAAGTTGATGTTGCATCAAGCAGTTGTATTTGACTGCATTTCTTGTCCAATAAAAGATTAAGATGAAACCTCGACCGCAATTTAAAAGCTGGCTAATAATGTGGAAGTAGAAATTATGGTGTCTTACGTGACGCAAGTAGCATTATTCTGACAACCACAAGCACAAGTTGGACAAGCTGTGACTTGGTCATTGTAGAATGTTGATAAAGAAACACAACAGCTTGGGTTCTTGGAGGCAAGAAATTGTGAATAAGTACATGTCACATTCCAGGACACTGCATAGGAAAAAAAATACAGGAACGTTAGATAATACTACTAATTCATTTGTAATCAAGGTTTTAGCCTGTAGTGACAATCGCTTTGTGTTTGTATCACGATCTTTGTTATTGGAAAAAATGATTGCAGTCAAATATGACTGATGCAACCACATAAAAAAACCTTAATATTGCGGCTAGAGTCACGGTAAAGGACAGTTTCTTTAAAACGTTGATTGTAACCATCAAGGTTTTAAAAAAGGGTCTGCAATTACAATCTAGGTCGCGAATCATGTTTTGATGTCACAATGACTGCAATACAGCTGAGACTGAGGCCGCATCAGCTACATTTGACCATGATTCTCCGCAGTATTAAAAATTGCAATATACTCAAAGGGAATTAGTATTCATACTCAAAGCTTGAGCTTTTCGCCTACGATCATCTGTAAGAATAACAGTTGAAGGAACTCTCTTAGCAGGGCCACACGAATATCCCGCTCCCGGTCCAAGCAATTTAAAATCCTGAGGTAGTTTAACTGTCTTGTTAGTTCTTCCGGAGAGTCCTACACCCATCTGAAATGCCGAGACGGCACCTGAAGGGTCCTGTCCCCAAGATGTTAGGACACCACCTTTGCAACAGTTTGTGTATTGCATATTGTAAGATGCTCCAGGTAATAAGTCAACAACTTGAGGACTTCTCTTGCAACTATGAGGAATCTTTAACTTGAACTTTGAACAATCTCCTTGTTCTGTTGCTTGTGCTCCCATCATGGCCCATATGATTTCTTTCTTGGCCCATGTCCATCCTAGTGTCCATCCCGGGTTCATAATGTTTCGGTATAGTTGAAAGTTAAATAATGTTACAGTTGCCTGCCAAAGTGACATAATAGTATATTGATTAGTTTGAAGATAGCTAGAGCATTAATTAGGGAATTTTTTGTGTGTAAATTAAGCTATCATCTAAGTGTAATTGTAGAGATTAACCCCTCGAAGTAACTGAGATTCGTTTAAAAGATTCACCATTTTGAAAATATTATTTTTTTTATACGCACTGGCCATGACACGAACTCCTGACCAAATGGTTAAGGGATCCAAACATCTATGTGTGTTACACTGTGTTATTATGCAAATATTAAGATGAAACAGTTCTATCTATTTCTTAGTTCGACATCAGCATCAGATTATATATTATAAGTTCATAATATTTGAATTTTGATAATTTTACTTTTCTGGTAATCACCAAAGGCTAGAGTGATTTCAACATTTTTGGAAACATTTTGGTATGCACAACTTCTAATGATTACATGTGTAATTAAATTTTCCTTATAAGAATAGCATGATCAAAGTTTGGAAATTATTTACCATATAACCATCTGATGTCCAGGACATAATATCCCATCTTATTGTCACATTCCCAGTTGGATCCAATGGATCAAATGCCTCTACAAGCATAGAATAAAATAAAACAAAGTTAAATGAATTCATTTATCCAATTATATTCTTAGTCCTATGTTTTTTCATATATTATGCAAAGTAATTTACCAGCTGGAGATATAAGAATGAGACATAGAGCAACAAATGCAACCAACTTCAGCTCTCTAAATGTGCATCTTTGATGATGTTTACCATTACCAAATTCCATGCCTGAAGTTGAAGTTCCAAGAAATCACAAGTTGTTATAAACTTATAATGTGTTGCACAATTTGCAAGTGTACAATGTGTTTGTCTTTATAACAAAAAGGTTAAAACAATGTGATTGAAGAATGTTATCACGTAGTAGTTGTAAGGTCATTGTGATATCATAATACCATCTTATGAAATATTTTGTTTGCCTTAGGACACATCAAGTCTTAATCTGTTTTCTTTTTCTTTAGATTTCACTCACTTTTCAATCATAAAACAATCAACTTCAAATTTGTGATTATGCTTTATGGTTTGAGATTATTTCTGTCTAGTTTAATGAACTGTATGATATTGATTACTTCCTTCCTTCATCTCACTGTGACATATTTGGTTATTAAAGAAAAAAAACCATAAACTTACAAGATTTTTTTTATTTGATCAAGTTAACTTTATGTTTTATAGATTCACCTTTATCATAAATTTAAAATGGATAATATTGACGTCAGAGTGATGCACATAATATTAATTAAATGTTACAATAAAATAAAATTGAAAATTGAAAAATGACACTCATTTTCGACACAATTTTTGTTTTACTTTAAAAAATGTGTCGCTCATTGTGGAATAGAGAGAACAAATATTACCTTTGAAATAGTTAAGTATATTTAGATTTTCTGTTACTCAACATCTATGAATATAATTATTTAAGTTTACAGGGAAAGTAGCAAAATCAATATGTTATCTCTATGATATGATATGTCAATCAAGCTATTAAGTGGCTTGGGGAATGTGGTATAGAGTTACCATCTTTTGGGATTGATTGAAAAGTAGTAGGGTAATGTTGCAACGCATTTAAAATTAACTGATAATAAATTGAACATATTCGATGTCCCCAGCCATAGATGGGTCTTAAATCTGAGTTAAATTTATTGGGCCTTCTTCTTCAGATTATCTATCATACAATGATTAATAAGAGCTGCTGCTTGCACCCTACGTTTTGCTGATACTATGTTTATGATGTTCTCTCTCAAAATATTTTTCTATGAATCTTTACCTATGTAAAGTTATATATGGATGTATAAGTCCGGACAAATTATACAGTATGAATTTAGGGTTAAATATGTTTTTAGTCTCTATAAATATACCAACTTTTCATTTTAGTCCCTTTAAAATTTTCCTTCAACTTTTAGTCCCTATAAAATTTTCAATCACTACTTTTGGTCTCTATTTTTAAGTTAATTTTAGTATTTTTTTAATAAAATTGTTCCAAAATGTGTAGAATGTTGTAAAAATATTTCCCAAAAAAAATTATAATTTTTTAACAAAAAATAAATTTAATATGAATTTTTAACCATCAAAAATATAAAAATTCATATTAAATTCATGTTTTGTTATAAATTTTTTTGAAGAGATTCTTATAATATTATGAATTTTTCTGCAAAATTTTATTCAAAAATATGAATTCTACATATGAGTTTACTTTAAAAGAGGGACCAAAAGTGAAGATGGAAAATTTTTGGAGGACTAAAAGTTGAAGGAAAATTTTAGAGGGACTAAAACAAAAAGTTGGTATATTTATAGGGACCAAAAACATATTTAACCCATGAATTTATAAGAAATAAAATATTTTCTCATCAAATATTTACTATTTAATCATATTTTCTTGCTTTCATACAAACATAATCAAGACTATACTCACTCCAATGGAATAGTCTAGTGAAGCATGACTGGTTTAAGTATACTCACTCTAATGGAATATTTTTCTTATTTGATGTATTGCAAGGTTTAAGTATACTAATTTCTTTGAAGCGGGCTAAATGTATTTATATTTGTAAGTGTACATTGGTGTTTAGAGGTTTTTCTTGTGCTATGCCTATCTCCTCACTCAAAAAATTTCTTACAAAAAGAAAAACACTACAGTTGACAACTAGATGAAAGATATTTTTTAAGCGATTGTCTTTTAATGTACGATGAAAATAAGACTGTTAGGTAATTGTTGAGTCAAAGTTCAAACTATAGATAATTGTTTCCTTCTCCAAAAAAAAAAAAAGGATAATTGTTTCCTTAAAAAATATCTATAGGTAATTGTTGTCACATGAAAAGGAGACACGATAGATTTGAATACACTTCTAATGTAATTACACACACGAAAACAATTCTAATGTAATTAAATTTTTTAAATATAATAATTTTAAATATTTTATATGAAACTTAAAGTGTACATATTTGGTTAATAAACTCTAGCTTTTGGACTTGCTAAAATCCAAATCTAGCCATGCGTATTTTGTAACCTTAAATTGCTAGCTAAATCCACCATTACATGAATGTGCGACCGATTTTGAAATCAATTTATGAAAACCATTAATATTTACTCCTTCGTTTAAGTTTGAACCATCAATCTTCAACTCATTATCTCTTAATTAAAACTAATTGAGTTATTCAACCCCTCCAATTTAATTAATTGTTATATATTGACACAATGTAAAATTATCTTATACATATATTAGATGATTTGTGACACGTCAATTAATAAATATGATAATTCATATGTTTTAAATCAAATCAAATGATGTGAGATATAAAATAATGTTACATCGACAAACATAGTAATTAAATAGTTGTATTATTTGAACAACCATTTGATTGACAACTTTTGGGACAACTATAATTTTACAAAGAAAAAAGATATTGACACAAAAACCAAAACAATAGAAAAAAGAAAGTTAAAACATAATATAAGTATGAGAGAGAAAATTATCACAAAAATTATCAAAAAATAATATACAAATATCATTTCTCATATTTAAATACTTGCTACTAATATTAATAATGACCAATTTAACAAACAATATGAAATTTTGGATCTCCAACATAGTTTCAGAATCGGTCAAATTGTATTTAGCACTGGACGGGTTCCCTCCACTCACAAGTGCTCATTTGGCATTATTTTTGGGACCATTCCATGACATCAATTTGAATGTTAGTGTGAACCAACTTTGAAGCCATCGCCAAACTTTATTTGTATACAGTGGCGTCAACGTTTATTATTATATTTGAATCCTGCCAAACATTATCATCTGTCATTTTCTGTTCTCTAGTTCGCTCCAAATGCACACAGAATAAGCATTGGAATTTTAACAATTGTTGTTTTGTCCGAACACAACCAATATTTTTGTATCTTTAAAAAAAAAATATCATAGAAGATATATATAAGCCATACTCACACACGTATGAACACCATTGGCACGTGCGAATCCAAATCAAAACAAATTTCAAATACAAAAACCCCCCCAAACCCAAACAAATAACAAACATTCCATTCATCCTCGTCCAACCCGAGGAACAAACACAACAAACCTTGTCTCTCTCTTTGTTCTCAACTTCCAACCATGTCATCATCCTCAACAACACCAATTCTGAAAGATGAATTGGACATCGTGATTCCAACGATACGAAACCTCGATTTCTTGGAACAGTGGAGACAATTCTTCCAACCATATCATCTCATCATTGTTCAAGATGGTGATCCTTCTAAAGTCATCAAAGTCCCTGAAGGATTTGACTATGAACTTTATAACCGTAACGATATTAACCGAATTTTGGGTCCTAAGGCTTCTTGTATTTCATTCAAAGACTCTGCTTGTCGTTGCTTTGGTTTCATTGTTTCCAAGAAGAAGTATATCTTTACTATTGATGATGATTGCTTTGTACGTCTTCTTCATCTCTCTGTTATTTTTCACTCGTTGATCAAATTTATCTTTATGTTAATGTTTCTTGGTTTTAATTTATATCATGAGTTTGGCAAAATCACGATGACATTGTGATTTTGTTGAAGCATTAAAATATCATGATGGATATGTCATGGTCTGATTTTGCAGAAGCTACAAAGTGTAGCTTTTGAAAAATCACGGTTGGTCATGATGATTATGACATATCAACGGTGATATCAAACGTTGGTTGTCTATTGTGATTGTGTCAAACTCCGCCGATCTTAACATGCTAAACTGAATTATCAATTTGATTTTTGAGAGTGTTGGATGACATAATTTTGAGTTTTATTTTGATTTTGATTTGTACCATGTTTGATGGTAGTGAATTTGACCAACTCACGGTGTTATAATGTTTTTGCCTACACTTTCGTGTTTCTGTCAAACTCACTGTCAATTTTAACATTTTAGGATGAATCACTAGTTTTCTTTTTGAAAGTGTTGTTTAACATAATATTGATATGTTCTAAGAAATTAATGAAATTTTAAAATTATTTTTGAAACTGCAAATTCTAAATCACTTTGGTTTGTTTGGGACAATTTTAGAGATTAAATTGATGGATCCCAAAAGAACTAATGTGATCTAGGATTTTTTTTTTGTTTTTTTAAAGAATCTAGGATGTTTTGTTTTAGGAATTAGTATTAGTATTTTTTTAGTTTTGTTTAATTCTCTGAAGCAAATATACACATACATCACGCACCGTGGCATATCGACACCGATAATAATTTGATAAAATCACATAGCTCAATGTAATTACATGTATCGGCGTCGTGTCAATGTCCGACACCGACACTGTCCGTGCTTCGTAGTAAGGATTGACTTTACCGAAAAGAACTAGTATCGTCTAAAATGCACTTCTTTTGGTCACTATTATAAGCCAACATTATTTCTTCAGGTTAATTGAATCACATGTATCTATATCATAAATCAGATATATTAGTTATTCAATAAACCTGAAAAAATGAATTTTTGCTTCTAATATTGTCCGGAGGGAGCATTGTTTTAATAATTATTTTTGTATTTTTGTTAATTTCAAGGAACCAATTGATGGATGTTTTATTGTAAAAAAATAAATAAATTGATGGATGTTTGGGACTACATTGATGATTCACGTTGTTGGTTGTGACACCTTAGCTGGAATTTGACAAGATCAATGTTGTTTCCTTGGTCTCTCTCTATGGACTTTTGTGACATTGGGATTATTTTAAAAAAATTGAAATTTTTTGTCGTTCTTATTGTTCTATATTGGATTTGTTGTTAAGATTTTCAGATCTCTACTACAGTGAACTTCTCTATAGTACTTTTCAGTTGAATTGTTTTTGCAATTTGTTTGGTAAGAGAAACTGCATGTTCTCTGTCTTTTAAGATCTAGCATAGTTACCTGGTCTGTTCTTAATATGTACACGGAAAGGGAAACATGTTGGGGGTTCAGTCATTAGACTGATTATCTTTTGAAATCTGATAGGACATATTATTTTATTATGGCAGCTGTCACTCTTTGATTAGCACCGGCACTATAGATTTAAGGCATGTCGGTGACTTGCATATGTCAGTGTCCGACAGACACATTTGATTATATTTAATCACTTTTATTTTCACAAATCTTTATCAGTGTCGTGTCTGTGTCAGTGTTTTATAGTTGATAGTATGTTAAGATCATATGAGCAGAGTTTGTTACTTTTCTGTTGTTGATAATAAGCAGGGTTTGTTATATTGCTAGATCCTCCTTAGGACTGATGTATGTTTGGTTTTTTCAGGTTGCCAAAGATCCATCCGGCAAAGAAATTGATGCTCTGCAGCAGCATATTAAGAACTTGCTGACCCCATCAACCCCATTTTTCTTCAACACGCTATATGACCCATATAGAGAAGGTGCTGATTTTGTTCGCGGCTATCCATTCAGTCTTCGAGAGGGTGTCCCAACTGCTATTTCTCATGGCCTTTGGCTCAACATTCCTGATTATGATGCTCCAACTCAGCTTGTCAAGCCTCTTGAAAGAAACACTAGGTATTGGTTTGGTATCTCTCGCAATGTAGCACTGACACTTCATATTGAAGGCTTGTCTGGTGTTAAACACCAAACATACACTTTCATTTTTTCAAATCACTTCATATTGCATGGACAAGTGCTTGTGCTTCATAAGTTACAGTAGTCTATAATACTATAACCTAATTTCTTGTCTGTTAAGGTGATATACTGTTATATGTTTTATGAAATTGTTTATTTATCAGGTATGTGGATGCTGTTATGACAATACCAAAGGGAACCCTCTTTCCCATGTGTGGTATGAATTTGGCATTCAACCGGGAATTGATTGGTCCTGCATTGTACTTTGGACTCATGGGTGAAGGCCAACCTATTGGTCGCTACGATGATATGTGGGCTGGGTGGTGCATGAAGGTATTCCTAATTTCAATTTTATTGAATTAACCTGCTCCTTAATGTATGTGGTATTTGAAGTATACTAGCAAGCAATACAATCTCTTTTTAACACGGTCTCTACGCTCTATTATTGGTTGGAATTGTATGCATCCTACCACTTATGGAATGGATCCAACATAGATTTGTATGAGTCATACGAGGGAACAACTTTAAATCGTGGTTGCGGTTAAACTGCAAACCTTTATAGTTGGCAAAATGCAGGAAAATGAGGCTGATGCAGTCGCAAATTGTGGTTGTGATGCTGTTGTGTAGACTTCAAAATACTTTATGTTACAGCCACAATTGCGATTGTGAACCGCAATTTAAATCATGATCAAGAGTTGTTATTTCAACAAACTCATGATTTGTTATATTATACTCTCAATATCTGTATTTGAGTTGTTAATCAATGGTCTATACTCTATAATACTCACTTGTCATGTTATATATTGTGTTACACTTTTTGCTCATTAGACCCTCTTATATTGATAATGTAGGTCATAAGTGACCACTTGGGGTTGGGAGTGAAGACAGGTTTACCTTATATCTGGCACAGCAAAGCTAGCAACCCATTTGTGAATCTTAAGAAAGAGTACAAAGGAATTTACTGGCAGGAAGAGCTTATCCCATTTTTCCAATCTGTTTCTCTTCCAAAGGAATGCACAACTCCTCAAAAATGCTACATTGAACTCTCCAAACAAGTTAAAGCAAAACTTGGATTGGTTGATGACTACTTCAACAAGCTTGCAGATGCTATGGTCACTTGGATTGAAGTTTGGGATGAGCTTAACCCATCTGATGGAAAAACTCTTGCATTGCCTAATGGTGTATCAAAGTAGATTCTTGATCTGTTTGAGGCTCTAGGAATAAGTTATTATGCAGGGAAGAGGATATGGTTATACTTATCAATTTACTTTTTTTTTTGTTTTGTTTTCTTCTTCTTAGAACAATAATAATAAAGTTTGAATTGATCTTAATTGCATTGTTTTATATAATTTCTTCAGGATGGAATGTAACTTATTGTTAGACAATGTTGACTTTCAAATTTAATAGTGAGATTATTGCTTTTGGGAATGTTTTGCCAGAGGTTTTTACCTTGAAGGTCAATTTGTTAATCTTTATTCCCCACCTTTCTATATATTATTTTTACAGAATGATATTTAGATTTAAACTAAAGATTTTGTTAGTGTATTTCTGAAAAACAATTGCCAAAGGATTCAACGAGATTGAATGGATTAAAATGATACGGTAATTGCTGATAAAAGAAATACATTTGTCTGAGAATTTTGCTAATCCATCATTGGACACGTACAAGGATCAGGTAACTTGGGTGGACCTACTTACTGGTCTACAGTGGCCATGTTCCCTGCAAAAAAATTCAGTATGTATGTATTTGTATAAGGTTACTCCTAGGAACATGTGTATTAGTGTCACAAACTAGTTGATGTTAGTGGTAGGCTTATAACACCTCAGACATGTTTAGGTTAATTTTCCCATTCATCATTGTCATGGTAATCACTGTAGCATGGGATAATCATAGTGTGGAATACCATATTTTATAAAATTTTATAAATATATGTTGTATCTGTTGTATATTGGCTTCAAATTGGATTTGCAGGAAACCTAAAATCGCGGCACGTTTTGAGGCACCGTGGCACGATTTTGTTGGCAGGGAGCAAGGATCCATGAGATGGAAAATCGTGGCACGATTTGGGAAATCGTGACACGATTAGGCTACTTCCTCACCAAGTTTCCCTTGAAAGCGAC
>Ga0315913_1005224_pt1 | contig 15767 bp, 8 predicted proteins | sample MpolsnodulesMG_FD_207736 | JGI IMG/M metagenome (GOLD analysis project Ga0315913, IMG submission 207736) | Medicago polymorpha root nodule microbial communities from Los Angeles, California, United States - small nodules | ecosystem: Host-associated > Plants > Roots > Nodule | place: USA... | reverse complement strand
TCTATCAAAACTTTTGTTCTAGACATGAAATTTAGGTTTTGATAATCACTTTGAATATTGGAACCCAAAGCTTTTGTATCGTTTAATAGCTTAGGAAATCAGCTATACAACAATACAATTGACTATCAGATCGTTTAATAGTTTGGGAAATCGACGATTGAACGACCCAATAGAAATCACAACATCATATGGACACGAATGATGTTGTCGAGCAATATGTGATAATATCAATTGATAATTAGAATCCGCAACACGAATCCCAGAATACGTATAAGTAGGTGGATGAAGTTTAATCCCGACATAATCATTTCCCTGTTAACTCTCAAACGTTTTACAATTCCGTAGTTTTATAGCTTACGAAACGAAACAATCTTGAAACCCTTAGCTCAGAACGATATCGATTGTTGAACGGCTTAGAATATCGCACCAGTCCCTGTGGAGACGATAACACAAAAATACTTACTTTTGATACTACATCAATATGTCATAACGGATTATTGATTTGTCTTTCAATTAATGGTCGTTTAAACAATGTATACACAAAAGCGGACTAGGATTTTCTAGCGTCTATATTTCCATCATAGTATGCATCTAGACATTCCTCATAAGCATCTTTCCTTTGAGATGTTATTGTGTATTTCAAACCTCCTTTCAATTACATATTCAAGTATCTCAACACCCACTTCAATTTTTACCAATGCACTTGACTCGAATTTGCTACAAACTAACTCATTATTCTAATCGCATGCGCTAAGTCCAATCTACTACAAACCATGTCATACATGATGTTTCCTACCTCGCGTGCATAGGGAGCACCCTAAATCTTATTCCCATCCTCAAATTTAGGAGATTACATAATTGAAATTTTTGCATGAGGACCCAAAGGAGTGATCGCAGTCTTAGCATCAAACATTCTAAACTGCTTCATCACTATCTCCAAGTAACTATATTGAGGTAAGAACAATTCACCCTTGTGTCAATTCCTCATGATAACCATTATCCTCTTAGCAAAACCAAGATCTTTCATCTCAAATTCACCATTTAATTTCTCCTTGAACATACCAATCTCTTTCTTCGTAGAACTAGTAATTAAGATATCATTCATATATATAAGTAAGTACAGAATGACTTTCCCATCTATCTTCAACATGTAAACACAATTGTCATATTCACTTGTAAAAAAATCGATCTTCACAAGAAACTCATCAAACTGATGACATAATTGTCTTGGGCTTTGTTACAAATAATACAAAGATTTTTTTTTCCAAAAGACGCATCTTAAGCTTTTCCACTACAAAATCCTTTGGTTGCTCATTATAGATTTCCTCTTCAAGATGTGTGTCAGAAAACGGTATTTGCATCCATATATTTCAACTCATGATTGTATTGATTAACAATCGTCATAAGCACCCTTATGGAGCAATATTTTACCACCGATGAAAAAATCTTGTAGTAATTAACTCCCTCAACTTGAGTAAAACTCTTTGTCACAAGTCTAACTTTGTAACTCGGCTCTTCAATCATTGGAGTACCTTTCTTCTTCTTGAAGATCCACTTGCATGCAACTACCATTTGTTTCTTAGGTAGATCCACAAGCTTCCAAGTTTAATTCTTCTACAATGAATGCATTTTCCCATTCATTTTCTTTAACCATTTTTTGTTCTCGTTACTCTTACATTCATCATTAAAGTTCTTTGTTTACGAGTCTTATAACTCTTCAACGACATTTAGAGCATAACAAATTATATTAGTACAATCAGATTTCATAGGTGCAATAATATTCCTCCTCTCCCTATCTTTAGCCAATTGATAGTTAGGAGCCATTGTTGGTTGTCTTCTACTTGAACTTGATGGATGAGTCTCATCCTTTCTCTTGTCTCACTGGTGGAAGACTCTACGTCAAATTGAGTTTTCTTCACCCCTGCTTTTAAGTTTGTAAAACCCATGTCTTTGCACTTCATCCTCAGGTTGGTCTCATAAAAAACATCTCTGTTTATAATGAATTTTGATCCTCCTCCAAGTTCCATCTTCCATAACTTATAACCATTCACACCATTAGAAAAACCAATGAACATGTCTCACAACTCTAGCATCAAGCTTGTCTTGCTTGTACACACATACGCCAAAGCTCTAAAAACCTTCAAATTACAATCTTATGGTTTTCAACCGTAAACATCCATAAATATCTTAAAGTATATCCCTTCGGATCGACATTTGTTGGGTAACTAACCTCGCAAAAGCATGCATCTCATACACAAAGATTATTTACTCAGTTCGACTCATATTGACCTATGTATGAGGGAGAGAGCAACTCTTCAATCCATTATCAAGGAGATTTTACAAGATATCTAACAAAGTTACAAGAAATTAGCTTGAACAATAAACCCTAATTTTTATCCGTTTGTGTCCCTTCTCACAACTCACAAGAAGACAAGAGAGAAAACTCGAATCATTCCCCTTATGAAATCGCTTTATACAATATGTTTAGAATGTGTTTTTCAACCATATTTTCTCACCCAAAACTCTAACCATTAGCACTTAAGTTCCCCAAAAGTTCACTCTTTTGGTGATCCCAAATAAAGAGTATAATAGAAGGAAAAAATTATCAATATTTCAATAATATTGTAAAGTCTTATAATTTGGAACAATTTTTTATGTAAAGTGACTTAAAATTTAGGACAGAAGACTACAAAATATGATTTTGGTTCAAATTGAAAATTGTGATTAACAACTTTTAAAATTGAGTTGATTGTGTTGAGTGATTGTGCCACTTGTTATATTCATTAACTATCTTTTAATTAACACCATTAACCACATATTTAAATTGTGCTAAATGATTATGAGTTCTGATGTCAATATGTATGTCAAAGTGTCATTTTTATTCTGAAGAAGATCGAACTTGTCAATCTTCACCATCAGAAAGACTGAAAGAAAACAACATAAAAGACGAAGAAATTATAAATTTCGTCTAACACTAAATTCATAATCTGGTCACGGGCAATCTATAATATATTAGATATAATTATTGAATATATATTTTCATTAATGTTTTAGTTGTTTAGATTATATGTGTTCGTCAAGTATGTTTTTTTATTAAAAAGTTACTGACACGATAACTTATTCTGAAAGAGTTGATATTTAAAAAAGTTAGAAAAATATGATTAAGCAAATTACTTAAAAGTATATAATATGAAGCAAAAAAAATCATTAGAAAATATCAGTATATGCAAAATTGAAAATAGAAAGGAAAAAAAATAATAAGTGTAGGATATATTCGAGGGTGGTAAGACAGAATGAAGTTGAATTCAAACTTCAAAGTAATAGGATAGGAATATATCCTATGTGCTCTATATGCTTTAGAAAAAAAACTACTAACTAATTTCCAAATCAGAATGACGTCACATAGAGCACATTTTTTATCAACGACACCCAACCAAAGCATATTTGCTATCAACTAAGATCATCTCCATTCCTTCTATTTGTAAAGATAAAGATACAAAAGAATATTGATAATGTATAAAATAATTAATGATAATAGAATCATTGTATTTTTTTTTTTATGTCTATCTCTTTTCAAATTATATACCCTATTTTATTCGTCAAATGGAGAGCATCCTAACCCGTCCCTAAGTTTCATACTTTACACAACCATACTTTCGTCAATTACTAAATGCATGTTTGATTTAACAATGAAATGTATTAATGAGTTAGCATCATATCAATCGTGATTTTAGCAAAATATAGATGTTTGGTGAGTAAGCAAAACTGAGTTTACCTCCAAATCTCAATTTAACAGGTAATATAAGTCAATTTTTTCTTGAGATTACAACGCATGCATTTATTTTAAATATTAAACTTGCTTTTAAAGAAAAAATATCCAAAAACAAATCACATTTGAAAAAAAAAATCTAGTTAATTCAAAATCATTTTATCAAATGTACATCAAACCACATTAAGAATGTTCTTAATGTGTGATTTTGTGAAGTGAACATTCAATTCAAAATCAGAATTATCTCAAATTTCATAAACCTACATTTGAAATGCTTCCAACTCTACTCTTCCTCTTTAGCGTTTTTTTCTTTGCATTTAAGGAAAAAGGCATGATAAGAAAACAAAGAATTGGAAAATTGATGTGCCCATAAAAGGATCATTTGTAAACAAGTGATCAACCCATAAGGCACCAATCCACTGGCCTTTAGTCCTCTGCTCTATCACATTGTTTTACCAGAAAACCCGTATGGGACATGGTTTGTTCCAACTCTCCAGTAGCGGAGTATTTGTTTTTTTTTCAGTGGATAGTTATCTTTATAATATGATAATATGATTTTTTTTACAGAATATGATTATATGATTTATCAATGCATTAATACGCAAATGCCAAAGGAAAAAATTAACAAGTGCGCAAATGCTGATTCACTTGTAGCGAATTTCAGTAAGACAAAATCCAATTAGTTTCCAAACAGATATGTCAAAATAGCCAAAGCAGCAATAACAATTATGATGTTTAGGAAATAGTTTGACTTTAGAGCCTTATCTGGGCTTCCGCCAACCGCCTCATATTCAGCCCGAATCTTCTTCCTCATAGCATCAGACAGCTCTTTCTGCAATTCAAATAGGCACACTATTGAATTTTATTCCTTTCTTCTTCATTTTAAGATTTCCAAAATTACATGTGATAATAATCCCACGATTTGAAAATAGCTTCTTCTTGTATTATTAAAGATACTTGCACAAGAAAACAACACACTTGTTTTTACTCCTGCATCAAACCAGGAATAGAGAAACAATGAAGAATATGCAAAATATATATTCTATGCAAACCTTTCATTAAATTATATATAATAAATTTCCGACAAGCATCAAGAAAATGAATGGTAAAATTTAATAAATTGTGCAGGCTTAAAACCTTTCCAGAGGAGTACTTGGCTGCTACAAACTTCTCTCCCACTACATTTGGAGAACCATCCACCACAATGCCCTGAAAAACAGATAACAAAGAAAACTTTAATAGGTGATTTGGTCAACTGTCTTGTTATTTGAACTCAAATCATATACGTATGCAGACATGAAAAAGAAAAGGTAACAAATTTTTTATTGAAGAACATAATATCTAGGACAGTAGTCACATAATAAGTACACCCATCTCAAAATGCACAAAACAGTAACTCAACGTGAACTGACCTCTGCAGGTTCAAACTTTGCTCCAAGGTTGCTGAGTTTGGCATGTGCTTCAGCATAATCTTTAAAGAATGCTTCCTGATCTACAGCATATTTCTCAGCATATACCTGCATATTTCACAAATAATTTTATGGGTATATCACAGTTTAATTTTATGTTGAATAAAAATGGACATGGGAAAAAATTGAGCAATTTTACCTTGAAGGAAGGATCGTCAAAAAGAGCAGCATCAGTTGGCAATACCAATAGGTCTTCATCCTTTTTTTCTTTGATGTCCTGTATGTAACAATAATTACAAAAAGAAAAAGTAGACTATGCATACTCCCCTCTCCTCTTCCCTTCCTATACTGTTATACAATCACCCCCTCCCCTCCCAACAAAATAATAAATTAAAAATATCTGACCTTGAAGTAAGAGTTGTCAAACTTTAACCATTGTGCAGTCCAGGATTGTCCCCCAGGTGCTCCTGGCCCATCTTTCTGTAGAATGAGAAATACACATGAATCTTATATTGTTTTATTGATTTCAGATATCATTCCATTCAAAAACGATTTGATCATCATGTACACTAGCTCTGAAGATAAACAAAACTTGACAGGTCTGTATACTTAAGATTATATATAGTTGGCATAAGAACTATTAAAGACAGAAAGCAACAATTGTAACAAAGATTTAGGTTTACATTTCTTAAAAGTAAACTGAAGTAAGACATGGAAGGTCTACACAAACGGAGTAAGAACAAACTCTCATTGTATTCATATCTTTTGAAATTTGGCTCGAGTCTAACTCAACCCTACAAAACCGACTTCTAAAATTAGGAGTACCACTTATAAACACATTTTCAGGTAATATCTCATCGAATGTGGGACGTGACATTTTCTGCACACTTCCCCACGCCCAGGAGGACGTGACATCTGGAGCGTGTCCCGAGTGGCTCGATAGTGGGTGGCCCAACGGTTGTTAGGAAGGTTCTGATACCGACGAATTAAAATATGAGTTGAGTCTGACCAAGATACATTTTCATCTCATTCAATGTTGGACTTCTCAGCAAATATCTAATCAAGATACATTTTGATTATGCAGCAATGATGCAGTAGGAAAAATCAGACCAGAGATGTTGCATTGATGATGATGATGATGATTTCTTGATGATGGTGAATTCAATCATAAAGTAATACTCCCTCCATCTCATTTTAAGTTTCTCATTTGAGTTGTGTGCAATTCTTAAAAAATATGATTAGTTGTGTCGATTTCAATAATAAAATTAATTTCATATACTAAAACTCTCTTATTAATTGTAGTTAGTTGAGTACTTAGGCGGGTTGAAATACAATAAATAAGGGTATATTAGTGGAAATAATAATTAATGTTTTGATTCATATTCTAAAGTGACAATTAATCTGAGGCAGAAATATTGTAAATGAGACACTTGTTACTGAGACAGAAGGAACATGTACTTGCAGTGTCCTGTGAAATTCCTATTCATCAAGTACATTTTTACTTCAAAGTGAATCCATAAAACAAGTTTAATTGTAATGAGCCCAACAAAAGGGCAATCACTCTTGATTACTAAAATCATGGTGACCTTTTATTAAGTCTAAAGGTGAAGTGTATCCACAAGCCTCTCAGCAGAGACCGATGCTATCAGACTAATGCGATCATCGACTCAGCCAAGATAATGGTTTGGTCGATCTCAGATCGTTAGTTGCACTAGTGAGTCACTTTTTGGAACATATGAACTGGTGTAGATTAAATATATATAATCTTTAAATAATGGACCTAATGGTATATTCAATCCATATTTCATATACAGTTAATGCACACCAGACACTTGTATGACATAGTTACAAGGCTATTTTATGAAACTCTAAGTTACCCTATGATAATATCTATATACAACAACAACAACTAAGCCTTATCCCACTGGGTGGGGGATCAAATTACGCTATAATGCTATCATAAACCATATTTGGATCCAACCCATTAATCTTTAAATCTTTCCTAATAATTTCTCTTATAGTTTTTCTAGGTCTTCCTCTGCCTCTAGTGATCTAACTATCCTCCATCCGATCTACTCTCCTTACTAGAGAATCTACAGGTCTTCTCTCTACATGCGCAAACCACCTAAGCCTATTTTCCACCGTCTTTTCTACTATAGGTGCTGCCCCAACTCTGAACTCTCTCTAATGTTGTCATTTCTAGTCCTATCCCGTCTAGTCTTGTATGATATTTTTATATCATCTAATAAGTCTAAATGCTCAACCAAATGACTTGAAGGTGTTATAAAGGAGATGAGTTATAAAATGCAGCGGTCATCATCCAATTCAGTATAAAAAGATTTAACATAAAACAACCATCCATTCGAATGATTATTTACCATCATCTATAGCTTCAAACTAATGACTCTTAGTGCTCATGAGCTCTTCGATATCAAATATTAAAATTAGACTGTAGTTTTGCAATAGTTCAGCAATCTTTCAAAATCATGTTTAATAGCTTGAGGGTAAAAAGGAAGATAGTATACCGTGTATTTAGTCTCAGGTTTGCCCCAGCCACTGCGGTCTGGTCTAGACCGCCCCAGTGTGTGCGCACCAGATAATGCAACAATTTCCTGCAGATACAATAACATGAAAGTCAAGATCACAGACATATAGCTATAGTCCAATACTTACCCCCATCCTTATGGAAAACACAGGGAATTACCTTGTCATTCAACCCCATTCGGTAGAAAACTTGACGCAAATGATCAGCAGGTGAAGGGGGGCCAGCATCTAAATACGTAAAAATAAAAAAAAATAGTAGTTAGCAACCGAAAAAACTAACTAGGGCTGTTAAGTGTTAACAACCCAGAAATCTAAAACAGCCAAATTAAACCTGTCCAAATTGTTTGTTTACATTGGAAAATCATATACAAAACCAAACCAAAACCAACAAAGACATCATATCATCAGTTATAAAAGCGTGATATAACAGAATGTATCAATAGAAGTAAAATATGCAACCACAGCCATTTCTATATGGCCAACTGTTAGTTAATAGATGCCTAATAAAAAACTTATTGTTTCTCTGTTTCATATTCCCAAATTAACAGTAGCTTATCCAATCCATGTCCTAGAATCCTACAGAGGCAAAGAAGAAAGTTTAAATCACAATATTACTCCAATTAGATATATGGGTTTTACCAGGAAGTCTCCCTTCTTCAGGGCATTGTTCAGGTCCAGTGACGTCTACTCTTCCGTATTTCATGGGAATTTTTGGGCCTCCAGCTTCCTGAAGATTCAAAGAAAATGGTCAGTATCATTTAATTATTTCAAATAGACAACAATCAATCTTGAAGTCAAAGTAGGACTTAGGCAACCTCCACAGCTGTAGCACTAGCTAACTGAAATAAGTCTGCATATGTCACGCCTGAATATTTGTCTTTGATTGGCTGGAGAAGTTTCAATGCATTTACAAGGCCTGAAATTGCAGCTCGTAGGAATGATTACCACGAGCAATATTCAGATATAATTGGCAGTTAATGAATACATACCAGCGTTGGCTCCATGTTTCAACTCAACTTCAAATCTTAAACTACCATTGGCTCCACCTCTCTGTGGCCACTCCTCAATATTCTTATTATAAGTACCAGCATCATGCCATCCCAAACGAATCTGTCACATAAAAGTATGTGTGAACCGTCACAACGAAAAGAAAAAAGAGTTCACACCTATGCTACAAATCATATGACAAAGTTCCATCTATATGTGGCTGGTATATCTCATCAACTCAAGAGTTTGATAACTAGGCTGACTGAATCATTTTAGTCGCTGTAAAGTTTATTCATCATCTTTGAATCATTTCGTCACTGTAAGGCTATAAATCTCTTATGGTAAATGTGATGCAAAGAGTACTCTATTCTTTGAAGCATCGACATTGACACCGACAAGTCGACACCTTTGTTAATTTGAAAAATATTAATTAATTTGAAAAATATTAATTAATTATAGGTGTCGGTGCTACAGAGATTCTATTCTATGCCACAATATCATGTTGGCCAATTAGCTGGTGCTTTAGTTTGTTTTCTCTTTTTAAGTGAGTTTTAAGTAGAAAGATATAGTACACATATAATGAGAACTCCGCATACATATGTTGCACAAGTGCTTTGCACTAGTCTTTGTAGGAGAGATTCGCCCGACAACTTTATATTGTATCGTAAACATTTGTGCATCAATCATCAAACAACGAGCAGCAAAGACACTGTTAATGGAACACTAAAACCAGAAATTCAACAATAGAATTATCGAAACAAACTCCTAATCTTGAAATAAGAACCATAACATTGAAAAATATATATATGACTTCACATATCAATTTGAAGAAGAAAGTTACTAAAAAAACAAGAATATAAAATAATAGAGAATGCAAGCCCCTAATAATATGAGTCACTTACCAAGGAACTTAGTTACTTATAGCCTGTTTGATTGTGTTTTGCTTTTTAGTTTTCTAAAACTATATTGCAAATCCATTTTTTAAAACTGTTTTTAAGAATAAAATAAAATAAAAACTGTTTGGTAGTTTTATTTTTAAAAAGTGTTTTAGAGAAGAGCGAATGAAAAAAACTGTTTGGTAATTCATTTTCTTAATATGTTTTGAAAATTTTAAAACTCAAAATTTGTTCGACGCAAGTGTAACTGTAAGTTATTGTTTAAGCATTTTTTTCTAAAGCATGTGTTCATATATAACATTGATTATTTATGATATTTGTATACTATTATATTTACAAGAAATATAATATTAAACGTTGTTGCAATCTAACCAAACTGCACCGCGAACACCTCTGATCATAATAATCCGGAGTTCGGTCGTGAGGTAAGTATGGTTTGACCAAAAATTATTTCATCCAGGAATAAATACGAAATAAAACAATCAATTTTATTTTTTTATAAATTAAAAAGTATAAAAAATTAACATTTTATGCAAAAAAATAAATAAAGTAAAAGGCATAATGCTGTCAAGGAAAATAAAATAACGTGTCGATCGAAAAGAGAAAATAAAATAACGTGGTCAAGAAAATTGATCTAATGAAAATGCAACAAACAAATAAAATAAATTTGCTAAAAAAATGAAATAAAAGTAAAATGAAATAATTACAGAAGTGCCATTAATGAAAACAATGTGTTTTTAGTGTGTTTTCAGTTTTTGAGTTTTCTAAAAGAAAAGCAAAATTAAAAACCAAAACAGCTTTTGCCGGTTTCTGTTTTTTAGTTTTAAAAACTGTAAAATAAGAAATAGTTTCCAAAAAAAGTTTTTAAAAAGAAGCATGCCAAACATGTTTTTTCTTTTCAAGATTTTAAAAACTGAAAAACAGTTTTACAGAACTAATTCAAACAGGCTCTTAATGTGTGTTTGGTTTTGCAATGCCGATGACAAAAATTGATTCGGAATGAATTGATTTTAGTTAAAAGTGAGTTAAATGGAAGTGGTTTATGTTTGGATACATATTTGTAAATCTGAGTTGATCAATATAAGTTAAGAGTAAAAATCATGTTTAGAAACAAAAACTAGATACCCTAGCTTCCAGTTAGAATTAATTCAGGCAAAACCAATCCTACCGAAAAACACCCAAACATTGTTAAATTGATTCTATATCTCTAAAATAAATCGACAGCTCCAAAAATGAAACCAAATATACTCTTAACTTATTTTCACCTTGGATATCTACTGGCATAAGTTTAGTGAGATTGTTTAGGAGAACTTATGAAAACAGCTTATGACTGTTTTCATTAGCTTTTTTCAACTTATTTTCATAAGTTCTCCAATATAGCTTATAAAAACAACTTAAAGCATATACAAAAACAATTTAAAGTTATTTTATGTTTTGCTATAAAAATAGCTAATGCAAACTTATACAGAAGCGCTTATCATGATAAGTGTTTGTGCTATAAGCTGCAAATAAGCTGTTATAAGCATAAAGCCGTTCAATCTCCATAAAATAACAGAGAAATCAATTATTGAAGCTTACATTATACTACTTCAATTCCAGACAAAGAAAACGCTAAATCAAATGCAATATACTTGCACAGAAAAATCATAAAAAATTAAACAAGATCGAAGGAAAAAAAAGCACTGAAAATTACCATAAGAGGATGGCAGAACTTAGTCCTAAGAAGCTCCTTGATATCTTCTCGAGCGCTCTTCAACTGATCAGGATCAGACGCAAACGCAACCGTTCCGAATCGTCCACTCGAAACACGAACTTCTCCTCTTCGCTGAAAAATCGCAAACACAATTAACACAAGCGAACTCAAAAAAATAAAAATCATGAACGAGAAATAGCGAGACGAAACGAAACCTGATTGAGAAAGATGTGAGAAATGCGAGGAGAAGAACGCAAGCAATTGAGCGAGGAGACGGAACTGGAAGAAGATGACGATGAAAATGAGAAGAACGAACGGGAAGTTGAGAGTGAGACGGTGGCTCTGGTGGCGGAGGGAATCATACGTGCGGCGGCGCCGCCGGTGATTGTAGCCATTGTGGTTGGTGAAGAGAGCGAAGGAGTGAGTAACACACGCTCTGCCATTTTGTTTCGTTGAGTTTTATATATTTAGTTTTATTTATTTTATTTTCTTTTTCTTTTTCTTTCTTCTCCTTGTGTTTTGGATGATAATCCTGAATTTGCCAATCAAAACTCTACTTCTTGTGTTTGTGAAATAATCCACGATATGCTTATGTAGGTTTATATAGTGCTCCTAGTTCTACCTTATACTTGACCCATCTTATTCCCAAGAGTCATTTTCATTTACTTGGGATTCAAGTGTTTGGTGTGAGTCATGCCACTCATCTACCAGTATTTTTTTTTATGGGAAAAACAAAATACAGATTATTAAGAGAGTCATTTTCTATGCAGGTATGAGTACAAGATGGTCAACTATATCTATAAATTAGGAATGATTATGATGTGTTTTGAATATGTGTTTGAGATAAAAAGTTATCTTATATAAAGAACGTTATTAACATTCTCTTTTTAACACTTTCTTTGATATTTACTTCATCATTTGATGAAATCAACATGAACTTTACTACTTTATGTGAGATCCATTTTCAAAGTGTGAGATTCACAGTGATTTCAGCTAATAAGAAAGTGAGTATTAGAGAAAATGTTAAAAAGTGAATGTTGACATTACTCCTCTATTTGATATAAAAGATGTCTACTTTAACTAGGAATGTCAATGTTACTAAATTTGACTCGTTCATCGTGATTTAAATTTGATAACTCGTAGTTGTGTGAAAAAATTTCGGATGGTAGTTGTGTTACTAAATCTGACTTATTCATCATTAGCTATAAAAATAGTTAATACAACCTTATACATAGGTGCTTATTATGATAAGTGTTTGTGTTATGAGCTGCTAATAAGTTGTTATAACGTTGTTCAATCTCCATAAAATTACAGAGAAATCAATTTATATATGAACTTATTAGTAGTTTAGAACTTGTTTGTGATTGTGAAACTTAATATAGAATAGAATCTCAAATGAGATAAGTAAACATGATGTCTTGCATTTTTGTAGAAAAAGTAATGCATGCTAATAAATTCGTACTATTTACTAGTTGTATGATGTACGTCTAAGTAGACCAATGTATTTATATTACAAGTAGTTGCGATATATGCAACTAAGTATATATACATGTTGTGTGGGTAGAGTCAGGTTAATGATCTTTCCTCCGATTACATAAGGAATCCTTATGTGTCAGTTCCAATGTATGTAGGTAAGTGGGGTACCACTTACAAAGGCTAGTTTAAAGCATACAACATTGAAAGACTCAGTCACTTGAGATTATCCAAGTCAGAGTGATTGATAAGACGATGTTGTGATCAATATAGTCTAGTTATATTAAAGTATATTGACTAAGGCAGGTGAAGCTAATATACAATGTGTATTGTTAACCAAAATGGTAGATTATATTATTAGAGTTGAATAACATTTTTATTCTTATGTAGCATGCTATGTTTTATCCCAATTTGAAAACTCATTGAGGTCGTAGTGCCTTATCCGATTTTGTTGTTTGTTTTATAGATATAGATTATTTGAAGTTAATTGAAGTCGGATCACACTCACAGAGTTAAGATCTCCATTATATTTGAATTTACTTATATGTAAAAACTCTCTTTACATTCCTTTTTAAGTATTTTGAGGTAAGATGCAAATATTTTAAGGTTCTCTAATTTTTCAAAACCTTATATGTAATTTCAAGCTATGTCTATTCTGAAAAATATTTTACGGGAGAAATCCAGATTTAAAAACCTCCGTCGTTACACAATCAAAATTTATAAAGGTAATTTTGACATTTCAAAATAAATGTAAAGATAGTTCTGTCAATGTAATTAAATTTGTAATCACTCATGTTTTAAAGTAAATTTTCGGGAAAAACAAACACAAACTAGAAAAGTATGTTTACGTTTTCCGCAAAATAAATTCTAAATTGGAAATGTTTTTTTAATAGTTTTCGGAAATATAATGAAACCGAAAATCTTAATGCACACCAAAAATCTAATGTGGGGTTGAACCCATGGTTGATCCGAAAATTTAAAAAGTGAAAGTAAAAAAGAAGGGTAAAAATTCATGTGAACTTGTATTGGTCGATAGGGATATTACATGTTATATGCATGAGTTTGAGTTCGAACATCAAACATCTAATTTCTTCATATTTAAAATGTGTGAGTTCTAACCATTAAACTATTTCATAAAAAAAAGTGTAAAAAGTTAAATAGCAAAAAGGGAAAAGTCAACAATTTTTTATAGTTTGTCGGGAGAGTGGTACAAATGTAATTATTTTTTTATATAAACAAAAGATATCAATTTATTCAAATTAATAGAATACATCATTCAACATTGTTAAAAACGTTCCTAAATCGCAACTTTGGAAAAGTTAGGGGGTTAAAACTGCAATTAAGCCTAAATATAATGGTATAACTTAAAATTTTCTATTACCTAATGGAGGATAAAAAAAAAAGGCAAAATATGTAATATATAGAAAGAAAGAAAAAAGGATGGTCCTCTTGTACCCTCTTCTCTTTTTCCTATTTGATTTGATTTGTTTTTTAAAAAAAGGTTATGTTTTTGGAAAAGAAAAAAATAACACTTTTTTTTCGAAGAAATCAAAATAGATTAAAATTACTAAGATTGATTCATCTCGCACAAGGTGTGCAAAAGAGAATTATTCAACAAGATACAAGGTTAAGGTCTGTTTCTCTCAACAAAACAAAAAAAGGTTAAGGTCTGTTATCAAAACAAAAACACCACAATAAAAGAGAAGAAAGCTACTCCATAACACCCATACATGAGAAAGGGTGTCACCACCAGTCATAGTGGAAGTGAGCATTTTAGCTTTCAACTAAGAAAAAGACAAAAACTTAATGCTATCCAATAAATTCACCAAATCCTGCGTTGTGTGAGTGAAAATTCTATTGTTTCTTCCCTTCCAAACAACCCAACTGCATGTGTGAGAAAAGAACGAGTAAACCGCGATAATCTCGCCAAATGTCCAAACTGAGAAAAAAAATAACACTTAATAAATTCCTATTTTATTTGATCTGTTTTTTAAAAAAAGGTTATGTTTTTCGAAAAGAAAAAAATAACACTTAAAAAAGGTTATGCTCTTGGGACATTTGTTTAGAAATTAAAAGTAGATATTTTATCTTAGAAATTGTGTATTTGACTAATTGAAATACTAAAAAGTATTTTTTTTTACATAGAATTTAGCGATTGTTTCATTTTTTTTAATCCTTAACTAGTGTTTTAAGGATACTTGTTAGCGTAACCTAAGTTTATACTCCCCCCAGTCCTATTTATAAGAAACAATTTACTTTTTTGATTCATTGAATAATTGATGTATTTGGTCTATTTTTAGGCTAGATACATCAATTATTTAATGAATCTAAAAAGTCAACTTTTTCTTATAAATAGGACCAGAAAGAGTATTTAGGGACAATATTTCCTTGCATTAATGCATTTGATCCTCTCCGTTTATAACCCGGGTCATCCCTTGGGGGGAGCAAGGAGCTCAATGGAGTTGGGTCTCCCCAAGGGTATGGGTCACAAAAAAATGAAATTATAGCCCAGTACCATTACCTCCACTAAAAAAAATCCTTATTCTCATTTCTCTGATACACGTGTTCTAGACTTTCCTTCTTCTTGTTTTAGTGACTGGAAGGTTGATAAAGGTATTCACCTAAACTTGTAAAAAAATTATTCTAATATGAATATTTTTTGTGTTAGTCACAATGATGAGTATTTCTTTTAAAATAAACGCGTTTTTATTTTATTACGGACCTCTTTTTACTTGCAAAGTCGAACCTCCAGATTCATAAGAATGGCCATGTTCATAACTTCCTCCATTTGTTCTATTTAGAGAGATAAAAGCACACAAAAAGTAAAAAAATAATTAATGATGGTGGGACCCACTTAGTATTGTGATCGACCATTTTTTTGTCTATCTCTTTTCAAATGACTTATTCCATTTATTTTTTAAATGGAGAGGATATTTACCCGTAACTCTAGTCTTACGACTAGTCGACTACCCAAACCACCATTAAAAAGATAGTTT
>Ga0315913_1005223_pt1 | contig 15768 bp, 12 predicted proteins | sample MpolsnodulesMG_FD_207736 | JGI IMG/M metagenome (GOLD analysis project Ga0315913, IMG submission 207736) | Medicago polymorpha root nodule microbial communities from Los Angeles, California, United States - small nodules | ecosystem: Host-associated > Plants > Roots > Nodule | place: USA... | reverse complement strand
AAAGTATCGGTTTGGTCCCTTCTGTTAATTTAATTCAAAAAAAAGTTAAGTTTATGGGCCAAACTAATACTAATTAAATAAGTTAAGGGACCAAAATTTAACGTTTTTTTCGATTAAATTAACAAAAAGGACCAAACCGATACTTTAAATAAAGTTAAGGGACCAAAACGGACTTTTTATTACTTATGGGACCAAACTGATACTTGAAATCAAGTTAAGGGGCCAATTGAGCATTTAAGCCTATAAAATATCACACATCATAATATTTAGCTAAATAAAAAGCATCTAAAATATAAAAAACAAACGCATATTACAGTAAATATCAAAGACTTATGATTAATTAACTAACTTTAGTATTAAATAAAATTATTGGTATAGTCTATATAATGTGCAGGTGTGGGGTGGACTGGGCACTAGAGTACCCGTATCCGTTAAAAATTGTGGGTAATTACCTAAACTCAAATCCATACCCAACAATGGAGGTATTTACTTGCCCATCATAGATATTTTGTGCGGGTGCCTATTAAGCTTGGGTCCAATTGTCATCCCTAATATTCAGCCGTATGAAAAATGTGAATCTACATCTAACTAGAAGTTGTTCTTATATCTAAACTTTAATACGTTTACCTATTTCCTTGACTGCCATTAAGTGGAGCCTTCAAAGCACTTCCACCGTCCCAAAGTAAATGAGCAATTTGCAATAAAAAATTGTCACAAAATAATTAATGCATTTCACTTTTTAATGAAATATTAATTATTATTTTCTCCAATTATAATTTAATTTATACTTTCATCACTCTCAATTCAATATATTATACTTTATATTTATGATAATAGAGAATATATCAATACTTGACAAGACACTTAAAACCATTTTTATTTTCTTTCACTTATACACATTTTCTTACTACCTCCGTCCCTAATTATAAGACCTTTTTGAGAAAAAATTTGTCCCTTTTTATAATACCCCTTTGCTATTTCCAACGACATTAATTATTTCTTTACATACATGTCTCTATTTATTATACATCTTTTTCTTCAATCAACAATAAATAGCATATGAAAAACATAAACTAATTCTCTCTCTTAAAGATAAAATTGTAAAAACAATAGTGATTAAAAACAACTTTAATATAAATATCCACTTTCTTAATTCCTGTAATTTTAGCAAAGGGTCTTATATATAGGGATGGAGATAGTAATATATATTATGTGTTAAATAAACAAAAGACTTGGTTGTTATAGAACGGATGAAGTATCTTTAACATACTACTCCCTCCGTCCCTATATATATATATATATAAGAGTGTTTATATACAGAGACGGAGGGAGTACAAACAATTGATGAGGACACTGATGGAAGAGAGAGAGTGAGAGCGAGCAAATCAATACTTGACCAAACAATTGTCACATTCAGTGGCCGCAATAACAAATGTTCCCATGTTGGCTAGGAGCATGAAGTATCACTCGAAATGTCGATGTCTGGATAACATGCGTGCAGTTCTTTTGCTAAAATGTGTAGATCCGGTACCACAAAGGCTGGATATTTTGTCGTTTTTTTTTTCTTTTTCTTCTTTTACAACTTTAATTCAGTCAAATAAAGTAGTGGGCAAACTATTGACAGAAAATCCTAAAAAAAAAACAAAAGGGGTAGTGATAGAAAATCCAAATTTTCCAAGCATAAAAAATATCACACCCAAGATTTGCTAAGACATTCCCTCAAAAAAAAAAAGATTTGGTAAGACATCAACACAATAATTTATCTACAATCATCATGACGCCGCTAACCAACGGAACAACTTATTTTCTTGCTGATGATATTATTTTAAAGGCTTAATTGATCCACCAGTCCTTAACTTAATTCTTTATTTTTAAGTGACTCTATAACTATAAAACGTCTTAATTTGATCCTTTATCTTTGTCTCTGTTTATTCAATTTGATCCTACTCCGTAAATTTTAACACAGACCTTATGAATTGTTTTAATTTTAACCCTTTGATCTTTCTTTTAAAAGGATGACCGTTAGATCATACATGTCTATTGTATCTTTCGGTGACAATCAACATCTAATATTTTTCATATTCTTCATCTTCTTCATTCCTTTTTTTTTTTTTAAGGAATCTTCTTCATTCCAATTGTTCTCCATCTTGCATCTCCAAAATTGTTCTCCATCTTCATATCAATTTCATCAACCTTCCTGAAATATCCTAGAAAAAATCCAAAACATCTATAAAAAAAAAACATAAATTCATCTCTTCAACATCATCAATTCATTTTTTTTTTGTGAAAGAAACATCATCAATTCATAGCTTCAACGGATTCAACACAATAAATAAAACTCAGATTCTTAGCCAAAATTCTTAACCCAAATTCGATATTTTTAACCAAGATTTGAAACCCAGATACGAAATTAGAAAACCAAGATTTAAAAATTCTTAACCAAAATTTATCCCAAATTCGAGACCCTTAAATTTCAAATCTGAGACATAGATGACGCGAGAATGCAGATGAAGAATATGAGGATTTTGTTTTTCTTCTGGATTTTTATTTTGCTATGAGTTTGGACTTTTTTTTTCTCTTTTCTGAATGAATTCTGCTTGATTTTCACAAATCCCTCGCTTCCCAACAGTGCAAGAATGCTATTCGAGGAGAAAGGGATCAAGGAATTAGGAACTAAGAGAGACATAAAAGATATTCTGCCTATCAATTCAATTGCCAAATCTAGCAAGCAGTGGAGATTTAATAAATATTTCCCAAACTATCCCTGGAAAAGGAGATTTATAACCAAACTTTAAACATTAAGGTAGGTTTGATCCGGCTTTTTTTCGGCTTCTCTACATCTTTAAGGACAAGTTAGGTCAAACACAATATCAATAAAGTACCTTCGAAAAAAAGTATTTTTTTTAAAATGCATAAAATTGAATAGAATGAGGTTTAACCAAAAGTTGTTGGATGCTACTTCAAAAAATTACTTCTCCGAAATTTATTTCACAAGCACTTCTCTTCAACTCACGCCGCAACCTTTTCTTTTATTTTTTAATATTTTTTCTTTTACATATTTATATTATAACAAACTATGCATATCTTTTTCTTATTTAAAAAACTAAACATATCTTTTTCAATGACACCAACAATGTAACAAATATAATATTATATAATATAAATTCTTATCTTTTTAAATGACACAAAAAATATGGTATTCCTTAACAAAATTTGTTTCACACTATAATTGAAAAAGAAGAAACAAACTATTCATAGCATTTCAAACATTTTTTTATTTATTATGTTAATTCATATTAAATTCAAAGTTTTGTACTCGTGAGCTTAGCTCAGTTGATATAGACAATGTATAAATATATGCAATGTCCTGGGTTCGAACCCCCGGGCACCACAATTTTTTTTTTTTTTAAAGTTTTGTACAATATTTTGCCAAACAATTTTTAACTTAAAAATAACTTTAGAACTAAAAAAAAATAAAGAAACCAAACAACTTTAGTTTTTTTCTTAAAAGACTTTATTTTAACTTTGTTTTAAAGTAGCTTTTAGACGAAAAAAGTCTGACCAAACGGTACATAAGTCCTTCTAGAATAAGCATCTTTCAATTGGAATAGAACAAACAAAATTAAACCAAACAGCTAATTGTTCGCTAATTAAGTGCTTAGCCGTCACAGTGAATATTTTCAGAATTTGGGAATTTGGCCATAAGGGTCTTTGAGCGAAGAAGAGATGAAGTTATTCCTAATAGTTTTAAGATGCGATGGTGTGGTATTTTAGGTGTTTGATTAAAGAGTTTAATGTGATTTTTTGTAGTATATCTGGGTTTTTTTTCCTGGTATATTTTATGAAGTTGATGAAATTGATATGAAGATGGAGAGCAAGTGGAAAGAAGAAGATGAAGAATAGGAAAAATATTAGATGTTGATTGTTCACCATAAGATACAATAGATATGTATGATCTAACAGACATCCTTTTAAAAGAAAGATCAAAGAGTTAAAATTAAAACAATTATTAAGGTCTATAGTGGACTACCTTCAATGTTGGTTCACCTTACACATTTAATGTTAAAATTCACCGAGTAGGACCAAATTGACTAACGGAGACAAAGATAAGAGACCAAATTAAGACGTTTTATAGTTATAGGACCACTTTGAAATAAAGAATTAAGTCAAGGGACCGGTAGTTCAATTAAGCCTATTTTATATTATTAGGTTAAATAAATTTTTTGTCCTTAAAAATTACCAAATTTTTGTCTTTTATTCAAATAAAAAGTAGCATGTTTCCTCGACATTGTTTTAGTCCCTGCAGCTTTTCAAATTGTTTAATTATCTTTTAAATTTGAAATTTTTGAATAAATTTTTTAGACATGTTTAGAATATTATAAAAAGTTATTATTTGACAAAGATTTTAAAAAATTCAACATGAGATGAATTAAATATAAATTTTCAAAATTTTAAAAATTCAAGGTAAGAATAACAAAATCTCAACCTAAAAATCAAATTTTTAGTTTCTTTTTTTTCGGTGGAACTTTTTATAATGTTCTAAATATATCTAGAAAAATATTTAAAAATACTCATTGACTTAGCAATAGAAACTAAAGTTGCATAAGAAAATTTTATAGGCAGAAAACATGTCACTTTCTTTTCATAAAATTTGGATGTTGATGTCATATACTTGTTTTTATGTTTTATTTATTTGACATAGATAGGGAGAAAACATGTCACTTTCTCTTAGAAGAATTTAAGATTCAACCTGACATCTTATTAGTGCAAATATTCCACTCTTGTCTTCTTTTAACTTGTTATTCAAATCTTGTTTTGACAGTTTAGAGGGTCTTCTATTTTTTAATTAAGTGTGCAAATTAATTTATGAAAAAAGAAAAACAAAAGTTTAGAATAAAAAAGACGATAAAAGTAAAATCAAGAGGTGAAATTGTTTCCAAGAAGCTCTCGAACCAAACTGCCAAAGCCTAAGCAATATCAGCAAACCGCAACTTCAGACAAAGAATATATGCATATGTGTCTCTGCCAAGGCTTCACATGATACACAAGAATTCTAGTGTCTTCACGGACACGAGAATAAAGTGGAATTGCTAGAACAGTTGCGACATTTGTAGGAGATAGCAAGAGTGTACCAACGTATTATTCCAAGATTTAAGGTCTAGGTTCAAGAGCAAATTAACTGTAACATCCTCAAAGTGAAGAGGTGGAGGGGTTGACGTTTGAGAAAGGAAAGACAACAAAAGCCACGACATACTCCACATATTAATTTTAGCACCACCCCAACCTTCCATCTATGTCCCAAGGTAAGAAAAAATTGAGTACTCCATAAACTCTTGCATGTGTAGCTTGGATTATGGCCAAGACGAGCCTCCAAGAAATCTCGTATGGGATAGTATTTGGCTTTGAGAATACGAGTAACTAAGGGGTTAGAGTCGTCCATGAGTTTCCAACCTTGTTTACCAAGCATTGAAAGATTCAAAGCTTCAATGTTGCGAAAGCCTGGGCCACCAAAACTTTTGTGGGGAGTGAGCTTGTCCCATGGCATCCAATTAATTAAACTTTGGCCATTCTTCTTAGATCCGCAATAAAAGGAATTCATCATCCTTTCCATTTGGACTAATGTGAAAGCTATGAAAGCGGTGCTTATTCTGTTCGAAGTAATTTCGGTTTGAAAGTCAATTTCCATAAGAGTATGTTGGTAGGGGTGAATGTGTTGGAATCGTGGTTGACCGATGCAACCTTGGTTATGCATTGTAAAACAGGTGATATTCCTTTTTTGTATTTGAGTTTACCTATTGGAGGAGATACTCGCAGTATATAGTTTTGGAAAAGTCATCACTTGTCTATGGGGGGTCGTTTGGTATTATCGACTTACAGAAATCAAGTTTGGCTTTATAAATTATTGAGTTGGGGGGAGGATCCCAAGCTGAAGTTGCATTTCTACGCCACATTTCATGCATAACACACACGGAGACCATCACCAACCTTTTATCTACCCTCTTGGCTATAACTTCGCCAAATATAATTAGGGCTATTTGAAAAATACCTAATTTTGAATAATTTGGAAGCCAAAACATCTGGTTTATTATAAAGTTTCATCATTTTTTTCTTCTTCTAGAATTGCAATGTTAAAAGTTTAGAGATTCAGAAAACTCATCCCACCGTGTGACTTGAGGCTGATTTGAGTGATTCGATTAGTTATGATGGTGTGGTTGGTTTTGTGAGTATCAATGCAGAAATAGGAGACATAAGTTTGTGATACAATACAACATCGATAAATGAACAATTGTTTATGTCTAGTTTCGTAAACATAATGGTATTTGTTTAGAAAAATACACAAGGGGCTGCAATGTAGGCAAAAAAAAGTTCATAACGAAGGTGGAAAGAAACAAAGGAAGTCGAAAAGAAGACTAGGGTTTATGAGGAAGCTAGACCTCAAAATCGGAAACTCGTGATACCATGTAGAAAAATTGTGAATCATGTACAAGTGTTAATCTGAATATATTGCCAAATATAAATTGCTACTAAGATCATATTATATTTAAAACCATTGAATTTATGTTTTTGCTAACCAACTTAGAGGATGTATTGTGCCTTGCCTTTGAAAGTTTGTCAAAGAACGAAGAGAAGAATAGAATGTGTTGTCAGTGGTGCAAAGTTAAATGGTTGTTCAACACACAGTTTGGGTTTGAAAAGGTAAAGCATGTTGTATTGAACAAATTGAGAAGTTCAGTTCGGTTTGGGATCAATCCTAACAAGGTTGATTCCATTTTGAAAAAAATTCAACTTGGAACAGTCCTACTTGAAGGAGGTTGAAGGAGTAAACTAGAAGCACAAATTACAAGGGTATTTGCTACTCCCTCCGTCCTAAATTGTAAGTCACTTTGAAGAAAATATATGTCCTAGATTAGAAGTCACTTTACAATACCAATGCCCTCAACTATTTATTACTCTTACTTTTTTCAATTCTTTAATTTATTTTTTCCTACATAGTTAATGAAGAATAATTTTGTAAAATTACTTATAATTTATCTTTCCCGTTTATTACTCTTATTTCTTTAATTTATTCCTTTATGGTCTTACTAACAAATGCTCCAAGAGCATTGTTTAAGGAATCCACAAAAAGAAATTTTCCCTTGAAAATACTCACTCTGTCCCTTAATAAGTGAGCCTTTTGTAAAAAAATATTGTCCTAAAATAGCTGACCCATTTCACTTTTCAATACAATATTAATTTTTTTTTCTTTCCAATTATAACTCTAATTAATACTACTTGTATCACTCCCAATTCAATATATTCTACTTTGAATTTAAGATAATGGTAAATGCACAAATACTTGATAAGAGCACTTAAAACCATTTTTCTCTCTCATTCACTACTACATTTTTCTTAATAAGTGTGAAAGGATAGTTCTCAACGGTTACATGATTTTCGACCTATATCTTTGGTTGGTTGTTTGTATAAGGTGTTGGCCAAGATTCTCGCAAACAGATTACGGGCCGTTATCGGTAGTGTGATTTCAGATTCTCAACCATCGTTTGTTAAAGGCAAGCAGATTTTGGATGGTATTTTGGTGGCAAATGAGGCGGTAGATGAGGTTCGTTGCCTTAAGAAGGAAATGTTGTTGTTTAAGATGGACTTCAAAAAGGCGTATGACTCGGTGGACTTAAATTACTTGGACATGGTTATGAAGAGAATGAATTTTCCTACGCTCTGGAGGAAATGGATGTCTACGTGTGTCGGAACTGTTACGGCTTCGGTGTTGGTTAACGGGTGTCCTACAGATGAATTTTCTATGGAAATAGGTATGCGTCAGGGTGATCCTCTTTCTCCGTTCCTTTTTTTGTTGGCGGTCGAAGGATTTAATGTCCTTATATTGTCATTGATGGAGGCAGGATTGTTTCATGGTTATGCTGTGGGGCGTGAGAATACCTTGAGCCTGTCAGACCTTCAGTTCGCTGATGATACATTGATTATTGGACAAAAGATATGGTTGAATGTGCGCTCAATACGGGTTGTGTTGTTGATTTTAGAACAAATGTCTGGGCTGAAGGTTAATTTTAACAAAAGTATGCTTACTGGAGTCAACATTTCAAAATCTTGGTTATCTGAGGCTGCTAGGGTCTTACACTGTCGAGTCGGTGCCTTTCCATTTGTGTATCTGGGGTTGCCTATAGGTGGGGATTCGGGGAAGCTAGATTTTTGGAGACCGATTATGACCTGCATCATTTCTAGATTGTCGAATTGGAAAAGCAAATTTCTTTCGTTTGGTGGTCGTCTAATTCTTTTGAAATCTGTCATGTCATCTATTCTGATTTACTTTCTTTCCTTCTTCAAGGTTCCCACATATATAATTTCTTCTATTGAATCTTTATTTAGGGGGGGGGATAAAAATTGCTTGGGTGAACTGGAATTATGTTTGTCTAACGAAGGAGGAGGGAGGCTTAGGTGTTCGGAGGTTGAGGGAATTTAATGTTGCTTTACTCGGGAAGTGGTGCTGGTGTATGTTACTGGATAAGGAAGGGTTATGGTATCGAGTCTTAAAGGCTAGGTACGGGGAGGATGGAGGGCGGTTGAAGGAGGGAGGAGGGATAGTTCAATGTGGTGGAGGATGTTGTCTGGTATTTGTAGCGGTGTCAGATTGGGGGAGGGGAGCTGGTTTGAGGAGAATACCCGTAGAGTGGAAGGTGGAGGCAGTAGCACTTATTTTTGGCTTGACAAATGGGTGGGGGGCGCTCCTTGAAGTGTGCGTTTTCCTCGCTTATTTGCTTTGGCTGAAAACAAAGGGGTGACAGTGAGGGAGATGGCTAGGAGAGGGTGGATAGATGGAGGGGACGCTTGGATGTGGCGGAGGCGTTTACTGGCGTGGGAAGAAGAGTTGGCTACGGAGTTTTCTTCCCTCGTGTCTCCTATTGTTTTGCAGGATCATGTTCTTGACAGGTGGCGTTGGATTCTTGATCCTATTAACGGTTACTCCGTTAAGGGAACTTATGAGTTTCTAACGCTTTATGACACATCTCGGAAGCGTGGTATTTATGATGCAGCGTGGCTGAAGTAGGTTCCATTATAAGTTTCTATATTTGTTTGGCGGCTTCTACGCAATAGACTTCCCACCAAAGACAATCTTGTTCGTAGGAGGGTTCTTCATCATGACGACATTTATTGCATAGGTAGCTGTGGTGTCCCAGAATCGGCATGTCACCTCCTTTTCCAGTGCACCATTTTTGGCGCTGTATGGCACAAGGTTTATCAGTGACTCGGTATTTCTTTCATCTCTCCAGACTCTGTCTCTGATCATCTTCACCAGTTTGGTCACATGGCAGGGTTACCGCGTTATACACACTCTTTTTTCAAAGTTATCTGGCATGCTTGCGTGTGGAGTGTTTGGAAGGAAAGAAACAACAGGATTTTCAAAGACAAAGCAGAAGATTTGGCACAACTTTTAGATAGAGTGAAGTTTGTGTCTTTTTCTTGGTTAAAGGCTAATAGGTTAACTTCAACTTTCAGTTATAATGATTGGTGGCGGCACCCTTTAATTTGTATGAGTGTTATGGAGTAGTGTTTGTTTTCTTCTTTTTTGTGTTGGCTTTGTCTGACAATATACAACTAGATTTTGTATTCTTTTGAGGAGTGATTCTCTTTGCACACCTTGTGCGAGATGAGTTGCTCTTAGTGATTATTAATCTCATTTTAGCTTCTTAAAAAAAACTATTATAAATAAATAATATAAAATCTCCTTGAAATAAATTTGCCTAAAAAACATGAGAAAGTTGTTTTTGTTTTTTTTAACAAACAGTATGAGAAAGTTATATAAACATCATTTCTCCATGGAATAATACTGTGAAGTCATTTTGAAGTTAACAGCTTCTTACCTGTCACCTCAATTTCTTGCAATGACCTGTTATCTTTTGTTTTTTTGCTAATTTTTGATAAACTTTTTTATTAATATTTAAAATGAACACACTCTCAAAAGTAAGCTTGCTTTTGAGGACAATAGAAAAATATTCCTTAAAAACACAAATAAATAAGTATACGAATTATATAATTGCAAGTAGCACAAGTATTTTATTACTAATAATAAAGATTTTTGTAAAAAGAATATACTATTGGCCTAACATTTGTTTTTGGTCTTATTGAACTCCTTTTTTCTTTTTTCACAAAATTATTTTTTGGTCTAATTGACCTAATTTTTTCTTGGCTTAATAGCAGTTTTAATCCTTCAACTTTTTCAAAGTTGCGATTTTGTCCTCCTAAGAAAAAAAACTACAAAACCGCCCCCTAAGTTTTGCATCTGTGATAGTTTTGGCCTCCAAGGCAAAAAAAAAAAAACATGTGCCACCTCATTTAGGGTGCCACGTCAGCGTTGACCGAGTCAAAATTGGCATTGGGGGCTAAAACTGTCACATGTGCAAAACTTAAGGGGCGGTTTTGTAGTTTTTTTTAGGGAGCAAAAATCCAACTTTGAGAAAGTTAGGGGGTTAAAACTGCTATTAAGCCATTTTTTTATTGTGTATCACAATTTATAAAATCTGATCATATCAGTGTCCTAATCTTATTTGATACACTATCAAACATTAAATGTATATAACTCTCTTAATCCGTATCTGAAACTTGGATTATCTAACTCATTTCGCTAACTCGAATCTCTCTATTTTCTTTTTTTTTTTCTTCATAAATCGCATTCTTACGGACCACACCTACTTTTTGGTTAGTTTTGAAAGGAAAAAAGAAAAATAAACAGTCTGCATCATGATCAACTAAAATTTGATGCTTTCAAACGTAACGGCTGCAAAGTACACTTGGCCAGCCTACCACATGCAGCTTACACTATAAATAAGTCATTTCACTAATTTTATGACTTCAAAAACAATACAACTTTTCATTCTCATTTTTCTCTCAAACTTTAAAATATCTCTCCTCAATTTCTTATTTTGTTTCATATTTAAATTTCATTGTCACAAGGATATTTGTACCAACATCAGCTTGAGTAATTTTCTGGTTAGAGACCTCAGTTCTATAACCAGTCTTCTCTGGCACAACAGAAAAAGAAATATTCAAGGTTTGTTTTCTTGTTTCATTTTATTTCTTTTTGTTGTTTTATTAACATTAGAAATTTAGAATGTTAGTAGCCAAAAATAAACATTAATTAGAATTTTCATATAGTTATTTTAATCCAAACTTGAAGTAGGCAAATAGGTTTTGTATATTGTATATTCAAAGATTCATGATAGATTTGATTTTCATGTCTAAAATGATGGGGCCCTTCTTATCTTCATGTAAATTCATGACCATAAGAAATATATTGATATCTATGGTATAAATGTGCATTTATGGCTTTCACAAAAAATTAATAAATATTGTCTATTTTTCTGGAGATAATTTTAAGAAATGAAAATTTCACATCTTTGAAGTCATCTTTGTTTTTTATTAGTTTTCTTCTTATAAACTATTTCGGTGTCTCTGAACTCACCAACCGAACTAACTACGTGAGTATTTTTCATGTTTTAGCTAGTAATAGCATATGAAGTACGAATAGGGACACGGACACTGACACGCTGACACAGCTAATAATTTGAAGGAAAAAAAACACATTATTCATTGTAATTACAAGTGTCGGTGTCGTGTCGGTGTCGGACACGACACGTGTCCGACACCAGAACACGCCTAATCCGAGGAGTGTTCGTGCTTCATAGGTTATAGCTAACATGAATCTTTCATGAAATGTTAACATGATTCATAGTTTATGAAAAATATATTTCATACTGATTTTGACTATCTTTGTGTTTAGCAATGCCCTTTAAATTTTCTTCCAAAGGAAGTGCATGCTAAACTCAGGACATTGTTTTTATTTCTATCCAAGAGAGAAAATATTTTGAAGAAAGTTGATGAATATTATTTAAAGCTTGGTCATTGCTGTAAAGTTGATGGATATAGTTTTGTATGTAAAAGATTATTATAAGATTTTTTTTTTAAGAAAATGTTAGTGATTAGTTTTCTTGTTAGCAGAGATCGAATGCTAGACCTCTGCATAGAACTTCTTTGACGTTCCAACTCATACGACAGAGTTACACATTCGAGGACGATTATTTTCGGTTTGTAACCATATATATGCAAGATTATTGGTCAACACATCTAATCTTCCTTTATGGATCTGGATTTTGCAACCCTTTTAATCATTAATAAAAAAATTAATATAAACTATTTATATGTTTTTCAGGTGTAGCATCATGGAAAATCACATAACACTTGAAATCACAGAACAAGCTTCTCCAGAAATTCCATCACTAATTAAGTATATATCAACAAATGAACTTGATGGTTTTGATGCATTTGAATCTCAATTACCCAGCCCAACTTCCAAAGTAAGGCTCTTTCTTAAGTAGTTTTTATTGCTTATGACAGATTTTAGAATCTTTTACATTTGGAGACTGTCTTCAGCTTATTTCTATAAGTTTTTCTGAATGACTTATGAAAAAAGTTTGCAACTTATTAAAAAATGGGTTAATAGTGTTTTACCCCCTTGTAATATAGGTCATTTTCGGGTTTGTCCTCTGTAAAAAAGAAAATTGGATTCGGTCCTTGTAAGATAATTTATTTTTTGGTTTTGGACCTTCATGGTAAATTTCACCCCTGTAATTTGAGAAAATTTCAGTTTACCCCCTGTAATTTGAGCAAATTTTTGTTTACCCCTTGGTAATTTGAGTAAATTTCGGTTTACCCCTTGGTAATTTGAGTAAATTTCGGTTTACCCCTTGGTAATTTGAGTAAATTTTGGTTTACCCCCTTACACATCATCGATTTTGTACAGTCAGATGGCCTAGGGGTATTCTGAAATAATTTATTTTTACAACGACCGATCCAAAAAATAAATTTACATGGGGCAAACCCAGAAATGACATCTATTATAGGGGTAAAGCACTATTAACCCATAAAAAATTATTTGACTTTATTTTATCAGTTGTTATAGAAATAAGGTCAGTTTGGATATATTGACTTATTTTAGCTTATCTACTAACATAAGCATTTGTGTTTGGCACCCACTTGGATTGACCTGGTGGTAGTGTTGGTTTGGGACCTTAAAATGTACTCCTTTTAAGTTCTCAGGTTCGATTCTATTTGGTGCCTAAAAAAACACTTGTGTTCTGTAGAGCTGATGAAAACAACTTATGTCAAATCCATATGTTGTTTTTAGCTTATTTCCATAAGCTCTCCAAAATATCTTATGAAAACAATTTATGAAAAGTCCATAACTTGTTTCCAGCGGTTTTTTCCATGAAATATTTAGAATAGTTAACGAAAACAACTTATAGCTTGTATGAAAATAACTATGACATGTCCATAAGTTGACTTCAGGGTTTATTTCCATAAGATCTTTGTAATAGTTTAACTAAAAACAACTTATAGCTTATATGAAAATAATTTAACTTTATTTTATCTTTTCTTTTAAATATAGCTTATATTAAAATTACAAACATTGACACCACACACGACACAAACAAAGAAATATTGGCACCGATATTAATTTAAGATAATGTCATAATTCAATGTAATCACATGTGTTGGTCGTATCGTGTCAGTATCAGACGTGATACATATCCTATACTGGGACACGTCTAACCCGAGGATTATATGTGCTTATCTCTTTATCCAAACAAGACTTTATGACATAACTAAAATCTAACTTTTTTCATGTTTGTTCAATAGGAAACTGAGGAAGCATCACCTACATGCCAACAAGATGAACCATTAGTCATCAATCATCAAAGAAAGCCTTCAATTTCTATAAGCATGCCACTTTGTTATGAAGAAACTCAACTTCAACCACAAAATCACAACAGCAATGACAAGAAAGTTTTCTTTAGTGGAGAAACTGTTATTATCAAAGATGATTTTCCATCAGGAATTGCAATGTCTGAGCCTCCAAGACAATCAAAATTTAAGTCTCAACCAATGCCAAAAGGAGTTGCTTACCAAGATGGTCCTCAAACTCAGAAGGCTAATAATCATAATCATAATCAACCTGGAATCAAGATGTTTAGAGATAAAACATTTGACTCGTTTAAAACATGGTCGGGTGGACTCGAAAGACAATTATCAATTCTACGTGGAAAAGAACCGATTGAAAATGCACAAGATGGTAAGAACACTCCAAGAAGCTTTGATAGGCCTTTACCAGTTGATAGGTATTTTGATGCATTGGAAGGTCCAGAATTAGAAACTCTTAAGTCATCAGAAGAGATAATGCTACCTCAGGACAAACAATGGCCGTTTCTTCTCCGGTTCCCCGTTTCATCGTTCGGTATATGCCTCGGAGTAAGCAGCCAAGCAATTCTTTGGAAAACACTAGCCACATCACCTTCAACCGAATTTCTTCACATAAGTCCCAAAGTAAACTTAATCTTATGGTACATCTCCACGGTACTTATAGCTACCGTTTTCGCTGTCTATATTCTCAAACTCATTCTCTACTTTGAAGCAGTTCGTCGTGAGTACTACCATCCGATCCGTGTTAACTTTTTCTTTGCACCATGGATAGCTCTCTTGTTTTTAGCACTCGGCGTTCCTCCATCCGTTACCAAAAACCTACATCAATCACTATGGTATATTCTAATGGTACCGATATTTTTTCTCGAGCTTAAGATTTACGGACAATGGATGTCTGGTGGACAAAGGCGGCTTTCAAAGGTGGCGAACCCTTCGAATCATTTATCGATTGTTGGAAATTTTGTCGGAGCATTACTTGGTGCATCAATGGGACTAGTAGAAGGACCTATTTTCTTCTTTGCTGTTGGACTTGCTCATTACATTGTGTTATTTGTGACACTTTATCAAAGACTTCCAACTAATGAGACACTACCTAAAGAGCTACATCCAGTGTTCTTTCTCTTTGTTGCAGCACCTAGTGTTGCTTCAATGGCTTGGGCTAAGATGCAAGGTTCCTTTGATTATGGATCAAGAATTGCTTACTTCATTGCCTTGTTCCTTTATTTTTCCTTGGTAAGTTTTATTGTCACACTTTTACTTGAAATATGCATAATTAGTTATCATTGAGTAAAGACCTGTTTAGTTTATAATTTTGTAGGGGCAATTAAGTCATTGAAATACTAAAATAATATTAAAAAAAATGGTTTTACTTTTATTATGGTTTCTTCAAAGTAATTTCAGAGCCTAAATTGACCAACCTAAATAAGACTATAAATTCATGGACTAAAATGAACCATCAATTAAACAAAACTCTCCTATCAATAGATTTTTGGGGGTGATTTCAAGTCCGAAATCGATCGATCCAAAAACACTAATATGATTAATATTTTAAAAATTAAATTTTAAGGATCAAATTACCTGACCTGGAAAATTTCCAGAGATTAAATCAATGCTTCATTCTTAACATGATGATATTCACTCCTACTTTTATATTCAATATAAAACTAGACCTTACATAAATGTCTCATTTAATCTAAGAATTTTCATTTTTTATGAAATTGATGAAATTTACTCACTAGTTTTATATGTATTTACAGGCTGTAAGGATCAATTTCTTCAGAGGATTCAAGTAAGTTACATTATATCTTCCTTATTTTTTATATTGTTTAATTAATTTTCTTCTACTATTGAATTTTCTTTCATAAATTAATTTTTTATGTTAATTTTACAGATTTTCTCTTGCATGGTGGGCCTATACTTTTCCAATGACAGGTGCAGCAATTGCAACAATAAGATACTCAAATCAAGTACCAAATATTGTCACTAAATCATTGTGTGTTGCAT
>Ga0315913_1005221_pt1 | contig 15770 bp, 11 predicted proteins | sample MpolsnodulesMG_FD_207736 | JGI IMG/M metagenome (GOLD analysis project Ga0315913, IMG submission 207736) | Medicago polymorpha root nodule microbial communities from Los Angeles, California, United States - small nodules | ecosystem: Host-associated > Plants > Roots > Nodule | place: USA... | reverse complement strand
TGCCCTCCTCTCATCTCATTTACTGCCACCTATCCTATTTTGTATGCCCCCTTCTAACCGCTTTTTCTCCTTCCAATCCCCCATCCTACCCTTCCACTCCTCTTCTTTACTTGTTACCTCCAACTGAAGGCCCAATAAGCCCAGTAACCCATCATTAACCATATGGTAATGCAAAATAACAATAAGAACGAAAATTGAAACAAGAATATTAAAAAAAAACTAGTAAACTGCCTTTTAGTAAAGTTTAAAGTTAAACTATTGCTAAATCTGGGAACACAGAACAAAGTTCTATCAAATAGCAAAGTTCTATCAAATACAAAAGATTAAGAAAACGTTTACAATATGGACAGACAATACTACCTTTTCTGCATAAGAAGAAAAGCAAGGAGGATAATATTCAAGAGTAAGGTCTAAGAAATCAAATGCCATGAACCGAATGTCAGCTGCCAAATGGGTCATTGCATTAAATATGTAAGCCATCAATAAAGAAGTGATCAGCTCTTGATTATCCTACAAAATTTAGTGAGAACAAAGGAACAAAATAAGATGAATGAAGTGTACAAGAGAGTAATCATTACTATGTTGATATGATTGTATAAAAATTAGAGGATATGTCAATTGAAACCAAACTATATCCTCAGAAATCAATGACTGAAGCAATCAACAAAACAGGGAACGTGCATTACAGCCGAACACAATAACCAGAAGCCAATATAACAGAACAGAAATCAACAAACTTTTGTCAGCAAAATAGGGCAATGGTCCTTTAAAGTGAGCAAGTACGGTTTATTCATCCTTAAGTATTAGTAGATTGAGATTAAGATCTAAATAATATCAATGGATGGATACACCCTTACTAGATCATGTAATATACACAGTGATTTGTATGTGTACCAAACTCATTCACTTGATGGTATATTTTAATATCACTTTTTTCTTTATTAGCATTAGTGTCCAACAAAGAAATTCAACATCCTTCGTAGAGAGGCATGACGAATTGACGATGCACCACCCACCCCACAGGAAAGTTAGATTCTGTTTGTGGCCCCCACCAAAATTATGGAAAGATGTACAAGTGATAAAATCTTCCAGGAAAAACATAGCATCCCAATAAGTGAGTTATTATTTGAGCAACTAAATATTTTAAAATAAGCTGAAAGCATTATCAGAAAAAAATATATTTATATTGAATTTAGATTAATTTTGGAAATCAATGCGATTAGCCCTGATTGGAAAATCAATTAAAAAATGCTATATATTCAAGTTTCTTTCAAAGGGATGAAAAATTGCCCACAAATATTCCTGCATATCTAATTAGTCACAATGGGTTGGGTTGTTCTGGGAGTAGGATTAATAATAAGATGCTTTGTGTTCTTCTCTTTATGTTGAAGTGTGGGTGATTTGGCAGCAGCATAATTCTAGAACCATATGTCACAAGTTCTTCAACTCCATTTTTTTTGGGCCTGCATAGGTTTTGCTCATAAACTTCTTAAGGTTGGTTTTTTATGGACCTGCATTGATTATTGCTCATGAACTTCTTAAGGTTGGTTCTAGATCTAATAAGTAAAAGTGCGGCGCTGCTATTTTGAGGCAATGTAATGTTTCATGTTTTTCATTTCTGTCATCCCCTATGCAACTTTACTAGGACACTTGATCCTCGCGTATGGTATCATTTTCTGGTTTGTAACACTAATGATATATCAAAAGTTGGGGGGGAGCTACAATATTTTATTCTTTGGAATGATAAAGGAGCAACATTTTAACGTGTAAGAAGAGAAAATTAAGTAAACGAGCCAGAAAGTACCTCTTTGCAACTAGGTAAGATCACTAGTTTAAAAAGATCATATAATGATCTGCGAACCACTTTATCATCATCGCCAATGCGCTCGCGAAGTTTTTCTACAACACGATACTTATGCAACACCAGTTCTTCTGGATGTTTACTGAATAAATCCTTAATGCCCATCAATGCATCTGCATTTGGGTGGAGGATATGACAAATAGATTATTAATTAGTATGATGTGTGTATGAATAGATTATTAATTTGAATATATATATATATGTATGTATGTATATGAAATTTGAATGCTTGACTAGCTCGGGTAAAACAACAACACCAATCCATGAATTACAGTTAAAAAAGAATACGAGTATAATATGAACCAACCCTTCAAGTAATCATGAAGTGCCATGATCACCAGTCAACTTCATTTTCCTTTCAATAGATTTCAAAGTAATGTTTGATATTAATAGACTTCATGGTCCAAATTTATTTGGTTTGAAGTTTAAAATCAAACCAAATTGACCTCTGTCATTCCTTAAACTTTAGAAACTAAACCAGAGACAGTGTATTGTATTTCAATTCATAGCATTGTTCTGTTAATCAAAACAACATAATAAGCATCCCAAACCAACAACTTAGAAAGAGTTAATCAAAATAACTTTTTCTGAGGATTCTGCTGGTCTCAACCATACAAAATTCCTACTGTATAGAATCAATGATACCGAGATCCACACATAAAGGCGGCTAAACAATGACAACATATCTAGCAAAATGAATATACCTCTTCGAACTTTTGCATTGTGATGAGATGTTTGGCTAAGAAGTTCTTTTAAAGTCAAACCTTTCTTGTTTACAGCTAAACCTGCCTTATCTGCTGCTACACTCTGCTCTGGCAGAATAATTGCTGTAGGAAATACGTAAAATTATTTCATTATATTAGTTCATCTATAAACAAAGCATTTAAAAAAAATCCATTCATAAATTATAGTGTGTATCTGCTTGCAGTTATTGAGCGTGCGACAGAGAGAAATTATGTTCAAGGAGTACTAATAGTCTGTTTGGATAGGCTTATTTGAGTTTGGCTCCGTTTGTTTAAGCTTTTTTGCCAAAAAAATCTTCTTTTTTTTCCTTAAAAAAATCACTTTTTTCATTTTTAAGTGTTTGTTTAGGATTTTTAGAAAAATCATTTTATCAAAAAAATCTATTTTGATCATAAAATGAAATGCTATTAGGATTAGCTTTTCACAAAATCTATTTTTTTCAACAAGAAGGAGGTGACACATGTACAAGTTAAAACTCTTTTTTTTTTAAATGGATTTTTATGGGTAGTAGGCAAACAAAAATAGCTTTAGATTTTTTTAAAAATCTCTAGATTCTTTTAACTCAAAATCTATTTTTTCAAAAGCTGAAACAAATGAACCCTTTATCTACTGACAAGCTCATTGGCTGCTTTCAACTTGTATTCCTAAATCATAAGTTCACAGATATAGCTTATGCAAACAGCTTATACAACATGTGTTTTAAGCTGCAGATTAAGTTGTTTATCCAGACAGGACCTAGGCAAATTTTGGAGCAAAGAGGATGTGAACCTGGTACCTTTAGATTTAACTTCGGTGTTTGTTGCATTCTTAGGTGGTGGCAATTTCCTTCCAATCTTAACCTTTCTTTTCTGAAATTTAGAGCAAGAAAAACTGGAATGAGCATTGAAAAACTTAGGGAAAAATCATAAACAAGATTAAATATGCATATAAGTATTCAAGAGAATCGTGATAGACCTTAAAGTCGACGACGCCGCTCTTTTTCTTGGATTTGGCTTTGACTTTGGGACGAGTCATATTGCGGAGACTTGAAAGAGGGAGCAGCAGGAGAAAAAGCAAAAGGTTTGTTTAGTTTTCAGCGGAGTTGAGGAACGGCCGCGGGAGGGAGAAGAGAGGCGTGTGTAACAGTGTGGTTGGCGGTTAAGTTTTGTAGGGTTTTGATTTAGATTTTCCTTTTCATCCAAGTTCGTTCGTTAATCGGGTTGAAAATTTGGGGCAGAAAAAAATACGTTTTTCATTTCATTGGATTAGTTGTGGCCCTTTAAACCATCTAAAGCACTAAAAGCGCTTCTCATGTATCTAATGCATCTATCAAATTTCCATACAACATTGCTACATCTCATTTTAAAATAATGTTTATTATAACTTAACAAAAGTTTTTGAAACAATACTGGTTTCAATATTCAAATTGGATGTTTTGAATAAATCTTATGATTAAATATTCAAACCGGATGTTTTATTTTCTAAAAAAATTCGGCTTCAAAAATCAACTCCTCTAAAAATGATGTATTTTTTTCGTTAACTTTTCGATTTTTAAAGGAACTAGGCTGGCAAGGTAAATAAATTTCAATTAAATATTGTTCTACACAAATGCCCAGTTTGGATTGAGCTTATAAAAAATAGTTTTTGCAAATAAATATACTTTTATATTAATTCATAAGTTCTTACTAACCAAAAAATTATCTTCATAAGTTGTTTTTTCATAAACTACCTTAACAAACTCATGAACAATAAATAAAAGCTTATTTATTTGCATAAACTCAAAATAAGCTCAATCTAAATGGGCCCAGAGTAAACTTAAATTCTCCCAAATGAGTGTAATTTAATTTAACACATTGTCTATATGTGTCAAATATACTAATCTCTTTTTTAGAGGTGTTAAACATACTGATTTATTCATGTCATAATGAGTGTGTGTTAATCAGTGGAATCGTGGATTACAGTCCGTAGAAAATTGTTTTTTTGATATAAAAAACTTCACAATGACACAAGTAAAATACTTAAATGCCCTCAGCGGTAGTTAACTACTGTTGAAATCTTTTCTTCAATTTTTTGCATATTCTCTACGATGCCTTATTCTCCCCTAATTCTCTTCACTCTTCATCTTCTTCTTAACCCTTTTCCACATTCTCGTTTTTACCAATTCTTCGTTTTCATGGATTCTCTTTCTAATATGCTACAATTTTTTGAATTGGGTATTTTTTTTTCAATTTTTCTCACGTTGAATTGGGTATTATTCTCACATGTTCAACTTTTCTATCCAAGGATGCACGAGCTGGTTTAACATTGGGGGTTAAATGTTGTTATGCCATCTTCAACAAATTCATCAAATGGGTCACTCATTGATAACTATTTTTCATTCCATTTGAATTCAAAATCCTCTTTCATGGTGTTTACTTCATGAAAAATCGGACAAAAATGTTCTGTTAATCTCATAAAACAAGAACAAGGAAAAGTTTTGCTTTTGAAAGAATTATGGAGAAGGAAAAGTTGAGACAATTTAAAAGAATTGAATTGATTGCTTCTGAAAATTTTGTTTGCAGGGCTGTGATGGAAGTACTTGGCAGTCATTTGACTAATAAGTATTGAACGGTAGTTAATTGCTGCCGGATATACCAACGGTAGTGGGGGTAATTTAGTCATTTACTTGTGTCATTGTGAAGTTATGAAAGTCAGAAAAGCAATTTTCTAGTTTGTATTATTTGATGGGCCTTTTACCGTTAAAAGAAGGCCCAATCCGCGAGTTGTACGAAAAAATACTAACCGAGGAGGATCCCACTATCTTTTTGCTACCATCCCCAGCACCAAAAACAGTGCAAATGCAACAAACTCAGCAAGCCACGGCGGCAACTTTCTCAACCCCCACTCCTCCTCCCTCCTCCACCGCCGAAGCACCTCCGAAGCAGGTTGCTCTAGCTATGGACAAACTCGGTCAAGCCGAACGTATCATCGCCGACATCCGAATTGGCGCTGATCGTCTCCTCGAAGCTCTATTCATCGCTGCCGGTCAACCTCATCAAGGCAATAAGCCTCTTCAAGTTTTCGTCAAAGAGAATGCTTCTATGCAGAAGCATTTTCAAGACCTTCGATCTTTAGGTATGCAATTGAAGTTCCTTTTTGTTTTGATTGATTTTTGATTTCGCGATTAGGGTTTTGGTATCGTCGGAGTTGTTCTGATTGATTTTTCGATTTGATAGGAAAGGAGCTTGAAGAAGCTGGAGTTCTTAGTGAAACGGCACGGTCGCGGAAGGATTTTTGGGGATTGCATATGCCGCTGGTTTGTCCAGATGGTGCCGTTGTTGCCTATGCTTGGAAACGACAACTCGCCGGTCAAGCTGGAGCTTCTGCCGTTGACAGGACTAGGTTTGTTTCCACTCTATTTTGATTTCTCGTCAACGGACCTAGCAAAAACCGAACATGATACAAACAAGGCCGTAGTAATTTAAGAAAATGACATAATCGAATGTACTTCAAAGCAACTTACAGTTTTTCCTTTTGTAGTTAGTTCATTTTGACGAATGCTATGGATAGAAATCAAATCCAAAGAAAAAAAGAACCAACGGAATTAACCATTTTTAGTTAGAAAATATTATTTTTCCTTTACGGAGATATATGCGCATACTTAAGAGTTAAGAGGATATTTAGTTCTTTGAATTGTAGCATTACCTCCTGAATTCATAGCAAGCAGTAGTTGTACATGATATGAGCTTTAGCCAAGTTATGCTGCTAGATAACTGCCTCATACGTGCCTGAGTTGTGTAGAAATACAATTAGTACGCGTATGCTAGTTCAGCATTGTAGATTGATAGATGCAAGGGCCAAGGATATATGATAAGGACAAGAATAACAATGCCACTTGGGGTGATGCGAGCACACACATCATATTCAAGCTCTAGTCGGTCCAGTCACATGAATGTGTGCCGATCTTTTCAAGGAAGTACTTACCGGATTGATTTATACATTTCTTTTTTTAAATGAAAGAAATTAGCAAAATTACACAATTTGTCTCTTTAACTTCAAGTAATACTTTCGTCCTTTATCTTTTTTTTTCCCCGACTTAATGCTTTATTTTATAAAATGTCAACATCATTATCTCTTTTTTTATTAAAAAAACTCATCAAACTCATAAACAAACCCATAATATTTTCATCATACAATTCTAGAAATCCAAATTTAATTGAAAAAATCCCTTAAACCCATGAGTCCATTTTCTACATAACCTTAATCATTTAGTCCTGACTCATCAACAAAATCAGCCATAACCAAAAACAAAAAACAACCATAACCAAATTCCAACTCCGTACCCAAACAAAAGAAACAAAGAAAATCAAAGAAGAAAGGGTGAAAAAAGATGAAGATCCTTTTATGTTGTTGGAGTGCTAGGTTGATTGACGAGAGAGAAAATGAAGAAGATGAAGTTTTGCATTTTTTGATGAAGTTGTGAGTTTTGTGATGATTTTTCTGGATTTTTGATGAATTTTCTGTATTTTGTTTTTAATTTAAAAAGGATAATGGTGTTTACATTTTATAACATAAAGGATTTAATCAGAAAAAAGATAATATAGGATGAAAGTATTACCTGAAATTAAGTTAAGGGACAAATTGTGTAATTTTGCCAAAGAAATTCTATTAAGGAGCACAAATGGCCAACAAATAAGCCTACGCATGGTTGAAGTTTTGGAAAGAGAAAGCGAGAAAGGGTCTAATATTTTATTTGAATTAAGTAATATTAAATTAGGTTCTTATTTCAGATTTGATTCAGGTGGTTAAGATTAGTCAGTAGATAATATATACTCTTGGGATTTGTCGGATTTATCATACTGACTTCTCAATGCTGCTGACCCATGTTACATTAGCTGCTCACTTAGGTTTTTGAATGATTTCAGGTTAGCTCTCAAAGCTTTTACTGATCAGAAAAGACGTTTTTTCCCCCATCTTGATGATGGAGTTGAAGCTAATGAATCAGATTCAAAGAAACGTTGTGGGTCTGAAGAAGTCACATTTGAACCTAAGGAAGTAATGAGTTTTCTAAGGACGCTACCAGATGTTCTGCAGTCCTTGGAAAAGGAAGTGCCAAATGTTAAAATTTCAACTTTTGAAAGGCTGGACTGGTTAAAATGTGCTTCCATACTCACCTCTTCACCAAATGAGAGTTCTGAGGAACATAACTATCGTGGTTCTAGTAAGCGAAAGTTAGGATCAATGGGAATGGTTGCTCCAGAGAAGGTTGCAGTCATAGAATTGTTGTGCCCTTCTATCTTCAGAGTTGTTATATCCTTGCATCCTGCTGGTTCCATTGATCCTGATGCTGTCGCTTTCTTTTCTCCAGACGAGGTATGTTTATATTTACCATGGTTTGTCTTTCCTAATATTCATTATGGGGTGTGAACTATTTGTTCTGGATATCGTATTATAAATAATGACTCGGCGTTAGTTTTGGGATGCCTATGTATCAGGTAACTGACAATCTCAGAAAATTAAGAAATTGAAAATGTGATTGTATTAAAGAACACGATTTTAAACAATTATCCAGAACCAGTAAAATAAGGATTGCAATGTTGGATGATGAAAAGACGCAATAGGCAATTCGAGAGTGCATTTACTCATCCAAGTCTAACTGTTTCCCAACCTTCACTCTACATAACTGCCATGCACTCCCTGTAGCTTTCTCTCTCAATGACCATCTTGGCAGAAAGTTGCAACTCTTATCCCCTCTGAAATTTTTTGATCTAGTGCTTCACATCTCTTCTTTCTCCTCCCATAGACTTTAGTTATTTTGAATCATGGCGCCAGGCCTGTAACATCGTGGTTAAAAATATTTTCACTTTCCTCCTTTTGAAGCCCTAGTTGATAGAAGTGTGGATTGGCTTTTCGAAATTAAGCTTTGTATGAAGCCCATATCTAATTCAGCTGCCATACAACTTAAATTTCATCTTGCACTGTTAATTTTCACTGTTCTTTGGTTCTCTACTAATGGCTGTTTGAAAGGAGTTGACATTTCTGATTTGCAGAGACTAGACAGGGTGGTTCCATATTTTTTATTTCATTCTTTCATTTTGTTTTGTCCTTGTTTTGCAGGATATCTTTTTCCCTTGTTGTTTATGACTTATTTTATTTCTAATATATAATAAAAAGACTTAATTTGTTCATTTCTTATTTCATTGTAAATTTACTTGAATTTCACATCAATTTACTGTGTACTTCTTTAACAGAGTGGAAGCTATGTGCATGCAAGGGGGGTTTCAGTTCATCATGTGTATAGACATATTACGGTAATGGTCTCTGTTGCTAACTTCTTATATCCTGTGATCCTTTGAGTGACTATTTGAAGTGTTCTGATTATTATAGTTTTTTTATCCAACACTGCAGGAATATGCAACGATAGCTCTGCAGTATTTTCTTGGTAACCAAGCTGAAACATCACTGTATTCTCTTGTGGTACTGAAATTATCTTGCTTTTGCATATCGTGATACCTATTTTGGTTAGAAGTCATCATTCTTGAAGGTTACTTAGCTTTCTGTTTTTGTTTTTCCTTTTCCCTGTAGCACTGGATTTGCAGCTACCAGACTTTATTTTCAAGACCATGCAGGTTCGATTTGCAGTTTCCGGATCAAAAATTTCTATATCATGTGGTTCAGTTACTAATCTCAATTTTTTTGGATGTACAGCAAATGTAAAAAGCTACTTGCCATGGATAAGCAATCAAATTTATTGTTAGCCCCAGTCCACCGGCCCTATTGGAAGTTTTCCTTTTCAAAAATTCTGTCAACCATATCTTCAAAGGACCAGAATTCAGATACTACTATGGCTTATCATATTGGCTGCATCTCCGAGGAAGTATGATCACACCGACGATTATTTATGTAAGTCAAGTGCCATAATTGCTGTGGAACTTCTAGGAGCAACGTTCTCCATTTCATTGGCATTACTTATGTAGCACCGACGCTTCAAGTTGAAGTTGTGTCCAAGTTGCTGACATGTGTCTGTGTCTGTGTCCGACACTAGTACATGTGATTACATTCAGTCACTTGCATTTTCTCAAATTATCACTGATGTCTACATGTTAGTGCCGGGTCTTTGTCGCTGCTTCATAAATAGTTCCCCCTTCCTCCTTTATCACTGGTGTAGTGATTCATCTGATATTTGTTTTATGTTTGTTATTTCTTAGTTATAATTAATTAATTTTAATCTTCAGGAAATGAATTAGCACATGGTCTGTTGTGTAAAGCTAGTGACTGCATCTATTCTCTTAAAATGGCGCATATCACATGGACTGATAGATTGATTTTTTGGATGCTGGGAAGTTATTCTCACCCTGACATTGATCATTGCCTGCCACAGGACAAAACCATAAGAGTACAAGATAGGAACATTATGACCTTTTATGCATGCTGTATGGAAATGCCAGCTGATTGTAATTTTTAAAGGATCTGTCAGCATGTGAAAAACTATTATGACATAGCAATATTTCTGATTTTAGAATGATGCTGCCTACACATCTCTATCTTCTCTGTAACTACTAGTTTCTCCATCCATGTATGTATAATAGAAAATAGTTCAAGGGGGCCAACTGAGAATCTAGGACTGAGGCACATGTAAAAAGTTAAAAGATGTGGTAGATGCAAATGTTGCTCTGGTATTGAAAGCTGCTTTTGTGGTCCTTTGAATGTATGTACTCTGATTCTGGTGGAGGATGATGTACTTATGCTCTAAAACAATAGCAATCCAATGACCAATAAACATTGTGAATGTGTTCATTATCTATTTAATTGCAATCAGTTTACATTAGTTAACTTCAAGAGAAGTTCCAATTAACTTTCTACTGTAGCTGACTTGCCATTTACATCCTATGCGCTTGTCTTCTTGGCTCAAGAATGAAAAGTTTTGTTCAGTGAATTTTTCTAGTAGCTATGTATCTCAAAGCATTTGGAACAGATAAACCTAAAACGATCAAAAGCATTCTGTTTCCTTGGAAAGAACCTGTTATCCAAGCTAAAATCCTAACTTCAACATTCTGTTTAAAGAATGATGGCGTATTTTGCCATGTTTGAACGAATAAAAAGTTATTAATACCCCTAGAATCACGTGCTACTTTAAACAATGTTTAGAATTTAGAATAAAAAGTGAGCTTGTCGGAGTGTTTGTTTTCACCAAAGTGAACTTTCCGACCATTGACCTGTTCCTAAATTTTCAGCAGTGTCAAGCCACTAAACTTTTTACCGTGATTCATGGGAAACAGCCACTCACTTCCATAGAATAGAATAATAGGAAATTAGATTCTTCTTAATTTGATGATAGGGACTCTTGATCAATCTCTTAGTAATCCTTAATCGGCACCTCTCTCACAATTAATTAATTAATCAATAATATAATTTGTTGGTCTATCACACCCATGAATACGTACAAGAATTTCTGACAAGCACGACCAGCTGTCATTGGGTCGACGTGTGTAGCAAAAGTTAGTCATTGAGTTATTATGATTATATTTATGAGGAAAGATAAAATTGAGTCATCATTATATTTATGAGGAGGAAATAAAAAATGGGTCATTGTACGAATTGAGTTTGATATATATTTTTTTTTTGACAAAATTGAGTTTGATATTTGGCATTTGGATGAAATTTGAGGTGTCATTATTTTTCCCAAAATGAAAACGAACAACCACTGTGCCACACCACATCGTCACACCTGTTTATGTTTGCTAATGGAATTGGAACTTATGTTTAGTGCCAAGTGATAGGCAGAAAATTATTTGATGGCTATCTTGACTTGACAGCTCCATGAAGAAAGACTCCACTTTGTGTCATGTGGTGATAAATTATGCCATGTGAGATTATTAATCAGTAATCCACACATACATATCTAATAACAACATCCTTTGCTGGCTGGTTTTGGTTTCTGCTTATGTTACAAGGAAATCACGAGCATAGCATGGTCCACCATCGTTGTCGACATTATATACGCCACGTCATCAATGATTCTGAAAGAAAATTTTGTTACGATACCAACACACTGACTTAATATTAACTAACAAATAATGGTCTAAAAAGTCAATTATAAGATTTGTCCAATTTATAATGTTTATTATATAATTTATAAACAGCTATATCTGGGACCTTGTGAGTGTGACCTGAGTCCAATATTAGTGTTATAACTGGTGCACACGATCGATAGTGCTTGAACTCATTGTAATAATTTCATTAAACAACGCATTATTGTCTTTCAATAATTTACAGTGAGTTTATGATTAGAAGGAATTTCCCATTTAATATATGATAACTTTTATATTCAATGTATTTTTTTAATAAAACAAAGTTTATTTTGTATTCACCAGTGCAAAAAAAAAAATACACATCATATAACTACTTGATAGTGAAATTTTGCCCATGCATTCAATCACATTTCATTATACAGCTTTTTGATGAATGACATTTTCAGTTCGGTCTGTTGTCCATCATGCTCATGAAATGATATTTTTTTACACAGATAAAGGTAGTTGGTTGAAAACTTTTTATAAAACACACAAACATCATCAATAACCAAATAACATATGGCAGTGAACGTTGAGGCATAAATGAATGAACAAATTACAAGCATTCTCATTGATTGTGGCTCCCCTATCTACAACCATCAACACTTAAATGTAGACATAGTTGAAAATACAAAGCATACACACGAGATTTCAAGTGCATATGAAATCTTACTCAACCACTATTACACCACTGGTACTCACATTTTGCCTTGGCATTTTTAGACAGAAAGAGCAAAGCATGCTTATCTACACCTAGTGAAAGATAAAAAGAAAGTGAAAGGAAAAATAAATAAATAGAAACACTCAACACAGCAACAAACCATTTGTTTCACCGGCCATCAGCCGAAGTAAAAGAATCTGCAAATCCAGTAGGTCTTGCAGGGATACTGCTCTTACTGTCTTCTAGATCCATATAACTTGTGTCCTTTCCCTCCGCCTCTTGCCATCCCTTGACCATTTGGGTAAGGGGAAGACTATAATCGATGCCGGAATACTCATCGGGGTCATCGTCAAACGGTTTCCATTTTTCAACGAGTGGTGCGAGAACATTGACAGCATGACCCATTTCTGGCCTTTGGTTTGGTTCTCTGGCCGTGCAGTGTCCAGCTAGCTCAGCAATAATTGAGACACTTTCGAATGTTTCTTCGTTTATGTCGAGGGTTGGGTCAATAGCAGCCATTAGTTTCTTCTTGTCTGATTTTATATTCCAGAACCATGCTGCCAAGTATTGGCTTTCCTCAGGTCTGCTCTCATCAAGTGCCATCAATCCAGACAACAGCTCCATTAGCACAACCCCAAAACTGAAAACATCTACTTTGGTAGTGATTTTTCCTGTCACTGAATATATTTAACAAAAAAACCCAGGATTAGTATAACATTCGAACATATAAAAAAAGTCGATGTCTAAGATACCAGATATAAAATGCAGAAATGAAAATTTTACTATTAGCTACTGTATTAAATGATGCATAAAAGTAAATTAAAGTTTGTTTGCTTAGAATCAGTTGCTCATGCAACAGGCTTACAAATGCAATCAACAAAACTCTTGAAGTAACGGGGGAAAAATAGTTGAATGAGTGGTACAAGATAGATATATAATGCACCTATGGATATTTTTACTATTAATTATTATTTTGTTAAATGATGCATAGAAATAAATTGAAGTTTGTTCGCTTAGAATCAGTTACTCAATTACCAGGCTAACAGCATTAATCAAATGCAATAAAATCAAGCCCTAGAAGACAAATTAAGAGGTCAATAGCTACCACATCTGCTAGAGAGATCACTGGGAAATCCACACCTTACAGAAAACTGACACTATTTTCATAAAACCATATGCAGAAACTTCGGTAGGTATAAAGCAATTCATATACAATTAATATAAAAGTTATAAACTATAAAGAGGTATAGAGTAATTAAATAAGAGTATACATAATTTTAAGAAAAAAATTACCTGCATATTCTGGAGCCAAGTATCCAAAGGTTCCAGCAAGCTTGGTCACTACAGATTTTTCACCATTAGGAGCAAGTTTTACCAATCCAAAATCTGAGACTTTAGCTCTAAAATCATCGGCAAGCAAAATGTTTGAGGACTTAAGATCTCTATGAATGAAGCTCTGATGAGCTAGAGTATGAAGATACTCCATTCCTCTAGCAACATCCAAGGCAATATTAAGCCTCCTCTTCCAAGAGAGAGGCTCGAGTCCATAGCTCTTCCAATGAAAAAGATGCTGACTGAGAGCACCTTGTGGCATATACTCATACACTAGAATCCTCTCATTACCTTCAATAGAATAACCTATAAGGCCCACCAGATGCCGATGTCGAACTTTTGACAGAACTGCAATTTCAGCCTGAAACTCATCCAAAGCTTTATTGGTTATCACACCTGCTTCCATTCTTTTTACGGCAATCTTAGTTCCATCATCCAACTCTCCCTTATAAACAACTCCAAACCCACCGCGGCCGAGCTCATTCTCAGGGGCGAAATTCTTGGTCACGTTTCTTAGAACTTGAACTGATATCACAAGATTTCCGGCTTCAATGGTATGAGAGTCCCCAATTGCACTGCTGTTTCTACTCCCAGTCCCACTCCCTGTTCCATTGGTATTATTAGCAATAGCTATCTTTACGGTACTGTCCGTATCAGACGGATCTCTAGGGTGAACTACGAGTGAACTTGGTGCCTGGAAACCATCCTTTGTCCTCCTGAAACAATACGCATAAAGCGGTATCAACAGAAAAGCAGCAACCGCCACACCAGCAATAGGTGCTACAATCAAAACCAAGCTTTTCTTTTTTGATTTTTTTGTTTCAACCGAATCACTTGGACTTGAATTTGAGCCTCCCTTCGTATCGTCACCAGTATTCCCAGATCCACCTGATGGACTGTTTTTCCCCGCGGAAGGACCTTCGGTCCCACCATTCAACAGAGAATTCCCATCAACCATAGGTTTCAATCCATTACTAAAAACCGGCAAAGGAGGTGAAATATTATTGTCACTCAAATCCAACACATTCAGATTCCTCAAGCTAGTCCAGTTACTAGGTACAACACCATTGAGATGATTACCTCCCAATTTAATTGAAACTAAAGAACCTAAATTTGCAACAGAAGGACTTAAAGTACCACTAAGATTAAAACGTTGCATATTAATCATAGAGACTTTACCATCAGCATTGCATATAATCCCCAACCAAGTTACACAAGGATTATTCCCACTCCATGAATCAACCAAATTTGAAGGATAATTCAACCCACCAAGAAACCCTAAAAGAGACATAACTTCAAAAGAACAAGGAACACCAGTTTCATTTAAACAAAAATCATTGTTACTATAAGAAACCTTAGAAGCTTTAAACTTGGGAATCGGACCCATAAACCGGTTATTATTCAAATCAAGCTTATCCAATTCCATATCAGATAAAGAACTAGGAACAAGTCCAACAAGCTCATTTCCATTAAGATTAAGATCTTTAAGTGAAACCAAGTCACCAATATTCTCCGGAATGGAACCAGTGAACCGGTTACCATGAAGCCATAAACTAGTAAGAGAAACCATAGTAGCAACAATATCAATACTTCCAGATAACAACTCACCCTTCTGGTTATTCAACCACAGCATTTGCAACCCCGAATTGTTAAGAGTCTTCGGAATCTCACCGGTTAAACTGTTACCAGAAAGCTTCAAATTTGACAAAGAATTCATTTTTCCAAGAAAATCAGGTAAAGGGCCAACCAAATTACAAGTGATACAAGATAAATCTCTTAACTGAGTAGAATCCTGCAAAGAAGAAGGAAAATTCCAACCATTGTTAGAAGCATTGAGATTATTGTTATCTAATGCAAGAGTGTCTAAACTGGTTAACCCTTGAAAGAAATCCATAGGAATGGAATCGAATTGATTGTTATCAAGAAAAGCGTATTTGAGATTTGATAAACCATTTAGCGACGGTAAAGGTCCTTTAAGTTTGTTGTTTTGAAGACCCAAGTTGAAGAGATGGGTTAGTTGGTTGAGATTTTGAGGTAAAGTTCCAGAAAGGTTCAAGTTTTTGGCTTGAATCTGTGAAACTCTATCACCGTCGCAGAAGATGAATTTCCAAGCAGGTGGACCACATGGGTCGTTGTTGTTTTT
>Ga0315913_1005220_pt1 | contig 15771 bp, 10 predicted proteins | sample MpolsnodulesMG_FD_207736 | JGI IMG/M metagenome (GOLD analysis project Ga0315913, IMG submission 207736) | Medicago polymorpha root nodule microbial communities from Los Angeles, California, United States - small nodules | ecosystem: Host-associated > Plants > Roots > Nodule | place: USA... | reverse complement strand
AGTCACTGGACTTTTGTCAACAGGTTAACCCTTCATTTGTTGTACTGTGAAGACCTCATAATGACTTTTCATGTCGATAGGTTAACCCTTTTTCGCAATGCACATCGGCATAAGCCTGGTATTGTTTACAATTATTCTTTGTTTCATGAAGTGTGCAAGGATCCTTTAGTGACCTGTGTAAAAAGAAGTTTTTGAACCAACTATGATCAATCTTATATTGTTGAATTAATTTAATCAGAAAGAATGTTAATTCCTTTTTTTAAGCAGATTCCTTAAATATTTTGTTGTTTACAGAGGTTGGCTATCAGGATGTTGACAAAGGGTAAAGCTCCTTTGCGGATTAATAAGGAAATGCAAGTAAAGATTGCAAAATGCACGGAGTCAATGTGGAAGCTAACATACTATGCTACAGTTGAAGCTTTTATTCTTAAATTTATCTACCATGAACCCTGGACTACTAATAGGAAAATGTTCACTGAAGACTGGCCAAATCATGAGTTGAAGTAAGAAATTGATGTAGTGCAATGATCTAATTCAGTCTTGTTAATACGTCTTTCCCATATAATGAGTGACTTGCATCTATCTTGTTGACTTGACTTGATTTGTGTTAATGTTTCTTTGGAGGGCCTCCCCATTGACCAGTGTTGTCAAATATCGGCCATGGCAGGATATTGGTGGGTTTTTTTTGGCTTTCCTCCATGGCCAATTTTGTGAAGGATGGCAGCGCCATGGCGCCATAATCGCCATATGTCATGTCAGGCTGGTATGTCGGAATTTTGGCTCTCCCCCTTGGTCCACCGTCGACTGCTCTTCCAGTCACCCTTACTTTAATCATTGGAGTTGTTAACATTTTAACATTTCGCATGCATTTTAGACTTAAAATGAATTTATAGCTAAAAAGGTGGGTTGACATGCTGCAACTATTATGGAAGAGAGAATCTTTAAGTGCAGAGAGATTATTGGAAACCGGAAAAGTCTTTTTTCCCTTTCTGTGTTCAGAACATCAAGTGATCCGAATTATGTTTTTGCTGTTGTGGAAAAATGAGTATATAGAAAAACAAATTTCATGGGTTTCCAAAGCAGAAGACAGATATGCTCCTCCATTCATAAATTGACAATGCAAATAATTTATTTAGTCTGTAGTTTTTGATGAATTCAATTTCTTGCTTCTTCTGACTTTATGTCATTGGTTGCTTTAGTATTTGGTTGTATCGAGAGTCGAGTCTACTCTCATGGGGAGAACTTATAATTGTGCTCAGGAAGAAAATTACCATATTATTGTACTCGTGTCTGATATTTTTCATTTAAAATAGTTGCCTTATTAAAATTTATATTGTATTCTATTTTATTTCTTTTCCCAGGAGTCCCTTTGTGATTTACTACATGTGCCAATGTGGGTTCTACATTTATAGCATTGCTGCTATTCTCTTGTGGGAGACTCGAAGGAAAGATTTTGCAGTGATGTTTACTCACCATGTAATTACTGTTGTACTGATTGGGATCTCATATCTAACAAGGTAATATACTTGTATTATTTTTCAATTGAAGAATATACCATATCAATTATATTTGGAACTTAGTTTTTGCTGTCCTTTAGCATTAGCTTGAAAAATTTCGCATCGCAATCCACATATTTATGCTCATTATTATTGATGTTATTTATTGCTGTTCTCTTTTTATATCTGTTATCAAAATTTGGAGGTTGATGTTCTGCAATTTTGTCTCATAAGTAATATTCATAATTGTAGTACTGTGCTTGAGACTGATAAATTAAAGTCTGGGTTTGGAAAAAATTTCTGGATGGTCCTTTAAAATTCTAGTTTCCTGAAAATTCATTATAATCTAAAGAGTGGTATTTGTGATTGATGCATTAAGAGTGTTCATTGTCAGCACTTAGTTTGCTATATGTATTGGATTTGACTCTCTAACTGTTCACATGCAAGTCCTTTACAAATTGCCTTTTTGTGCAATGTTTTTATGCCAGTGAGGTATGCAGTTAATTGTGGTCGTAGCATCAACAATTGCGGTGTTGTTTGGCATAGGCAGGGCACTACGGTTTCTGGCATTGCGTTTTAGGGTTGCAGATATAGCACCCCAAGTTGCGGTAGAAATGTGGAAAAATGTGGCTATTTCAGCCACAATATTCAAGACAAAATGAAAACAAAAACATACCCCTGATTTTCTTGCCATTTTCTTCTTTTTTTGGACATTTTATCTTTTTGTATCCTTGAGACAAACTCTGATTGGAGAAAACAAATCCTAGTAATCCCACTTTTTTCCCTCTTCCGCGCAAGAAGAAAACACAGCAGCACCACTCTTGTCTTTGCGATAGAACCTATTCCTTCCCTCTGCATATTTGCTATTTTGCTATATATTTGGTTTGAAAATTAGTAACAATGAACTTTGATCATTAGTTATGAATGTGTGTTAATTTTGTTTACTCTTTTTATTTTTTGAGCTCTTACGTGTATGGTATCAATTGCCTGTATTGTGATACCAAAAATAAAAAATTGCTTGTATTGTTCCTTAAGCTTTGGCGTAACGACCATACCCACCACCCTCTTCACCAAAATAGTGTTTTGGGGAGTCACCTGAACGATCCGCCATCTGCCACTGATTCATAGGCCAGTGGCATGTATTGCATTCGTAACCTGATCTTACAATTCGGATTCTGATTGATTTAATAAAACTATGGAAAATGCTAAGTTAAGGAAGAAAATATGGTAAAACTTTCTTGAAAACACGTAGTCAAAGCTCTTAAAATTATAAAAAGTGCTCATTTTAATGCAAATTTTTTTCGTTTTTTGTTTCCTTAACTAGTGCCCCCGGGGCACTAGTTAGCATGTCCCTAAAACTATTCATTGTCATTTCATAGGCCAGTGCCGAAGGCATGGATTACATTTGTAACCCGATCTTGTAGTGTTTTGTTTCTGCTCACTTTTATTTCCAGGTTTGCTATATTGAGATAAGTGATTTTAGAGCAAAAATAACATTAACATAAAGACAGATTATGAAGAGGTAACTTACACTGTTACACATGCTGCATTTACAGTTTTTTCAGGCTTGGCGCCATAACCCTAGCCCTTCATGATGTAAGTGATGTATTCATGGAAGCTGCCAAGATATTCAAGTATTCTGGAAGAGAATTTGGTGCTAGTGTGTGTTTTGCATTCTTTGCAGTTTCATGGCTCATACTACGGCTAATTTTCTTTCCTCTTTGGATTATTAAAACTACAAGGTTTGTCTATTTATTTTGTTGATTTCATTGGACTTTGTTTGGGGAGGCAACCTACTAATCATATTTTTTCACCACTGGGTTTCCCACTTTCCAGCCTCGACCTTCAGAAGGTCTTAAACATATCAGAGAGGCTTCCCATGTTACTTTACTATGTGTTTAATACATTGCTTATAATGCTGCTCATCTTCCATGTATACTGGTGGATGCTCATATACGCGATGATCAATAGACAGTTGAAAAACAGGGGAAAAGTTGGGGAGGACATTAGATCAGGTAAGAAAATTTCTTCAGTACATATTGCGTATATAAATATTGTTTTTAACGATTTTTAAGTATTCAACAATTCTTTTGTTCAGTAACCAATCCATTGTCGGGATAGTTACCCAGTAGTAGTGCTACCCCTTTCCTCTAGTAACATCATAAATGAATTGTCTTTAAAATTCTGAATTTTACAAACATGAGCTTGCATGGAGAACAAAAGTTGAAGTGTTAGTTTTGTGTAAATTGTTTTCAATTCCAGTATCTTGAGGGATTGAAGAAGCCTGTCCACCCATTTCAGACCCCAGAAGGGGTAGAATTAAGTTGCTAAAGATGCCTACTTTGAGTGTTCTGTTACTCCCAGTTTGTGATATGCTTACAAGTACTCACTGTTGTCAATTGCGTATAGAGGAAAATTACAGTTTGTTCAAATTCCGCTACGCATCAGTGCTATAACGTCTATTTCACAATATTTTGTACTAAATGGCTTATCGTGGAACAACAGCGATTTGTTCAAATTCCACTATGCAATAGCACCGCTATTTAACAACACAGCTCTACTCCCAGTCATTTTGGATTAGTGAAATCTTGACACTTAATCCTTTATTGCCAATTTGTTTTCATTATTGCTATCACAACTGTATCTAGTTTTTTTTTTACGCAACTATATCTAGTTATTTCACTCCCACATCTACAGATCATTACTTGTTATTGTCTTGAGTAACTTTGTACTTAATTTTAACCGAAGGGAGCACCTTTTTCTTGTTTGCAGATTCAGATGATGATTGAACAGATGAAGGATTTTCTTGAGTTTTCTCCGTTCTTGCTGGTCAGTCCTGCAGATATTGCTTTGGAGTTGTCTCTAGAGTTCTAGAAGTTCAGTTGGTTAGTACAACCAATTGATGAAGGCTGAATTTTCGTTAGTTTCAAAATTTTCATTGATCACCTAGTAAAGTTGAAGTAGGATAACCGTCGAGCATAAGTCATATTTTTGCTGTATAAATCATAGGAATTCCTGTATAATTTTTCCCCTCCCAACCAAACCCCTTTTAGTAGCCCAAGGGTTCAGTGAAAAGTAGGGTGGATAAACAAAGTGAAGAATTCTTACAGTGAGCTACTTTGCATGCTGTTTGATGTAGTGTAAAGTGCTGCTCTTGTGGATGTCATTTCATGTAAAATTGTGGCGATGTGGTTTTACCGGAAATTTCAATTTCAACGACTTTAGCCTTGTCCAAAAATCATCATTGAGAATGGAATCGAACTGCACCATACATGACCTGTGTTTGGAATTATCAATTTCCACTGTGACTTCCAGACAAAAGCTACATACAATAGCTTAAATTCACTATTGGTTTACTTCATTCCATTGCTTTATCAAACAGACTAATAATTGAACCACTATCATCATGGTTTAATTACCGAAGTTAGTATTTTAATTATAATAATAAAGTAGTTCTTGAGCTCAACCGAATCAGTTCAATGCTGCGAAGTCGAGCTCAACCGAATCAGTTCAATGCTGCGAAGTCGAACACACTCTCCAGCTCTCTTTGACATCAACATAATCTTTTCCACAAGTCTACCTCACTCTGAACCCCAAGTCCCAGATTAAAGCTGTGTGAATCCTATAATCAACAGAACTAGCCAAATTTCCTTACTATGAACTTGTAAAACGTATAAGCCCTAAATCCTGAATCCCGCTTTCCCTGTGTTGCGTGCTTTGATCATCGTCAATACTATTGCTAATCGATCTTCCTTTTTGTATGAAGCAACTCTATGTAATAAATCTGCCAAACTTGGTTCTATTTTAAGAAAATTCTGATATTGAATCTATAATTTATAACCTGTAACCTTGGTTTTTGTTCTAGTTTACATTTTTCTGTTGAAAAATCTGTTGCAAGTAACCGGTCAAATGGATTCTTTGATACACATTTTTTAGGAGATTTTCTCCGCATTTCTTGAGCTCCCTCCAAAATTCTCATCTTGCCATGCTCGAATTATATAATCGAATTCTTTTTGCACAATTTTGGATTATAATCTAAATCATGTCAAAACTCATAAAACATTATAATTAATACGAAAGTCTCTGTTGACCATCGTATTGTTTCCACAAAATTAGTGAAACATTTTTGAAGATGGTATGAATAGTCAATAGTGACCATGGTATCATAATCCACTCCCAGATGATAAGTAAGAAAGAAAATAGAAGAAGGGAATCACAATGAAAATGGAGAAGAATGCAAGACTATTATAGCCACAACACCATCTTAGATTGTACCTACGATCAAATGAAATGTTTATAATGGCCAAATTAATCAAAAATGAATAAAACACACCACAAACCTTGCATATAACGTCATAGTCTATATTTTGGAATGTTGCATATTTTATAATCCAAAATCATGTTAGATTGGTTCAAATGATATAATCTGAAATGACCACAAAACGTGTAAAAACTTGTGCATTAGAGGTTCGACACGTTTCAGATTATATAATCTGAACCATTTAACACAGAAAATTGAAAAAATTGTCATTAAATCAAATTTTACAACAACATACATTAAGCACGACAATTTCAACAACATAATTCAGTAATGTAAACAACATACTTTGACAAAAACAAGATCATGGACCAACCAAACTAAATCCTTCATCAAGTCTATCCATGCAAGCCCTAATTTTTTTGTATTTCCTAAGCCGAATCAAACTATCCCTAATATCATGAAAAGATCTGACCAAGGAAGCTTATAAATCGATCGGTCCTTTTGAACTATACATTACTGATCAAATATAAAAAATATGGTTTTAACATTGTCGTTTTAGAGCTTCAAATGAATGAATCGGCACGTTCATCTAACTTGACTGATCTCTTTGAACAGTACTGACTAACAAAAAAAATAAAAAAAGCGAGTTGCGATGAATATGTGTAAGCTAGTTGTAGATTTTCCCTAAGAATTGTTAACACACAAAATATAGATTATAGATTACACAGTTTTCCCTATAAAAAATAGATCACACAATTTAGTGTTATAAAAAACATATTAAATAGATAAATAACTTATAATTATTTAAGAGCATTTGGATTAGATGTCAAGGAATCCAATTCAACCAATTTAATGTTATGGGTTTGAATCCGGTTGACATGCAACAACGCTAACTTGTGGTCCTACCTGACTCTCTATACATAGAATACCCAATTCGCATTAAAATAAATGGTAGTGTTAACTTGTGCCCTTAGGACACATATTAAGAAACTTAAAAAAAGAAATATTTTATAAAATTTTGTGCATTCAACTTATTAAAAAGCTAAATATTACATGTAATGCACACATTCCAATGAACTATTTCTATATTTGTTTCATTAATTTGTGCCTTAAGGAAGGCACAAGTTAACATTTTCCTAAAATAAATTATGATTAAAATTACAGATATAAAGAAAAATAGTATGATATGTGTGTGTGTTAGCACAATAAAACATCAGTCAGATAGATTTATAGGTCATCTTCTACACGCTAGTAATAAACGTGAATCACATAATTTAGTTTAAATTAAATACAGATAGGAGTATATTTTGAGTTAACATGTTATGGATATGAAGTTTTCACTGTTGTTAATATTGACTAATCTTATTGACTAATCTTCCTTAAAAAGCACGTGGATACACTGATATTTAAAAAACGTCAAAGTATGTAACTTTGTTTAAATTAAGCAAGGAGAGTATATTTTTTTTATTCATGATAAAGGTACGAAATTTTCACGTCGATAGTGGAAACCCTATCAAATAATTTGCAGACCACACAAAATATACTATATCTTCTCAACCAAATTTTCTCCGCGGACAAAGTTATGAATCGAACCTCTTACCATCTATGTAAGGTATCCAAATTTCTTACGATTTGATGAATCTATCGTTGGTGTGAATATATATGAATAGAAAAATGATACTTGTACAATCATTTTTTAACACTATTGTGACAACTTTCTCTCGTATTCACATTCTGTATTTACTTTATTTCTCTATTGCTTTGGTTTTTGTGTCAATATTCTCATTTCTTTGTAAATTTATGGTTGTTCAAATAACACAACTAATAGAAATAAAAGTTGTGTTACTTGAACAACCATTTGATTGACAATTTTTGAGACGTCTGTAATTTTAAACAGAAAAAGAGATATTGATACAAAAATCAAAACAATAATGAAAGAAAATAAAAACATAATGTGAGTATAAGAAAGAAAATTGTTATAAAAGTTGTCAAAAAATATCATTTCTCTAAAAATAATACTCCCTCCATCCATATTAAGCGATATAGTTGACTATCACACATACCAATGTATATTTTTTATCTTTAATATATTTAATTATTTATTAAAAAAATTTATGAAAAAATAATATTTTGAAAATATTCATTCGAGACGAATCTAAAAAAATCTTATATAATATTATTTATCTTTAACATTAACAAAAAAACATGGTCAACTAGATCATCTAATAGGGGACAGAGAAAGTTTGACTAAATTCTTAGCACCAAAACAGAAGTGTCGAAGTCTACTAGATGATTTGGCCGTACAATGGAATAAGTCAAAATGAAAAGAGATATTTCAAAACACAGTCTTTACACCGAAGAGTGAAACTCTCCTTTCTCTTTCGTCCCATTTGTGTGGCTTTCACTCCTGAATCATGATCTGCTCTCTTAAGTTTATAAAGTGACGTTTCTATATTGTGGGGACAACGAGATAGTACGTCATGTCATACATCAAAATCCTATCGGGCACCAATACAAAACCCCACGTGATTAATTAAAATCCAAGTTTATACCCCTTTCAAAAACCAAAAGCCAACCGTGTGGGAACAGTGTACACACCTGGCTCTTACTTGCCACGTCATTCCCATACCGTATATAACCAACTTCAAACCTTTGACTTCATTTCAACTTCAACATCTTCTAAACCTTAAACGCTTCAAACTTCAACACAACAACAACCTGCGACTGCGAGTTATAGCTAATTTTCAAACATGAACAACTCCTCTTCCTCCTTCTCCTCCTCCACTCTCACCTCCGATCAAGAACAATCCGTCATTGTCACCGCCCTAACCAACGTCGTCTCCGGCTCCACCTCAACCGCAAACTCATTACCCGAAGTTCATCTCCAGGATTCCACCATCGGAAGCAGCAGCAGCATAGTTCCACCAACAAACATAGAAACCTGCCGTGAGTGCAACATAGCAGGATGTTTAGGATGCAATTTCTTCTCTGAAGAGAACAAGAAAAAACAAAAGAGAGCTAAAAAGAAGTATAGAGGAGTGAGACAGAGACCATGGGGAAAATGGGCTGCTGAGATTCGTGACCCGAGACGTGCGGTCCGTGTTTGGCTCGGAACTTTTACCACGGCGGAGGAAGCTGCCAGAGCATACGACAATGCCGCCATCGAGTTTCGTGGGCCGAGGGCCAAGCTCAATTTTCCACTTGTTGATGAATCCCTTAAGCATGTTGAGGAACCAGAAGTGGTCGTTCCTTCTGAGCATGTAAAGGATGAGAATATGAATCAAGAGATGCAAATTGAAACAACAATGGGGTTTGAGAATAATAAGGATTGTGATTTTTTGGATAGTATTGCGGAAGCTGATTTTCAACAACTTATGAAGTTTATGGAATTTTCTGGAGATTCTTCTGGTTCTAGGACAGGAAATACTTTTAATTAGTTCATGAATTCAACAATAAAGGAATAGTGATTTACTGATTTTTGTTAGCGTGTTTAACTAGTGGTAGACTGAGGTTAAGTGTATTTTTTTTTTAGGTTAAGCGTATTGAGTAGCTTTGCTATGTAATGTCCATAATCTCTCTTCTACGAGATTTCAATGTTTGATTCAATGATATTTTTTTTCACATAACAAACAATTACTGATACAACCTCCCTCTACAATAAGTTCATGTTTTTTTGGGAAACATTGTACCTCTAATAAAATTAATGGGTCATCTCTCACTCTATCTTCCATGACAAACAATTGTAATTTACAAATTTCAAAGCAAAATAAAATCTACTCAAACTTGCATTAATCAAAATTTAACTTAGTTTTTCACTTAAGCAAAATTTAACTTCCCTCAAACTTCTTTAATAAAAATTTATGCTTCAACTATAGCTTCAACCAATATTAAATTCACATTATGTAACATAGATTTAAATGGAAAAATTACTCCTTTATCGAACTACTCTTATCATAAAATCACTATTATAAGGAATCAAATTTAGTTCGGGTAGAAGTTTAAATTTGCATATAACAAAAGATAAACTTTGTTGCGAATAATAAAAACAATTTTTAGTTTTATTGAAAATAAGTATAAGTAATCAAAAATTATATAATGAACAAGTTGAATCTTTAAATTATCAAAATGACAATAAAATAAAATAAATAAAATATTTTCAAACGACATTTAAAAGCAACATGAAAGAATATTCACTTTTACATTATTTTTAAGGTTAAATATGTTTTTGATCCTTATAAATATATATTTCAGTTTTTCGTTTATAGTCCCTCTAAAAAAGTTCTTTGACTTTTAGTCCCCAAAGGTTTTCCATCTTCACTTTTGGTCCCTCCTTATAAGTAAACTCATATGTAAAATTTATATTTTTGAAAAAAAAATTACAAAAAAATTTATGATATTATAAGAATCTCTCCAAAAAAAATATAATTTTTTAACAAAACATGAATTAAATATGAATTTTTATATTTTTTGTAGTTAAAACTCATATTAAATTCGTTTTTTGTTAAAAAAAATTACAGAAAGATTTTTACAATATTCTACACAATTTCATTAAAAAATATATGAGTTGACCTAAAAATAGGGATCAAAAGTTGTGATTGAAAATTTTAATGAGATTAAAATTTAAAAGAAAATTTTAGAGGAATTAAAACAAAATATATATATATATATTTATAAACATATTTAACCTTTATTATTTAATGATTCAAAGACTCTAAAAAATGTTACATCAATCTCACATTAATCTTCTACTATTGCTTTATCTTTGGCATTGTCTTCAAGACACTCAACCTTCCTATACACTTTGTTAGAGCACCATTATCGGTTGACATTGTGAGTGTCTTTGCTTTTCCCTGTGCTACTTTGTCAGACAAGTGAGGATATTTGAGAATTTGGCATGGAAACCGTTCCTCTGTAATGCTACCGTCGTATTGTACATTGTTGAATTTATAAACTATTATAAAATTAAATTATGGTTTTAAAGGATGTTATATATTAATATAAAATACAATTGTGATGTATATCGTGAGGTTTTGTGGAACCCATTTTAAAGTTTTGTAGAGTAATATGGATATTTAAAAAATGTAATTGAATGGTTTAAATAATAGAAAAACGTGAAATAATATAATGTATTCAGTGAAACTCGTTTATACCACCCATATGCATGGTATGGATGTGGATGGCGTTATATCCCTTCTCTTGCATGAATCGTTGACAAACATGACTAGATTATAAATTCCTGAACACCAAACCAGAAATGTCAAAGTCTAGAAGATACAGTCGTAGAATGAAATAGTCAACTGAAAATAGTAACAAGTGTGAACACACCGTCTTTACACTGTGAAGTGAACTCTCCTTTCACTTTCTTCCCTTAACTGGGAACCAACCAACCCCACCATAAGACAGCACATGTCCCACATCCAAATCCTGTCTGGCATATTTTCACAAAAAAGAAAGAAAACACGTGATTAATTTAATAAATCCAACTTACTATTATCCATTCAAAGAACAATAGTGAACCGTGTGTGGGAACGGTGTACACAGCTGGCTCTTAAGTCTTACCTGCCATGTCACCCCCAAACCGTATATAAACCAACTCAAATCTCTGACTTTCCTTCAACTTCAAAATCTTCAAAACCTGCGACTCAGTTTCCATACATGAACTACGCCTTCTCCACTACCACCCTCACCTCCGATCAAGAACTCTCAGTCATCGTCGCTGCCCTAACCAACGTAGTCTCTGGTACCACCTCCACCGTGGGAAGCAGCGGCTTAGAGCAAATACTTCAACCGGCGAACATGGAAATATGCCGTGAATGCAACATAGCAGGATGTTTAGGATGCGATTTCTTCCCTGAAGAGAAAAAACAAAACCAAAAACAAAAGAGAGCTAAGAATAATAAGTACAGAGGAGTGAGGCGGAGGCCATGGGGAAAATGGGCTGCTGAGATTCGTGATCCGAGACGTGCAGTCCGTGTTTGGCTTGGAACATTTACCACGGCGGAGGAAGCTGCTAGAGCTTACGACAATGCCGCTATCGAGTTCCGTGGGCCGAGAGCCAGGCTTAATTTTCCACTTGTCGATGAATCCCTTAAGCGTGTTGAGGAACCAGAAGTGGTTGTACATGTAAAGGATGAGAATATGAATGAAGAAATGCTAACTGAGACGAATAATATTAGGGAAGCTGATTTTCAACAACTTATGAGGTTTATGGAATTTGGTGGAACAGGAAACACTTTTAATTAGTTCCTCAATTCAACAACAACGGAACAGTTATTAGTTGTAGACTGTGCAATGTGCAATACTTTTATTTTATTTTTTTAATGTTTGATTTTGTAGAAGAATCTGCTCTTTTTTTGGCAAAGAAAATGACACTTTGAGACGCAACAAAGTTATTATCAATGATAGAGTTAGCATAAATTTTACAAGAGGCTGTGTAAAAGGAAGGGTCTTGTTTATGAGTTTCTGCAGCATTCTTTAATGATTTCAAAAAAAAAAAAAAATATTTTATAAAAATTTAAATATTTCAATTTTCAATGTATTGATTACACATATTCTTATAAAAAGTTATCATTTGAATGTTTTCCAGAGGCATTTGTTAAAATTTCTCTAAAAAAGATTTGAATGTTTTCTAGAGGCATTTGTTAAAATTTCTCTAAAAAAGAATAACTAGTACTTATTTAAGAAAGTTGAGTTCAAGAAATCAAACTTATTTATGATTAACGCTACCAACACTATTTTATTTATGATTAATGATTTCAACCAATAAGGTAGTGAGTATTAGAGTGTTCAAAAGAGAGTTTTGCTAACATTATTCTTTATTTATAATTGATTTTGTGTGTTTGGTTGTGCGGTGGAGATTATTGATTTTGGTTAAAAATGAGTTGAATGTGAATTGATTCGAGTTTGGTTACATAAACCTAAAAGTGATTCTTATAAAGTCATGTTATTCAGAATTGATTTTGAATAATTACCAAAATGAGCATTAATATTAATATCTACTTAAAATTTGATTTTATTTCTATTTATATAATATCGTCTTATGAAACACACTAACAGCTTAGAAAGTGGAATATCAATTGAAACAGTAACAAAGTCACCATCATGGGAAGAATGTTACAACCCTTTCAGCTAAAAAGGGGTAAAACCAAATTCAAGTTAGTAGCTCATTAAGACATGACATAAAAACTGCAAAATTTTGAAGATACATCCGTTCATTTTGAGGTTTGTAAAGAATAAGTCAGAAAAATAACTAGCACTAAAGCGCCACTTGAAATGCTTTGTCGGCGCAAAATGCTACAATGATTGGACCAACCAAATCACCAGCAGCACATCCTGAAAAGAAGAACAAAGTTTTGCTTTAGGAAGTTGAAATGAATTAAAATCAGGCTAACACAATTCAAGCACAAAGATTGAAGCAGTAATTTTCTGTATGTATTGTTTATGTTCTTACCAATCCACTGGCCAAGTGATGGACGAACAAGGGTAGCACCGATCCCTGCCCCTATGGAGGCAAAAACTAAAGATGAACCACACCTTATTGAAGTAAGGGCAACCTTCTGTCCAAGAAGTTGAACTTGCTTGGTTGTATCTTGCTTGGTTGTATCGACATTACTGTCTTCATCATTGGCATTGAAAATGGATCTAAAGAATCGATACAGTTCCATGCCTACTTGAACAACCCATGATGCTGCAACTCCTAGCATGTGTCCTGTGCATAATGAACATAGAGTTAGCACTAAATAGTTGATATTAAATGCTCAGGTTATCTAAAAAATGCACAGATTATTCAAAGAAATCTCTTACCTCTGAATGTTGTTCTTCCCACAGAAAAGAAGTAAACATAAGTAGGCATATTCCTTGCAGCCTTGCGAGTAGCTGATCTAGGAACATCTGTTCAAAACAATCATGAACAATGAGTGCATGTAAAATCTCTCAATAGCATACAAAACAAAATTAAAAAACACCACTCTCGTTTATAAAATTTTAATATATTAAACTTTGACTGCTTTAGGTGTATGCAAGAGCATCTAATCTCTAAAATATAGACGAAATCGTTAACGGATTCCGAGAACATACCTTTAAGAAGTTTCCAAGCCATTCGCTCTGAAACATAATGGACAGCAATTCTTTCTAATATTCTTCTAGTGGTCACAACACTTGTCTGTCATAACATCGAACACGCATATTATGAACAGAATGAAAGAGCTAAGTGACACCGTAGTACCGTTTTTAAATTACCAAGTCAACAGAAAAGAGTCCATCAGGAATATAGAAAAGGCAAGAGACTGATGAAAATTAAGTGTGTAATTCAACGTTTAACTTATTCAAATTCAATTTCATGTTACTTCTTTTGTTATTTATCACCCTCTTAAACACCTCTTTCATGATATTCTATTCTTTCTGATATATGAAAAAACTAATTGCTTGAAATTTGTAGATAGAGTTGGAAAAGCATTTCAAGATTTGTATGCAAGCATCCCTGTATATATAACTCGGAAGAGATAAAGATTAACCTAAAAATGTATCCCGAGTTTCCTTGTCAAGTGAAGGGGGAAAGATGCAAGACAAATGGGATTAATCGAAGCTTAATGAGGCAATGATGCATGTTTGAACTATTATAGAGCAATGTGGTTTACTCTATTATAGACATAGTAAAGCACTATATTACTTTACACAGATTATTACATTAACATGATGATGTAAATATGAAAAATAAAGCAAAGAACGTAGGAAAGTGCAGGCAGAAGCATAATTTGATGGGCTGATGACAAAGAACGAACAGTTATATGAAGATCATCTGAGTAACAAGGGAACAATTAAGATAAAATATGTTGAGCCAGAGGAGAAAACAGGCCATGTACTGTTAAGTTTTTACTCATTTCTTTTCTCAAATGGCATTCTTCCTCGAGAGCTTTTATGAAAAATCGTTTGGCTCAGCTTCTCCTTAAAAGGAGAAGATAAGCTAAAAAACGATTGGACAAACGTACACACCATACACATAGTTAGAGATTCATGGAATGTTAACCTACATAAGTATGAATTAAAAAGTAGGTAAGCGTAGAGAAAATTGGAAGCTTCTACTATTAACAACAGTAAAAGCTGTCCAACTCAATTAATATGTTTATTTGTCTATGACAAAGATAATTTACTTAGCGAAGAGGTTTTGCACGATACAAGCTACATGTAGCAGCTCAAAACTATTGTTATTGATTGATATTAAATGACAAGTCACGTTCTTTGGGCTAGATACCGAGTTTTCAAAACCAAAAAAATGACAAGTCACATAGAGCAATTTCAGAAATTGTGAATAATGCAAGAAATAAGCCTAACTAAATGTTAAAACAAGAATCAGAAGAAAAAATCTCACCTCACGTATGATTTGCTTCACAGACTTTTTGAAGGGAACAACCAGATCAACACGGTGCTCTGGCTGTTCCTCCGTAATATTCTCAAATAATTCATCAAGATCTTCTATTTCTGCACGTGGCTCCAAAAGAGGCAAATAGTGCATCAGGAATGACCTTATTGAAGTCATTGCAAGTGACCTCAATTCAAAAGCAGAGAATAGAGGTTTAGGTTGGACATTATATGTTTTTGTACTAAATCTTTCAGCATCATAATTGTAAATCCTTTCAGAAGCACTTTGTATAGTAGAAATAAGATCTTCAGATACTGTGGCGCCAGCATCACAATATGCAACTGGTATCCTGAAATTAAAGAGGTGTGATTAAACCAAAGATGTCATGAACCAAAGTAAGGCATATATGTCCAAAATACAACGAAAAATTACACTCAGCAACTTTAAAACCCTATCTTTTACACTTCCGATGTTTCCAAAATACAGAACATAACCCTAACCCCCTTGAATATTTTGAAGTATTTAAAAGTTATAGAGAAGTTAAAATATAGTAAAATTGGTAACAGGAATGTCATATGCCATAATTCAGATTATTTTCTTCAGTAAAAGTACAACAACTATTTCTCTACATTCTCCTATATACACAAAGAATCATG
>Ga0315913_1005219_pt1 | contig 15772 bp, 3 predicted proteins | sample MpolsnodulesMG_FD_207736 | JGI IMG/M metagenome (GOLD analysis project Ga0315913, IMG submission 207736) | Medicago polymorpha root nodule microbial communities from Los Angeles, California, United States - small nodules | ecosystem: Host-associated > Plants > Roots > Nodule | place: USA... | reverse complement strand
TGATCGAAAGGTGATGCAGCTCAATTTTTGTTTCGTTCTTTTTGCTGATATTCAGTTGAGTTTTACAAATTTCAAATGTGTAAATTGTGCATCTTTCAGGACAACGTATTTATCATTTCTAACTTTAAATCCAAGTATCCGGTGCTGCAGCTAGATTTACGGTACTCTTCTTATGCTTGTTACATTTTCAACATAAGATGGGTTATATAAAAAATAACAGATGAGAACTTCTTTCATTATTGTCTTATAGATTGATTTCAGACTTGGTAGTTGCTATTGTTTCGGCAACTTGTGGTGGTGTCGCGTTTGCTTTTGCAGGACAACCGGTATGAATATTCTTGTTCTATGCTTCATTCTTGACAAACGCAATCTCAGGATCTATTTCATTACAGCTTCTGTTAAATCTCTTGTACATGTAGAATATCCTGAAAGTATTATATGGCAGGTCATTACTGGATATCTTCTAGCTGGCTCCATTATTGGACCCGGAGGCTTTAACTTCATCAATGAAATGGTGCAGGTATCTGGATACAACAATCAATTGCTCTTGTAATATTTTATTCTATTATCTAAAAAAATTGCTGCTCTTCTTTTTGGTGTATTTTTAGAGTTCTTCTCAGTTGGATTTCATTTTTGCAATCTTTCCTATCTCTGAAAAGAAACATAACACATAACAGCCTATCTTGAAAGACTTTTATCTGATATATGCAAGCCTGAATGAACTTAGGTGGAAACAGTGGCTCAATTCGGCGTGATATTTATTCTTTTTGCATTGGGCCTGGAGTTTTCCATGACAAAGGTTGGCTTATTTTCTGTTTTATCCCCTTTTCTCTTTTTTGTTATGTTTATGCTGGACTTAACTTTGATCGCCTTGATTACCCTACTTTCTATATACATGCTTGCAGCTTCGAGTTGTTCGTTCTGTTGCTGTTCTTGGTGGCTTACTTCAGATTTTTCTATTTATGTGCATGTGTGGTTTTACTGTATCGGTATGTTTTTTTTATAATTTTGACTCACTAATTCTGATAATTTGTTTGTTATTTTCCTTATTTAATTTTATGACTTAAACTTAATGGGGAATGCAAATAACAAACAAGCTAATTAAGAAATCTTTGGATTTCGGTTGCAAATGTATGTTTGGCTCCAAGTATGAATGCCCCAGAGAAACTCAATTATTGCTTTGGATCCAAATGATTTATGTTGAAAGATACGTCTGCATTTTTTCACCTACAAACCGAACATGCATCTAGCTGTCTTGTTCTCTCCAGACATTCATGCCATGTATGAGATTAGTCTGACTTGGTTGCTACCTTTATTTATTGCATGATCTGACTCCCTTGTCATCCTTAAATATACAAAGAAGTACTGATTCTAATACCCAAAGGTTTAGTTTCATCTTTTAAATTTTAAATTGAGAGTGCCTGATTGAATGAAGGTTTGTGCTTCAGTTAGTAGATTTTGAAAAAACTGGATTCCACTTTTGATTGTCCCAAACATGACAAATTTGAAAGAAAGTACTGTGATGTACTTGCAGTGGAATGCAAGATCATTTTTCAGTTTCTGATTTCTTTTTTCTCATTTTCTTTCTGGATTTAATTGTGTACCTTAATGAATAAAACAGAGAAAACGGCAATGAAACTGTAAAGAAACAATAATGGAAGGATAATGTCTGTGTATTGTTACTGAAAATAGAACTAGAAGAGGAATAGAATTCCCACTTCTCCATGAGCTGAACTACTACACAGCTCTCTCCAAACCTTCCTATCACAGAATTCCACTAACGCCATCCCTACCCCACTCTCTCTCTCTCTCTCTCTGCCAGCTCATTACTCTCCCATTCTTCCTTGTTTCTCCTCACATAGACCCTCCTCATTTTGAGCTTGCCATCTGGGTCCATATTTTCTTCTGTAGCCCTATCAGATTTCTATCTAGTTATCTTCCTGTAGATATATTCTCCACCCTACTTTACAAGACCCATGTCGTTTGGTCCTAGTATATTACAATTTGAAGGTGACATAGATGGGGGAAAAACAAGTAGCATTAAGATATACGTACTCATATTTCTTATGTTTGAAGCTTAAATGTACTAGTATGATAAACATAGTAATTTAATCAAAGGAGAAGGCATGTGTCCATGTTGTTTCCTTTTCTTGATCTAACATCTCCCATATAATATAATTTGAGTGTTTGGTGTATTTCAGTTTTAATGGATATTATGGAAGCGCAATGTTTTACTTTAAATATCTTGTGCATCAGTGGACTTCTTCATATGACATTTCGAATGCTACAGTTCTGATTGTATGCAATTTTGCAGTTATGTGGTGGTAAAGCTTCAGAAGGGATTTTTGTTGGTGCTTTCCTTTCTATGTCTTCAACAGCAGTGGTATGACAATATAAGCAATCTGATTCTGTTCCATAAAGTGCACACACTGTCTAATGAACTTCCATGCCGATAATAACTTTTCTGTTTCTTCACTTTTTCTTGTTCAGGTCTTGAAGTTTTTGATGGAAAAGAACACTACTAATGCCCTTCATGGACAAGTCACAATTGGGACCCTTATTTTACAGGTACTTTGTCATTCTTTGTTCTTTATTTCTCCAATATGGACAATAAATGCCTCCAATATATTAAGACTTGTGATTTTTTTTTTTCCTTGAAGGATTGTGCTGTTGGATTGCTCTTTGCATTGCTTCCAGTTTTGGGTGGCACCTCAGGTGTTTTTCAAGGAGTGTTATCGATGACAAAGCTGTTAGTATAGAACTTCATAAGTCTTTGGCTTGTACTGATATTATTTCCATGAACATATTCTCGTAGTTTATTCTTCTCATTCCCGCTGTCCCAAAGAAAAATGGAGACAAGTTCATGCATTAGTTTGTTCAAAAATGTGATTATTAAATAAGTTTTTCATAAAAGTTATACTTTAATTATATGTTTAAAAGTATACTCTTATCAATATTTGTGTTGTAATAGCAAAGGTTAAAAGGTGAAATAACATGTCAAAATGCATGTGAACCAAAATGGCCGCAAATTTGCACTCTTGAAAAGAACAGACATATGTATTGCTGCTGCAGCAAGACACTTGTAGCTAGTAAATGAAATGAAGATGCTTACATATTATTATAAATTCATAATAGCTAGTGTTACTGACCACTTTCCTTGATATGTGTGTTAAGTGACATTACTTTGCTTATTACCATTAATAAATTTTATATTTTGGTTCGGCTGAACTCTAATGCACTGAATAGCATTTCAGTTAGAACATTTTTCAGCTCAGCGCTGATCTGAGATATTCAAATGCACCTTTTATCCATTTTGAGTTCATTTGAAGAATTTACTGAGTATATAGCATATACTGAGTTTTTATCTAATATGCAACATGTTATTGATACATACTCCTTTCTTAATCCAGGTTGGTGACATTAATTGCATTTCTCTCTATTCTGTCAATATTGTCTCGCACTTGCCTTCCGTGGTTGCTTAAACTGATGATAAGTTTATCGTCACAGGTTCATATTATTATCCCTCTTTAATGATAAAATCCCACCCATGGAAGAGGTTGCTTGTTTTCTTAATGTCATACAACAATGGCAGGGGTGTGGAATTGAATTGAATTTTTTTTTTTTGGTTCTTATGGCTATTCATTTTTGTCTGACTGTTTTTGTGGTTGAATAAAAACCATGTTTGTGTAGACAAATGAACTCTATCAGCTGGCGTCTGTTGCAATCTGCTTGCTTGTTGCCTGGGTTTGTTCTCTTCCTTATTTTTCACATTTTTGTATTTTTCTTTGAAATGCTTTATGTTTCATTTGTTCTTACAAGCAGAAAAAATATACAAATGTCGTTCTTTTGATGTGCTTCACCTTATTTTCAGAGGGTCTCAGCAGTAACTTACTCGTGTGTGTGTGTGTGTGCGCACTTGTGGTGCTTTGTTTTTCTAGAGTTTATGTTTAAAAGGCCTTTTGTACCATTTCTTTGGCATGAGTTATGCATCTTTGTATCTTATGATTGTTTTCGAATAGTATATATGTGTTCTGTTGCTTGATTACCTTGCTGTTACTTGTCAAGCACTACCTTTTTAGCTGATTGCACTTACATATTTTCAGTGTAGCGATAAGCTGGGATTAAGTCTAGAACTAGGTTCCTTTGCTGCTGGAGTGATGATTGCAACCACTGATCTGGCTCCACATACACTAGAACAAGTAAGATATTTTACAGGATGTGGAAAATGCATGTAGTGTGAGCATGGACACAAATATCAATTGATTGTTGAATGGTGACATGCATTGATGTAACTTGTATGCATTGTATTCAAATAAATGTATAAAAAAAATTCTAAATATTGGTTGCATAAAATGCATTAAATTCTGTGTTTTTATCATCCACCTTATTGAAAGACTAAAGGTAATGAGTGAAAAAAAATGACATATAGCCTTTTTTAGTAGTATCAGTATGCAAAAAAAATTAATGTGTTCTGGATGAACTTCGATGACATCCATCCATGTACTTCCACCGGTCATTTTTTCTGAATTCTTTGTATGTGGCGTTATAAAAAATCTTAACTTTTTTCTCTATTAACCATAGATTTAGAGCATATATGTAGATTTTCCTTCTGTACAAGCTGGTGCCTTATGATTGTTCAGTGCATATTTCAGAGTCCAGTTGTTCTGTGTTCTTAATTAAAATGCTTGATAATATGAAAGGTTTATGGAAAAATTTGACAATTGTTCACTTTTTTTTGTTGTAGATTGAACCCATTTGCAATCTTTTCGCTGCACTTTTCCTTTCAAGCATTGGAATGCTGATTCATGTTCATTTTCTCTGGAACCATGTTGATATTTTGGTAGCATCAGTTATTTTGGTGATTGCTATAAAAACAATCATAATTGCTTCAGTTGTAAAAGGATTTGGTTACAATAACAAGACTTCAGTACTTGTAAGCTTTATTTCATAATTAGAATTTAGAAGATTATAATTCGGTTTTTGTATTCTTTTAATGATTGACATACTTGAATTCATCCATTTATAGGTAGGAATGTCCATGGCACAGATAGGAGAATTTGCTTTTGTTCTTCTCAGTCGTGCTTCAAATCTTCATTTAGTTGAGGTTAGTGGCATAATGGATTTTTGTAATGATGGTAATTATGTGTCCAGTTGCTTGACTCCTATAGAAGATCATGCTGCCTCACTAGATGTTCTTGTTGCATAAAATGGCGATGATGTTGAACTCAGACTTGTTGCATTGAATGGATTAAAATGACTTATTGGCTCATTAGTTGGCTTGATATATAAATATGTAGATACTTTTCAAAAAATAATTATAAAATAGCATTTACTTTATTCAATATACGTTGTCATTTAACTTTGTTTTGGTTTGACAAATTGTTTTTAAACAAAGTTATTAAGTTACAATTTTGAGCATGACTGGTTGAGCCTAAAATATTCAAATAATGCAAGACTTGATATTGGCTCACCAAGATTGTGTGGCTTGTGAGCTTAAGGTGAACAAAAAGAATAGGCTCCATTTTCTTTTTTGCTGAGGTAAAGCTTGAACTAAGCTAGCTCAGCTCAACTCACTTCCAGGTTCCGGCCCTACCCAGGATGATATAGCTTGAAATTCAAGCTTATATTTGAAAGTATAACCAGCCTTTACCGATTCTGATATTTGATTCATTTCAGGGTAAGCTATATCTGCTGCTTCTTGGGACCACAGCTCTTAGTCTGGTAAGATATTATTTTATATTTGAGTCAACAGTTACTAGGTTCCTTTACTGACTTCTGGTCTATACAGCTTTCTAACATTTTGCTTAAAGATAAGTTGGTGGACAAGGAGACTTAAGTTCTGTTATAATTTATTGTCCCATATACTCCCATATGACAGTGCAGGCAGTGCATATGTATCGCCTGTTTGGTTTCAAAAAATGTGTTTATTCTTTATTTACGCTTTCAAGCACAGCTGACTAATCCCTGAATAATTTCTGAACTCATTTCTGCAGGTGACGACTCCTTTACTTTTCAAGCTGATTCCTGCTGTAGTGCATCTTGGTGTGCTATTGAGGTGGTTTTCTCCTGACAGTGCAGTAGAGGTAATCACCTGTCATTTAGTTAATTCCATTTGCCTGATTCTTTTGCTTCGTTACTCTGAAGCTCTGTTGATTTTGTTGTCTAAGCATAGATTGGATACAAGGTAGATAACCTCCGCTCAGATAGTGGCAAGCAGCGAGTAGTTTTGATAGACCAAGAAGCTCATGATTGTTAATCATTGCACTGCACCAAGGAATTTTCAATTTTTGCGTGTCATTATTTTTCGACAGGGTTATGGATGCAAGTATCCGTCATCCCTTCCTGTCCCATGATGGTTACTTGCATACCAAACTGACCAAATACTAACCAAGACAACCAATCCGAACCCCAGTGAAGTAAAGAACAGGGGAGGGGAATGATATAAGAGTAAAGACAACTGACAAGACCAACATTGATGCAGTGGAAGATATTTATTCCATAAATTCATTCTACATTTATTTATTTTTCTCATGCTCATAAATGTATGATGTGGTTTTAACCATGTATTCTGATAGCCATTATTTTACTGACGTGCTGGTCTCTTTTCTTTTTTATTGTGTTTTGTTGTATATAGTGTATTGTATAATATCTGTTTTAATATATTGTATAATATCTGATTTGATTAATTCATTTGTTTCAAATTCAATATATTCATGTTTTTTTTTTTTGAACAAGCCAAAATGGAATTAGATTACCACAAGTGATTCATCCCGCACAAGACGTGCAAAAGAGAATCACTCAAGAGATACAATGTCATATCATCGGTGACGATCACCGGAAGAAAAGCAAAAATAACAAGATTACAGCAAAATACCCATACAAGACATAGGGTGTTGCCAGTTGCTAGCAACATTGCATATATTAAGTCGGGGTTTGAATCCCGAACGTGTTATTTGTTTAGGAAATGTTAATATCAAAATGAATCTTAATAAAAAAAAGGACTTATTTAGGCATTTAGGCAAAGAAAAAAAATTGGTCTTCTTTCATTCACATGTTTACTTCATATCATTCAAAACAAGCGAAGCACTACAAGCCGTAAACAAACCAGAATTTTGGTGACTGCCATAACATCACCATGACACCCTTGTTAGAGAGGGAGCAATATAATTTATTTCTCTCCTAGCAAAATCAACGTCATAGTTTAAAAATGAAGTAAATAATTCCTTACACTTTTCTAAAATGGCAACTATGTTAATTTGGTAGAAGTTGTCTTTGTAAACACTATCCATCACTGATTTCAATCACGCTCTATAGTGATTTTAATGGCCACAACATATGATGTCCGAGATTGAGAAATGATATTTGTACATCTACTTTTTGACAACTTTTGAAACAATTATCTCTCTCATACTCACATGTGTTTTTATTCTCTCTCTTCTTCTTTATCTCTCCATTGTTTTTGTCCAATAAAAAGAGAAGAAAAGTAGTTGTCACAAGAGTTGTACAAAATTGGTTGTACAGATATCACTTCTCTCTGAGATTAATGAGACGGAGAGTGACTATTGGTGCACAAGATATGAGCAATAAGCGACTGCTGACAACTTTTTGGTGAAAGAGACACATTAATAAATCAAATTCGCATTGAAATGGGAGAGTGCATGGTTGTAAAATGACTTATAAGAGTTCGTTAATACTACTTACTAAGATGCATCTCTTTTCGGTAGTTCATACCATACAAATTCTTCGGTTAATCATGTTTGATTTGGAACAATTTTATGATAAATGATGTATTTATAAGTTTTTTAAAAATGTGTGCGTGGGGACAAAACACTAAAGTTTTTCAAGAAATAATCCGCGATACCAAGATGTTCTAACCTTCACAAAATTCTCTTATGAAATCCTCACGCACACACCATAATACCAAAACAACCAAGTCCAATAAAAAGATGTTGCTTCAACGTGACATGCACTTCTCAAATATTAATCAAATTAGTTCATAAACGAGATGTTCATCACATTAAAAGTATAATAAAATGCTGTTTATATTTATGGTATTATTTTGATTTAGTGGATGAAAAGTACCTAAATTTTATACTACGAATTTTTTAATATATTTTGACCATTTAAGCGGTTGACATAATATTGTGTTGTTGCTTCAAAAAAAAATGATATTGGGTTATGTGATGTACTATAAAATATTGTATCTTTTCTTAACTGTAGACAATAATTTGATGCTCATAGTATAATATTTAAAACAAAAAATGTTCTGGATGTTTTATGTCGACTGCCGTAGCTGCTGAATTTGAGTGATACAAAGGAGACCACAACAATTCCATGTGAAAATTGCATCAATGACAAAACTAGCTTAGCTCCAGCTTTCATTGGATGCAACAAAGGTTGGCAATTTTTTTTATTTATAACTTCAAGAACTGCATGTGCCACCAATTGCTTTACTTAGCAATGCAGAAATTCCTCCAATACCAAATCGGGAACGTTGTAGCTTTTCCTCGTTCCTAACATTGGCTTAGATAGAATCTTTCTTGCAGTGAAAAAAAAACATTGGCTATAGAATCTTTTGTATCTTCCCGAATGGTCTATTGTTGAATTACTTAGGGAGGTTAATTGGTCAAATGAAACTCATAGATTTGGGGATCTTTTAAGCATGGTCAATTGGTCATGCTATTAAGTTTAATGACATTGTTGCTTAAGAAATATACTCTCTCTTCGAGATTATAAGTTGTTTTAGAAGAAAAAAAATTGTTTCAAATTATATGTCATTTTACGATGTCAATAAAACATTAAGTCTTACTTTTCTATTATATTCTCGACTATTTATTATTTTTACTTCTTTCAACTTACATTATTGATATAAGAGTGCGTTTGTTAGAAATTAATACTACTGATTATTTAAAAAAGAGAAGTATGTATCAACTAAAATGACACTTAGAGCATCTCTAGTGGAAGATGTTTTTGCCTAATAACATGCAGCACTTAGCTACTTTTATTGAAGAAGAAGTAATAGTGATTGTTATTAAGATGCAAGGCTTTTACAAGAAATATCTATCTCACATATACACTCATAAATACGATATCATTGTATATTTTATTCAACTTCTTTTACCATATTTTTCAAATAAAAAATTACTAATATATGAATTCAATGTTAAAAATTGAGTGACTTTTTAAGAGTTGCTCAATTAGAATGAACCAGTGTGCATTAAAAATAAAAATAAAAAATAGAGTGAATATATGATATATGTATACGCAGAAGGTTTACTTAAGTTACATGTTAGTACGCGCACAATTGAAGATGTTCTTAATGGGATGGGATAAAGAATTATTATTCCAGAGCATTTGCATGCAAGAGAAATGTTAGCAACACACATTCACATACATTTTTCAACATACTATCTTTGATTGGTTAAAATTCGCATGGGTCCCACCAAATCATGTGGGTCCTATATAAATTTGGTGGGTCCCATGTGATTTTTAACCAATCAAAGAGAGTGTGTTAAAAAGTGTGTGTTAGAATGTGTGTTGTTAGCATTTCTCTTGCATGCAATTGTTGACGTATTTTTTACTAGCGTAGATAATTGATTTTGTGTTCAAATCAAACCATTTGAATTCAATCTTAAAATACAATTTTTTTTAGAGGAATCTTAAGAATACAACTTATTATTCAAAAAAAAAAAAAAATACAACCAACATGAATTTGCAGCTAAAGAAGGGGTTAGACATAACAACATAATGAACCAAAATTTGAGCCTCAACCGAAAGATGTATACTCATGTAATGTCCGACACAAAATTACTTAGCAAAAGGGTGAATACCTACTTGTAAAGCAGTGAACTACACCGACATACCATTGGCATTACTTGCAATATTAAATGTTACATACTCCATCCAATCCACACGCCCGGTGCACACGAAAACACCGAGTCCAATCCAATTGCCCAATTGTTAGTATATACACAACAACATTGCTTGTTGGTACATTAGAGACTGTGTCAATGTCTGCTTATAATGTTGATAAGCCTCTTTCTATTGCTCCAAAAGCCAAGTTAGACCAGTTATATTATGGACAAGTCTCAACACATTAACTAATTGGCAAATTGCTCTGAGTTCCAGATTTCTCAACTCTTTAAAAGAAATATTGAGAAGAAAATAGCTTTTGATATAAGAAGAAAAAAAACTGATCTGTATGTATCTTTCAAAAGATATGTCATATTCCAATAAAATGAGGGATTTTGAGCAAACACAAAATGATGACGGATCGATTTCCAATTACTAGTAACTAAACAACATATACACATACATGCTAATGATGATCAACCAAGAAGTGTTAATCACAAAATATATTAGGGGATGGGTCAGAAATATGACTTTTTTGAAAAAGTTATTTTGTTTAGACAATAGTATAATTACTGATGTCACATCAGCTAGTGTTCTGCTGGTAGACCACTCTAAAACTAAACTTTACATTATTACAAATCAGTCATCATACAAGATATTAAGCAGAATTTCAATCTTAGTGCACAAATGAGAATCTATGTTTAGTTTTGATTTAATTAGGGACACAATTACAATAAGTAAAGATATAATGACACATTTTATGGACAAATGTACAATACACCATATAATCTAATGTAACATGAATTAAATACACAAATGATCAATGATTGACCATTTAACTTCACCAAAAAAGTCATTCTCATGACTTCACCATAGAATTTTCCAATATATTATTACTAATTAAAACAGTTAAAGTTTGGTGCTTAAATCAAACAAAAGTTTTACTGGCCTAATAATTTAAACCGTCCTATTACCAAATATATATACCATCCAACCTCACACTTTTCTTCCTCATGAATATATATACTATAAATAACATGCACTTTTAATTTCTTTCCGTGAATGCTTCCAAATATTTGAAAAATTATCCTAATTTTTTTCGAGCTTTTTCGTATTTCACTTGTCCTAAATAAATTTTGGAATAATATTATAAAGAAAATATTTAGTTAAATTTGTTTATAATTAAATTTAACAAATTAAACTTTTGTATAACTCATATTTGATGTGAGCTTATATGTTATACTCCTACGAATGAAAAGGTTTTGGTACAATTGGTTTGTTTAATATGTTTTTTATTTTGTTTTAACTCAGGAATATGGAGTTTGGTCGAGAGGTAATAAAAGTTTGATCAAGAATTGTTCTCACCACAAATTAAATTCAGATTTTCTCAAAGAATTCATCTTATGGGGAGCTCATAATTAATTAATCACTTTAAATCTATCACTTGGTTTTTAATATGTTAAGCATGGTTAGGGTGAAATATAATTTAGTGGTATTTTTAATTGCTGAATAATTTTAACAATAAAAATTATGCAAATTAATTTTCTATATAAATTTTTAAAAAATATTACATTCACTAACTTTTTTGGTAATAACAAATTTTTGAATTATTTGTTAAAGGTTGTTTAACTGATATTTGTGTAAATTAGAAAACGTAGAGTTTTTTATTTGAAATTTTTCTTCATAGTTTTAACATATTGATAAGCTTAAATTTTTTATATAATTCTATTTTGAAAAATACATGCATCACAAAAACAGCCCAAAAATTATTTCCTTTTTACTATAAATTTTCTCTTTTATATAATTTTCAATAAATTTAATTAATACAATTATAAAATATTAATATCATTTTTTATTAAGTAATCACTCATTTAACCATTATAGATCAATAACAATTATGCCAAAATAGTTTGTATATACACAATCCTCATATTTGATCGGTTGGTATAGTAGTTCGGCGGTTACAAAAATTAATTTTGAATGAATTTATTTTATAGAATTGATTTTGATTAAAAGTGGGCTTATATTTATATTCATGTAAAAGTCGGCTGAACAATAAACTTGAGTCTAAAAATCAATTTTAGAATAAAAAAGTCAAAATGTTAAATTCAATTTAGAACAAAGAGGAGTGTTATGTTTTCTTTACAACACTTTCTCGAACACCTGGTTTTTTATTAGATGAGATTAATATAATTCTTACACTTTGAAAATGAGTCATAAATAAAGTGGCGAGACTTATATAGATTTATCCAATAGAACAATGAGTGTTAAAGAGAGTGTTCAATAGAGATTGTTCATAACATTTTTCTATAATAAATTCTAGAGACAAAATCAAGGTTACTCAAAAGCGATCAAATATGTCAAAATCAATTTTATATATGTAGAATTAATTGTTGCTTCTCAAAAGATGGATGCAAACATACACCATGTTTTAGTTTAGAAGAATGCAAAATTGATTCTAGATGTATAATATTAATTTTGTCGTTTAGTTGCTCCAAAGTAGAGTTAATTGAAGCTTCAGAGTTAATTCTAATTTGAAATTAGTATTTGTAGTTTTTACCTCAAAATCTGGTTTTTAGTCTGGCTTTATATATTTTTTGAAAGAAATCTCACATTATCTATTATTCAATTTATTTTTACATGATTGTATTAAAATAAAAATCACATTATCTTTTACTAAGTTTTAGTCAAAATTAATTTTACACAACCGATCAAAGCATGTTTGTTATGTAAAATAGTTTTTAGTAAACGATGGTATATTGGTCATTTTAACGTGATTATGATAAATTCATCGTATTATCAAATATGTTCATTTGAAATCAATTTTTATCCTTGCAAAATTAAACTGAGAGTGACCGGTGAAGAAACCCAATATGAATATAGAGTGATAGATATTCTCTTACTTTGAAGCAATAAAGATATACTCTCACTTTACTGCTGTTCAAATTTGAGGATACAGCTAGGTAGCCACACACATGCAAAAGCTGCATGCGTCTCTCGCCCACTTCCAATTTCGTCTTAAGCTTTGTATGGAAGAAAGTCCCTCTTGGACCACACACTTGATATCATACACAATAATAATGCAAAGTGCAAACACTATGATAAGCAACCCTAATAAGTAGGGAATCTTGCCTCCTCCAAAAATAATACTCCATATTTTAATTATAGGAGAAAATGAAATTTCTCTCTAAATTACACTCTTTACTATAATCTTTGCTAATTCTTTAGTAAAAACAAGAATTTATCTTTTCAATAAGTTGTCCTTGGTTTTTTCTTTTTAGATTCTCTCTTTTATTTTTTTCATTGAGAGGATAGTTTTGGGTCAACTTTTTTTATTTAGAATCACAATTTTTCATCTTTTTCTCTATATTTCAATCTAAATAAGTGATTTTCATATATCTAAGTTTATTTCTTTGTGATTTCGTAGTCTAGTGTGGCGATGTGTTGTTTGTCGTCTTATGCAACATTATTTGATTTTTCGTCTTATTGCAGTGTTATTTGGTTCTTATTGAAAGATCTGTTATTTAAACAATAATTTGTGTGTCAACGTTGCAGATCCAAAAACATTAGTATTTCAGTCAGTTTAATTTTATCATATTATTTACAAGCATTTTTTCGTTATATATTATTAACTTGGATGTTATGTGTTTGTTCACGGATTCACCGTTTACTTTGTCAGTGATGTTGAATGATGATTCTGTCAATTCGAATGAATCAATATTATTTCGTTATTATAAAAAAAATGAATATTTCTTTAGTACGTAGTGCTGGGTGATTCTATAGAAAGCATGTCAATAGCAGTGTAAAATAGAATGCAATATACAAAGAAGTTTTTTTTTTACAAATTAAACAAAGAATAAATAAATAGAAGAATAATGGGATATGTTACTCAATATAACCTAGGATGACAGTAGTTAATGAATGCAACATAGTGGTGGAATCAAAAGCTGTATTTAAATTTTTTAAAGCTATAAGAACTATTAAGAGTCTATTTAACTCTACAATAATAATAATAATTCCTTCAAAAAAATAAAAATAATAATAATAATAATAATGGAATGCAATCAATGTATTAACAACCATCAAATATTAAAACAAAAGTCAATGTGCTAGATCTACCATATACATATAATTTAGATGACCAGTTATAAAAATTAAAATATTTTTAAGCCAATAAATTGACCCAATCTATATGTGTGAATTTTCAAATCGGATTGAATTTGGACCACAATAATATCCAACTAGTATACATATTTTATAATTAATCTTTTTTTATTGAATGATTAATATGGTTGGTCCATTGTCCACTCATTTTGGTACCCTTACTTTATTTGCTTTGATAGAAAACTATGCTGCAAAGTGAAGTTTAGATCACACGGACAGTTTGTTAGAGCCTTCACATGATTCGTGAATATCCAACTTGCCCTTTTCAACGATTGCGACTATTTCTTCTTCTTATTTCCCATCTTATTATATATCCAATCTTACCCTTACTCTTGCATTAAAATCACAATCTCCATCCTTTCTGAAAAGCTATGCATATTTTTCTATATACTCCACAAAAACCAATAGTAAATACGATACAGTATAAAAAAAATATATAGTTCGGTTATAAACTTATAATGCTACTAGAAATTTAAATCTACCACTATCTATAGGTATGGGCATGCATGGCATAAAACAATAACATAAATAATATTAAAAAAAATATAGTAATAATAAGAATAATCTCAATAAAGTAACCCATATTTTTGACTTATCCGAAACCTATCTCATCACTTATACGAAAAGAAATGTAAGAATGAATGGAAAAGTAGTGGTCAACATGAAGCACAACAAGTAGTTATTAAAAAAATGCTTGTCGTTACGTATAATAACGAGACCACAGAAAGAAATAAAAAAATGTATAAAACCCTCAAAAGTACCACCGAATAAGCTCCAAAAAATATGCAATATTTGGAAAGTATATATTTTTATGTTAAAAAAAAATTAGAGTAGAGACAACACCTTTCCTCATGCAGCTAAAGCTAAAAAAAATTCTCCCCCTTATTACTTAATAGGTAAGCAAATTAAATATATTATATTATATACATAAAAAATAACCACAAACACATATACACACTTTTTACTAAAAATATCTATGGAAAATTGTAAACGATAAATAAACAAATTAACCCAGGGGCCTGATTCCTTAGTGACGTACATAGTTTTTGCATTATAAAAATGAACAGTCAAGGGCATATCCGTCTAAAACAAGAAAATTAACAATCACCAAACATTAATATAAATATGTAAGTGTTCACATCTTCATGCTTTGTTTTTGCATATAATTTTGTTTGTCCACTATTTATCTTCTCCTCCTTATTTCTTCTTCTTCTTCTTCTTGAATGATATTTGCTTTTGACACCCCCCAAAGCAAGAAGAAAAACACACACAAAATGGCTTCGGGGCATAATATTCAAGGTCTAACAGAAGAAGAATACAAAGAACTCGAACCAATCATAAAAAAATACCACATATTAGAACCAACCTCAAACACATGCACTTCAATCATAACCTACAAAATAGAAGCACCATCAAGCATAGTGTGGCCATATGTTAGAAGCTTTGAGAATCCACAAAAATACAAACATTTCATCAAAGGTTGCAACATGAAAGGTGATGGAAACGTTGGTAGCATTAGAGAAGTTACCGTTGTTTCGGGTTTACCGGCTTCGACAAGTACCGAAAGATTGGAGATTTTGGATGATGAAAAACATGTAATAAGTTTTAGAGTTGTTGGTGGTGAACATCGTCTTCAAAACTATCGTTCGGTTACTTCAGTTAATGAATTTGTCAACAATGAAGGTAAGGTTTATACTATTGTTTTGGAATCTTATATTGTTGATATTCCACATGGGAACACTGAAGAAGATACCAA
>Ga0315913_1005217_pt1 | contig 15773 bp, 3 predicted proteins | sample MpolsnodulesMG_FD_207736 | JGI IMG/M metagenome (GOLD analysis project Ga0315913, IMG submission 207736) | Medicago polymorpha root nodule microbial communities from Los Angeles, California, United States - small nodules | ecosystem: Host-associated > Plants > Roots > Nodule | place: USA... | reverse complement strand
TAACTCTTTCAAATAATAACCACCCCTACCCCATGTATGGTTAGTCGGAACCTAATTGATCAAATCCCCTATTTTTGTGGATTCTTCTCTTTCTTGCTTAAATAATTCTTACTAAATAGCATTGCTCATTTTGAAAACATTTTAAATTGAAACACCATATGTAATCTGCGATTGTACGATACATGTACGAATAATAATTAAATGTCAATTAAAAGGAAATGAGTTTTAATTGTAGTTAGAGCTGTCAAAATTGGCTGGACCGTCTCGAAAGTTCGAATAAAATGTAGGGTCTGGGCCAAATAATTGAAGCCCAAATTTTTTCAAGGTTTTTAACCCGACTCGAAAAAGCCCGCAACCCGTTCGGGCAAAGGGCAGCCCGGAAAAAAAAAATAGAAGTGGGTTATTTTTGGACACCGGATTGGACAGCCCAAGTAGGGATCCGGCCCAAATAGTCCTGAACAAAGAAGAATTCTGCTCTTTACCCAACCAAAAATGTTCATTTTCAACTGAAATGACGTGATGATTTAACCCTAGCTTGAGTTAATTTACGCGCAAATAATGTATTTTTAAAATCTCAGTTGCGAATGAACTGTCGGGTAAAGAGCAGAATTCAACAAAGAAAAGAAAGTACTCACTCACTGAATTGAAGAAACGGCGGCCTCCCTCTTCCTTTCTGTTCGTTCTCGCGATTACACTGTAACTCTCTCCCTTCCCTCTGTTTGTGTTTTTAGGGTTTAGAAAGTTATAGGTTCTTCTTGATTTTTTATTCGTATTACTCACAATCACAAATATCACTTCCTGTTGTTTAAAGTTTGGATTTTTAAGATACCCATGTTAGATTGTTTTCTTGGTTCTTCTTGATTTCACTTATTAGATTGTTTGCATTCTATGTATTTTGGTTATAGATTCCATGTTTATTTATTTTTTGTCTTCATCAATAGAAGCTATTTATATTGACTTATGTAGAAGCACTTCACGTACATTCATATTTTTGTCCACAATTTCCATGGCTAGAGCTTATAAATTTGAAATGAAGTGTTCATTTGTTTGGATCTTAATTTGTTGTTGTTGTTGTTGGTATCCTTTGTTTACCGATTAAATAGGCAATGAAGTACATGAGCCCTATCCAGCTGCGTCAATGTCTATGCAAAGCAATACCTGGAAGCGTTATGGCGCTCAACGTTGGCACTGAGTATCTTGGAGTTGCCATGTCAGATCTGGAGAGTAAAGCCTTGGACGAAAATAGGGATAGGTATAATAATAATTAGCCCCTTTTGTTTTAGTTTTTTATTTTATTTTAGTAAAAACAATCAGTTTTGTTATCTTCAGCCTTGTACCGTTGAATGATAAGTCGGGAAAGCCCAAGAGTTATGCTGCTATTGCATCCGAATTAAAGAAGCTGGTAATCATAATCATTTAATTAATTAATATTGACATTTTGTCCGGTACTTATAATCATTTTCATTTTAATTAATTATAGATTGATCGGAACAATGTCAAGGGCATGGTGATTGGAAAGCTGGACCTTGAAGAGCTCGATAGTCATCGTCTCCCATCTTCCGATGTATGTTGTATGTTTAATTTCAAGTGCAAAAATTAATTTATGTAGTATTTGTTTATGTGATTCTGTCCTCCCTCATTCGACCTAGGTTCAAGCAGCAAAGAAGTTCGTCCAAAAGCTTGCGAAAACAAATATTATCAGTGATATGAACTATACATTAGTTCCATCGAGAGCCCAGCTAACTCTCGAGGTAAGTTTTTGGTAAATTTATTGATGTACCGTCCATCATGTGTTTTCTACAATCCTTTATGTTTGGTCTTGGGGTTGTGTTTTTCTGTTCGGACTGAGGAGGATGCATCTGTGTTGGTTATAGTGTTATAGAGTCTGTTTTGAGTGTTGTGGAAATTTAAGGTCAGGCTGTATAGAATGTCTCTGTTATCTTAGTTCCGTAGTTCTTGCTTTTAGGCGTGTAACAAGTCTGTTTTGGTGCTGATATAAGGAGTTCGGTTTGCTCCTTGGTGTTAGGGGTGGAGTTTTATTTATTTTGAGTTTAATTTGCCTACAGGCTATATTCTTGGTACTTTCTGTTTGTTACTAGCAAATCTTGTGCGTTCATCTGTTTTCAAGAGAGAGATGTGTTTGTTTACTGATAGTAACTAGTAACTAACGATGATTTACACTTTACTAGGGATTTATTTATTAATATTAATTATTATTAAAAAAAAGTAAAAAGAAAATTGATTGATAGTTGGTACTGGTAGTACTTGGTAGCGTGTTTGCAGGTGAAGGAATATTAAAGCTGCTCAACCTTATATAAAAACATAATTAATTACACCTTTCCAAGTTACACCAGTTGGCCGTTGTTCGGGCTGTGTGTGGTTGGTTCCCGAGACCGAGTCCTCACATCACCCCTTCATATCTGAATAAAAAATTAAAATAATATGGGTCGGTTTCGGTTTCCGATCGATGAATTTTGACCATCTGCACTCGACTGTTACTACCAAGATTAAACCAAAAATGTTCAACCGACAACCCGATCCTACACTGCCTGTTTGTCATTTTTTCTATTCGGTTTTTTCGGGTTCAGGGCGGGTGGCGGTTTTCTGTCCACCCCTAGAGATTCTGTTCAAAATTTTCCTTCATTGTACAAAATCTGGCACTATAGACTTGGACATCCTCACTATGAGGTGCTCAAATCTGTCATGAAACTTTGTAATTATAATTTACCTAATAAAATGCTTTCTGATTTTTGTTCTGCCTGTTGATTGGGGAAAGCTCATAGACTTCCCTCTTTTACTTCTACTGCCACTTATAATAAACTATGAAGCATGGACACCTCTAAGACTAGGCGTGTCACGGTCTCCGATACGCGTCGGAGTATGACACTTCTATGATACTCGTACGACACGTGTCGGACAACTAAGAATGGTGTCCTAAATAAAATTGGTTTTTTCTTTACTTTGGCACTCCTAGATCGGTGTCCGACACATATTTCACTCATACGAGTCGTGTCGGACAACGCAGACAAATGTTTGAAACATCTTTATTTCTCTCTTGGTTCCACACTTCGTAGAGACAAGAGTTACATATGTGTTGATAAATGTTGATCAATTACGGGGTTAAAGAAATTAAAGTTGATTACAATGTTTTTGGCTTTTTTGATAGTAGATGAATAAATAAAGGTCAAATACTATGGTATTTTGTTTTAGAACCTTTTTCAATGAAATAAATTGCAAGTTAAATTCTTATTATGTATGTATTTTGATTTGCATTTTAGACTGTCTAAATAAATTAATGTATATGTAGCGGTGTCGGTATCCTATATTTTTTACATTAGTGGTGTCGACATGTCCGTGTCGGAGTCTGTGCTTCATAGATAATAAACTTTAGAACTCCTCTTTTGTGATTTATGGGGACCTGCTCCAGTAGAGTCTTTTGGAGGTTACCTGTGTTAATGTCTATTTTTGTTATACTTGGATATTTCCTTTAAAACTGAAGTCTCACACATTAACAACCTTCCAAAATTTCAAAAATATGCTAGAACTACAGCACAACTCTTCCATCAAGTCTGTTCAGACTGATGGTGGTGTGGTGGTGCATTTCGCCCCTTTACCTCTTACTTGAACAATCATGGCATTATTCACAGATTCACATGCCCTCATACCTCACTATCAAAATGGGTGTGTAGAAAGGAAGCATAGGCATATAGTAGAAACTAGATTGACTCCATAAGCTCGTGATATAAAACAATTAGGGGCGTTTGTTTCTTGGATGAGAAATTTATACCCAAGAATAATGTTCACAGGAATTAAGAAGTGAAATCATAATCCCGGGTACTTTTCAAAAGAAGCGTTTAGTTAATATTTACTACATTCCTAGGATTATTTGTAAACATGGGAAATGGGAGGTTATTTTATTCCTAGGAATTTTTTATATCCGTGAATTAATTTCATAACTTTGTAACAAACATAGGAACCCTTCTTTGGAACTTCTATATTCTTGGGAATGATTTTTACAACTAGGAAACTAACACCCCCTTACTAAACACGGTATTTTTAGTCATACAAGCTTATAAGCTATAAAAAATGGTAAAATATAGTAAAATAAAATTGAAGGATAAAATTGGAAGAAAATGTAAGAAGCTATAAGCTTTAACTTAAAAGCTACTTGAAATAGCATCTAAAAAATGATTCCTTTCTTTGTTGGTCATGTTCTTCTCTTTGGGTGTTGTTTCTTTTGTCTGATCTTCCTTTGTTGATTCTTCTTTGTTTGATTAAAAATCTATTTTGCAGAAGTTCCTGGATAAATACCGTTAACAAGGAAGTCTAGCTCATATCACCACCGCAAAAGTTATTAGTTTGAATTTGTGTGTATAGAAGTATGCATATCACTTATTAGTTCCAAAAAAGGTTAAACAGTTACTGAATATCGTTATCTCTTAACATAATCTTCATGCAAAATGATGAATTTGCACCAATGAAAATCCTTTTTGGTATGTCAATGTATAGAGCTTTCTAAGCTAGTTGGGAAAATTGAGTTTGCAAAAGAATAACATTGAAATTTCTTGGTCGCGGTACGTCCTGTTTCTGTGGCACTTTAATTTATTCTTATTCTTGACGAAAACATGTTTGAAATATATATTTTTCTTGATTGAACTCTCTGCCAAGAAAATGGTTAGTGACAGTGAGTAATATTGCTTTAGGATTTTATTTTTTGAGAATTTTGTTTTTCTTACTGGAAGATTTTTTGTGAAATGCATTAAAGTTTATATATTTTCAAAACAATTTAAATTGTATCACCAGAAAACATAGGTAATCTATGGAACTAAATCATAATTTGGATATAGAGTTTTAAAAATAGTTGTATGCCTCTCGACACCCTAGAAAAAAGAGGACATTAATTTCATTTTCTAACCACGGAACTAAATTAGTTAAGGACAAAATTTGGATATATATGTTCTTAAAATTTGGATATATATAGTTTAAAAAAAAGAAAAAAAAAACAGAGTTTTGATTATTGTTTGTGAAATCATGAAATTAATGTTATTGAAAACAAATTATATTATTTACGGTGACATTATGTTTGAACTCAATGTGCGCCTTTCAACATAGGATCATATTAAGAATAAATGTTAATATAGTAGTACATAAAGGAAATATGTCGATTAACTAATATATAATCGACATGACTCTTATTGGTTATCCTCTAATTATGATGTATGATGGAACCAATGCATGTAATGTTTATTAATGTGTATTATGGTTGATGTATTGTTAAGTCACATGAGTCAAGTGAGAGAATGTAAGAATAATTTTAATTAATTAAAATTATGATGGCTCATGTGGAAAAGATGTAAATGTTCATGTGAAATGATCCAAGTATTCATGTGAAATGATGTAACTATTAATGAAAGGGTGTAAATAAATTTCTATAAACATACTAACTTGATGATAGTTATGAATTAATACTTTAAGGGGTCATTTGGTGCATAGGATAGGAAGACAGATCATGATACAATATGTTGTTTGATGCACCAGTAAGAAAAGATAATTTAAACCCGTTGTTTGATGCACCAATAAGAAAAGATAATTTAAACTTGTTTTTAATCCTATCATACTCCTATTTTGTTATTGTTATCCTTAGTTTCTGGTGGGTTAGCAACGTGATAGCATAAACTATCCAACACACGTATCATTTATTCTCACAATACCTCCTTCGACTCCCACTGCTTATGCATTTCTTCATTTTTTTTCTTTTTTCATTTTTTTACTGATTTTCTTCCCAATTGATTTCAACTCCAACCAGATATGTGGTTGCTTTCAAACTGATTTTCTTCTTCTCTTGAATTCGTGATCTTCTTCTCTCCAATTCAATTTTTTGCTGATAATTTAAACCTTTTTTAATCCTTGGTTTTCATTTCGTGATCTTCTTCTTCTCTTCAATTCAATATTTTGTTTTCAATTTTTTTATTACAATTTAATTCCTCATAATGATTTCGACAGTACTGTTGAGTTTTTTTATTTCAATATCAATTCTTTCTTCACGCAGCTGAGTTGGAGATTCAATATCGATTCAAATTAATATCAATTTCAATCGATTCAATTTCCAAGATGATTTAAGGACATCAAACATAATTCAATTAAACATATGAATTTTTTGTTCTCAATCAACTTTCTTATCATGTGTAAGGATAAATGTCTATCATGTCACTATCATATCTTATTTTTATCCATTTTCTAATCTATCATGTCTCTATCATATATCATATCTCTTCTATAAAGTTTCTTTATCATATTTTCAAGAACGGTTGTGAGAAAGAATGAACTGAAAAAGATAGATTGAGTTTCGAAGGGTTGTTTCTACCATATGTCATCATATATTGAGAGACATAGTATGATAATTGTATTATATCTTTCCTAAATATAGTGTTTGATGACACAACATGATATGATAAGTTAAGCCTCAAAGTATATGTAGTTACAATTCTTATTATGAATAAGAGCTAGGTTAGAAACAAGCTTTCTATTCAAGGCTCTATTTGGTCGACTTCATTATCTGCTTTTATTAGAAAGGGTTAATTAAGTTTTTAGTCCTATAAATATTCACAGTTTTGTTTTTAGTCCCTACAAAATAAAATCATACTTTTTAGTTCCTGTAACATTTTCCTTAAGCATTTTAGGGACCAAAAATATTGATGGAAATTTTTTATAGGGACTAAAAATGCTGATAAATTTTTTTATAGAAAATGCTGATGAAAAATTTTATAGGGATTAAAAAGTGTGATTTTATTTTATAGCGACTAAAAACAAAATTCTGAATATTTATAGGGACCAATTAACTCTATTAGAAATGATTTTTGTAGGGACTGTTATGGTTTGCCTACGTATCGTTTTCCTTAGCTTTTTCTTTCCTTTCTTTTCTTTTCTTGAGAGTATCTCCCTATCTATAACTCAACTTTTACTTCACAACTTCTTAACAATGTCACAACTTTGTTCCTGCTGAGAACACGCTTCAAAATAAATTTCAAGCGTTTCTATGTAACCGTTTTAGCTGAAACTTCAATTTTTCATTGGTATTTATAGCCTATCTGAGGCACTAATACTGCTTAAAGTGTCCTTGGTTGTGTCTTCACTCAAGTAGTAAAATTCCCTCTCTTTTTGACCACTTGGTTGTTCATTTTTAGTCTTTCTTAATCTTGAGGTCAATTTCGTCCTGAATTCTTCTCAACGGAACTGCACACTCAAGAAAATATATCAAATAACAAATGATAAATTATTCACTGAAATATATATTATTGTCGAAATTAATTAGGGGTAAGTTTGAGTGTTTTTTCGAACATTTTGTTCATATGAAGTTTTCGCCGATTGTTTATTTTAATTTGTTGATTTTGAAAATAAAGGTTATTGAAGATTTAATTTGTTTTAACATTGCAAAATCTACCATGATCAATTTTGAGATATAGCATAATATATGTATAGAGAAATTATAAAAAGGTGAGGCTAGTTCAATTAGTTAATACAAAATAAAATTAATTTTCTTCATTATAAGTAAGAAAAATTAAGAGCAAGAGCAAGACCTTTGATCACAATATTTAGAGTTGGAAATGAAATGGATATGATGTACTCTTGAATTTGCATGTGCAGTGTTGATTCAATTCCAAGAGTTCCCCCAAACACTTCATTGAACAAGAACTATCCATATAGATTGTCTCCTGTTTGAAGCATTCAGAGGAACTCCAGGAGAAAATCAACAAATAATTACTAAGCTTGTATTTTTGGTTAAACAATGCATGACAAGTTCTCTATATATAGTAAAGAGATTGTGTTCAAAGGACAATGAGACCTGAATCTTTGTGTGGTCATGAATAAAGTTAGAGAATGAACATAGTCAGGATGTTTGGCAAGAAGTTTAATATTGGGAGATATATATTTAGTGTAGTGAGCGTCACATAATGGTAAAGTGATTAAAATCATCGAATCTAACAAAAGGTCCTTCCTCTAATATTTCTTCTAGTCGTTTTCACTTTCATAAATTTTAAAATTCAAAAGCATTATTCAAGGGAATTCTATCAAACAGTTGACCGATAAAACTAATGTTTTAAGACAAGAGTGTTCAAAAGAGAGTGTTGCTAACATTCCTCTTTAAGACAATGAGTTCCAACTATCTCTCTTTTCTCATCGTCAAACCCGTGTTACCACTTTTTCGTCTTCTTCTTTATATATACTAGCGACCGGTGGTTTAAGGTCAATTTTGCCCTCGATCATCACTCCAACTCATTTTTTCCTTTCTCTTTTAGTTAAATAAGTGAATTCGACATATTTATAGTTTTCTCTAGTTTGTTTTTTTGTTGTTTCGTCGTCTTAGAAAAAGATTTTTTTTTTATTTTTATTTTCGGTCTTGGTGCGGTGTTTTTTTTAATTTCTTGTCTCGGTGCAGTGTTTAGTCTATTCAAGTTGAAAGATCATATTCGATCTAATGCAGATCCGATTAATAAATTTGGTGTTCTCAATTGTTACGGAGTTGGAGGCTTTGTATTTTAAAAACTTGAATATAGGCATAGGGCTTAGGGTTTATGTTTTTTTTTTCATTTTATGTTATTAAAGTGGATGTTGTGAGTTTGTTCATAGATTCATCATTTTATTTTAAGGACTTTAAATTTGTGTTATAACCATATCCTCTATCAATTTTAAATTTGTGTTGTAACCATGTCCTCTATCAATTTGATTGAATGAATATCATTCTTAATCATAACCTAAAGTCAAACCGTCGATTGTGTGATTATCATTGCCCCTTAACACAAAATTCCTTCATGACCCAATGATGAATTTGGACCAAAGAAAATCCTTTTTGAGATGTCAGTATAGAGCTTTCCTAGCTAGTTGAATTTGGTCACAATTGTGGGAAGATTGAAATTGCAAGAGAATAACATTTGAAATATCTTGGTCGCCGTATATCCTGTTCCCGTGGCACTTGATTCTTGTTCTTGAAAACAAATGTCTGAAATATATATTTTTCTTGATTGATCTCTGCCAAGTAATAATGCTTTAGGACTTTATTTTTTTAGAATTTTCTTTTATTGGGAGAATTTTGGTTGGATGGATTAAAGTTTATATATTTTCATAACATTTTGAATTGAATCACGAGAACGCATGTAATTTATGATTGTACACAATACAAGCTTGACGACATTCACTCATATAATATTTTTAGCATATTTGGGAGTTATTTTAGTCTTTTTAACAAGTTTTCGATTATATTGTAGTTGAGTTTTGTAAATAAATCAATAGATAAGCATGAGAGCGTAACTCTGAGCAAAAGGCCTTGAACCACGTCAAATCATCCAAATTATACAACTTAATGGTCATGTTATGTTTTTTTACAAAATTATCAAAGTGATTTCTTTGGGGTATAATCATTACAGATGTTTCATTGAGGAGAAATGGGCAGGTGATGAAGAATTGAAGAAAGGATAACAAGTGCCTTGTGCACGATGCATGTTATGAGTTGCACATTGTGTAGTCGAAAAGGGACATCAAGTGTACAACTATTAGACGATGTGTGAACTGAGTTGCGCGTCACACATCTTGGAAAGGAATGGATGGTGGCCTAAGGTGAACCTACTAGTTGGGCCTTAACTAATAAAGTATAAAAAAAAAATGAATTCTTAAAGTGTGAAAATAGTTTGTTTGAAAATGATATATAGTTTTTATTACATTAAGAAATAATCTAATAAAAACATCAAACTTCATTCAATAAACATTAACTTTTTTATTTAATATTCAAATGCTCATACAAAAGAATTCCTACGAGCATTTTTAGATGCAAAGTCAATAATAATTGTGTGTACATTGAAGATCTCAAGTAATTTTTCAATATTAATGATATGTTCAACACTATTATCATGTTCTATGAGTTTCTCACTTAAATGTTTCCAATCATCTACTTCATCATTTGCTAAAAGACTCATCTGGCTGCTATTTTGAGAAGTGGGTAATTTACAACACAAATAATATACTTTGTCCACATCCTTAGAGTAAGTCAACCATTTTCTTTCAAAAGCCTCTCAATTACTCAACTTTCTAGGAAAATAAAATATGAAAAATACCTAAAATATTTTTCTATAGAAAATGTGAGATTCAATTTCCTAATAGATCATTTTTATTTTAAAATGTCTCTTGTTTTAGCATCAAGAATACTTCAATTTCTAGAATAATAGATATCTAAAGGAGGGATGAAGTGGTCATCGATGCTTACATCAATATTTGTCGCATCAAGAACATTATCATTGTCGTTGATGGGATTGTCATCATTCTATTTTCATTACATTGTCCAAGATTACATTCTTATATGGTTAATCTATCGATATTCTTGATGAAGCTAAATTGTGGTCGTCGATGAAGCTGTCGTTAACTCTTTAAGATGTCACTGCAACTTTTCTTTCACCTTGGTTGTAAGGTTTATAATTCTTTTTGTTTATTATCTATGAAATCATGAAATTAATGGTATTGAAAACAAATTATTTATAGTTACATTATGTTTGAACTCATTGCGTGCCTTTCAACATAGGATCATATTAAGAGCTAGGTTAGAAACAAGCTTGCTATTTAAGGCTCTATTTGGTCGACTTCATTACATGTTTTTATTAGAGATGATTTCATTAGGGACCGTCATGGTTTGCCTACATATTGTTTTCCTTAACTTTTTGCTTTCCTTTCTTTTCTTTTTTGTTGAGGGTCAGACGTAGCCTCCCTCTTGTATATATTTTTCTATTTCTTTAATAAAAATTATTTTATGAGGTAGGCTGCAAAGGATGGGGTTTCTCAGGGGTGCAACCTAGTTGGAATGTCTTTTATTCTCTCTGATGCAAGTCCTCCTCTTGATTCGGCCTAATAAAAAATAATTCAAAAAATTAAATGGATATTAAACTAAAACTTTTTTTTTGTTAGAAGGCGAGTAATTGGTAAACTAGATGAGAGAGAGAGAGAGCAAGCAAAGCAGATGTACACGACAATTTATACTAATTCACTATCAATCGGATAGTTACGTTTTTAGTCCTTTCTCTTCCACAAAGAGTTTACACCATTCAAATAATGAATACAATCCTTGAGAGTATCTATCTCCCTAGCTATCACTCAACTTTTACTTCACAACTTCTTAACAATGTCACAACTTTGTTCCTGCTAAGGAACTTTCTTTAACGTGGTAATGATACAATACAACTATTACAAGATAACAATGTTTTTCTATTACAAGTTGAAATTTTCGCCAATTGTTTGTTTTAATCTGTTGATTTTGAAAATAAAGGTTACTGAGGATTTAATATGTTGTGACATGGCAAAATCTTTCATGATCAATTTTGAGATATAGCATAATATATGTATAGAGAAATTATAAAAAGGTGAAGCTAGTTCAATTAGTTAATACAAAATAAAATTAATTTTGTTCATTATAAGTAAGAAAAATTTAAAAGCAAGAGCAAGACCTTTGATCACAATATTTAGAGTTGGAAATGAATAGAATTTGATGTACTCTTGAATCTGCATGTGCAGTGTTGATTCAATTCCAAGAGTTCCCCCAAACACTTCATTGAACAATAACTATCCATAATTTCCATTAAGATTGTCTCCTGTTTGAAGCATTCAGAGGAACTCCAGGAGAAAATCAACCAAATAATTACTCAGCTAAATATGCTTCACTAGCTTGTATTTTTGGTTAAACAATGCATGGCAAGATCTCTATATATAGTAAAGAGATTGTGTTGAAAGGACAAAGAGACCTGAATCTTTGTGTTGTCATGCATAAAAAGTTTGTTTGTGCAACACTAGAGAATGAACATAGTCAGGATGTTTGGCAAGAAGTTTACTCTTGTGAGATATATATTTAGTGTCACATAGTGGTTAAAAATCATCGAATCTAACAAAAGGTACTTCCTCTAATATTTCTTCTAGTCGTTTTCGCTTTCATGAATTTTAAAATTCAAAGCATTATTCAAGGGAATTCTATTAAACAGTTGACTCATAAAACTAATGTTTTAACACATGTGTTCCAACTCTCTCTTTTTCCATTGGTAAACCCTAGTTGTTACCACTTTTTCTTCTTCTTGATTTATTGGAGACTGGTGATTTAGGGTTGATTTTAGCCTCGAATGATCCCTCCAACTCGTTTTTTCCTTTCTCTTTTAGTTAAATAAGTGAATTCTACATATTTTTTAGTTTTTCCGGTATGTTTTTTATTATTTCGTCATCTTAGGAAGACATTGTTTGTTTTGATTTTCGGCCTTGATGCAATGTTTTTTTAATTTCTTGTTTTGGTGTGGTGTTTAATTTATTCAAATTGAAAGATCAGTTTCGATCTATTGCAGATCCAATTAATAACATTGGTGTCGTCAATGTTACGAATTTGGAGGCATTGTTTTATCAAAACTTGAAGGTAATCATATTTGTAAGCTTTATACTTTGTCGATTGTTTTATGTTATTAATGTTGATGTTGTTAGGTTATTCATAGATTCATCATTTTTGTTTTAATGAATTTAAATTTCTGTTGTATCAATATACTCTTTCAATTTGATTGAATGAATATCGTTCTTAGTCATAAAATGAAGTCAAAATTGTTGACTATAATGTAAGAATATCATTGTCCCTTAACACAGAATCCCTACGTTGCCATTAGTTGAATTTGGTCACATTGAAATATCTTGGTCGCCGTATATCCTTTTCCCGTGGCACTTGATTCTTATTCTTCACAAAAACATGTCTGAAATATATATTTTTCTTGATTGATCTCTGCCAAGAAAATGGTTAGTGAGTAATAATGCTTTAGGACTTTGTTTTTTTAGAATTTTGTTTTTTTTACTGGAAGAATTTCTGTAGGATGGATTAAAGTTTATATATTTTCAAAACATTTTAAATTGAATCACGAGAAAAAATGTAATTTATGATTGCACACGATACAAGCTTGAGGGCAGTTAGACCTATAATATTTTGTCCTCGTGAGTTTAGCTCAGTTGGTAGGAACAATGCATAATATATGTAAGGTTCGGGGTTCAAACCTCGGCCGCCACCAAAAAGACCTATAGTATTTTTAGCATTATTTGGGAGTTATTTTAGAGTCTTTTTAATAAGTTATCGACTATTTTAGAGTTTTGTAAATAAATCAATGGATGAGCATGAGAGTGTAACTCTAAGCATAAGGTCTTGAACCACGCCAAATCATTCAATATGGTCGTGCTATGCTTTTTACAAAATTATCAAAGTGATTTCTTTGGGTATAGTCATCACTAACGTTTCATTGAGGAGAAATGGAACAAGTGATGAAGAATTGAACAAAAGACAGCAATTGTCTCGTGTGCAATGCGCGTAATGAGTTGTGCATCATGTAGTCAAGAAGGGACATCAAGTGTACAACTATTGGACGATGTTCATTGCATGAATTGAGTTGTGTGTCGCACCTCTTGGAAAGGAATTGATGATGTTCAATCACGACCACATGCGCAATGAGCACAAGGCTCTGCGTGTGGAGCACAGACTATTCAAGAAATGTTGGAAACACTCACATATAAATAGAGAGGTCTTGTCTCACTTGAAAAATACGCTATGGCGAGGAGAAACATGAGAAGTCGCGATAAAGGAAGGTTGCCATTGACCGTAAGCATCCTGAAGGCGTAGAATCATCAACCTAATTCATGTATTCTTTTGCATGTTATTTTGCTTATATTTAGATAGCATGAATAGTTAATTTTCTAAGATAGTTCATTTAGATGACCTGCTCTGTAACTGCTTGAACCATGTAACATGTTGAGTTCACTTTGAGTACAATTGCAATGTTTTCTTAATGTCTTTTATGCGTTTGTGGATGTTCATAAATTGATATAGTCTTAATGATTACTAACTCTAGCTTTGAGACTTGACATAATTATAATCGTTCAATGTGTAATAGCTTTAAGCATATTCTACTACCACCTTTATGACAATAGCTTGGCGCTCATTCAAACTTTCAAAAGTTACAAACTCACCAAAGACATTAGGGAGTTGTAACACGAGAAGAGTGTTAATTACCAAGGCATTGACTTAACTATTTTGTTCAAACGTCATGTACTAAGTATACAATTGTAGACACTAGACCCAAATACCATGTAGTGAAAGAGAGGAAAATCTATCGTGACAAAATCGTCGTTTTATCTCGGTTATGTTGTTTAGTAAATTAACCAATTATCAAGTGAAACCCCCAAGATACATAATCCTAATCATACTCGTAGTCGTTACGTCGAAATTTCACAATCCCTACGAATACAAAGTTATATACTATTTGACGATAGTTTAGTACATTTTCTAAACATACCATCAAAGTTGTACACTAAAGACCTTGTCAACAGATGATGCCGTGAAGGACAACACTCAAAGCCTAACGTGGGGCACCACAATCCCCTCAACGAGGGAAACTCACGCACTACCTACAATAGTAGCCTAGCAGAGGTTGGACACTATATATCATGATGTCTGGATAATAGGCATAGTTTTTGCATATAAATACAAATTGTGTACGATGTAATTAGACACATCCAATCAAGTATAAATCTTATTTCGCTATTTTTATCTATTATCAATATGCCATTATATATTGTTTTTATGCATTACTTAGTATAATATCTCAAAACACAAAAATCATTGTACTTTACGTTTTATTGGAGAAGTTAAGGAACCCGCGGTTAAGGAATAGAGTTGCTTCCTCGACATTAATCACTTGAATAAATGGAATCAAAGTTGAGACATCCGTCGAATCTCTACTAAATTTTTACTCCATCGACATATTCAAGAAAGTAAACATTTAGTTATGTGTATTTTTTGGCTCAAGAAATCACAGTTGAGGGCATCAGTCGAATCTCGACTAAATTCTTGGTCCATCAACAATAGAAGAAAGTAAACATTTAGTTATATGTATCTTTTGGCTAGAATTAATCTTGACTAATTCTCCCTACATTGCAATAACAGGACCACAGTCAATACGTGCTTCGTTATATGCTTATGACTAACTTTGAAATGAATCATAAATGACCATATAGAAATAAAACCAGAACTAAAAAATAGTACATTTGCATCATGAGCAACCATTACTAAATTGAAGTTAAAACAAAAAAACTACATTTGCATCATGAATATTTACATCATGAATACACGTCATTTAATATTTTCAAATATACGTCATTTTACTACTGAATGGAGTACATAGTTAATACATTTTTTTTTTAAACTTAGTACATAGTTAATACTTAATTATTATCCACACATCAGAGTAAAGTTTATACCAGTATCTAAAAAAATGGTATGAACAATATATTGAAGATAACCAAAAATTGCATTTAATTAGATGCTACAAGACATGCTTACACAACCTCATAAAAATAACACATTTACATACAAAACATTCCTCGTCCAGCGCCTAGTGCGCACGAGGAGATTGCCGGACAGATGGCAATGGCGATGCAGTAGGAGTAACATTTAAAGGCGTTCGGTTTCGTGCAGGAGACCTTCTGACCGGAGCATGGACTCTATGATGTTCCGATAAGGAATTCCGGGATGCATGTTTAGGAGCTTCTATCTGTTCTAGAGTTGCTAAAACCTCTGTCATTGAAGGCCTTGCCTTAGCTTCTCTGTTAAGACATTGTAGTGCAAGTGTAGCAGCCATGAATGCTCCTTTTTGTGGATATTGGCCTTCTAATTTTGAATCCATGATCCGAAATAGTCTTCTTTTATCGCCTAAATATGGTTTTGCCCA